>BNJU01000454.1_pt1 | contig 15356 bp, 21 predicted proteins | sample 8539281 | NCBI WGS metagenome assembly BNJU01 (sample SAMD00202456, study PRJDB9452) | human saliva metagenome | isolation source: human saliva | place: Japan
AAACTACAAGAAAAAGCTTCCCTTTTCCAAATCAACTACTCTTGAAAATAGACTGCCAATCACAGTATACGATTTTTTTACTTTTTCAAAAAAAATTGAAATTGTGCTATACTTTACCAGTATGTTTCTGTAGCTCAGCAGGATAGAGCGTTCGCCTCCTAAGCTGTAACTATAGTTGAAGCGGAATGCAATGAAATGGCAATAAGTCAGAGTTCGATTCTAACAGAAATGTTTGGAGAAGTCGAAATAAGAAATTGGAAAATTCGTCACTAGAGTGAATGAGTTCATAAATAAGGTTGCCGTAAACCAAAAAGGCTGAAAAAGCCCGAAAATACGGCATTTGTTCCCTTAGTTAAATGGATATAACAATAGCCTCCTAAGCTGTAGTTGTGGGTTCGATTCCCGCAGGGAACATCCATTTTAAGCGGTAATGACGACAAAATCATTACCGTTTTTTTCATGCAAAAATAGCATTTTCGGTGACAGATTTGTCAGCGAAACATAGAATACAGAAATGATTTTGTCAGCGAAAATGATAACTTGTCATCAGCTCAAATTTTTCAATCTGTCATCCGTAGGGATTAAGCTTGGTGTAGGATGAGATTTGGGTTGTAAAAATAAGACAAAATGAAACAAATACTATATTCTTGCCTATAAAATGGCCTGTCGCAAGAGTCCGTTCAGATTAGAGAAATATAATCTATTCTGGACGGGCTTTTTCCCGTTCAGGGAAAGGAAGCCTCCTATGGCAGAAAAGAAAGCAATAGAACCGGCAGAAGAAAAAGTGGTAGAAATTGAAACGGAAAGGCTCAGGGCATTTGAAAACCATCCATTCAAACTAAGGGCAGACAGCCAGATGATAGAACTGCAGGAAAGCGTGAAAAAGTATGGAATATTAAATCCTCTGATTGTAAGACCAAGAAAGGATGGCACTTATGAAATCATATCAGGACACAGACGAAAATTCGCTGCTGAGAGGATTGGCTATTGTAAAGTGCCGGTAATAATATGTGTACTTAAAGATGATGATGCAGTTGTGTCAATGGTCGATTCAAATTTACAGAGAGAAATGCTTAGTCCAAGTGAAAAAGCTTTTGCCTACAAGATGAAATATGATGCCATTAAAAGGAAGGCAGGCAGAAGGAAATGTGGACAGGTGGACCACAATAAGGGTAAGAAGAGTCTTGAAATAATCGGAGAAGAATGTGGCGACAGCCCAAAGCAGGTTCAGAGATACATCAAGATAACAGACCTTATACCGGAAATGCTTGAAAAAGTAGATGATGGAAGCATGGGATTCACGCCTGCAGTACAGCTTTCATTTCTAAATAGAGATGAACAGAAAGAAATGCTTACAGCAATGGATTATGCAGGGTGCACACCATCATTATCGCAGGCACTTAGGATAAAAAAACTTAGTGCAGATGGGAAATTGACAACTCAGGTAATGGAAAATATATTAAGCGAGGTTAAGCAGAAAGAAATTGAGCGTGTTGTTTTTAAGAATGAGCAGCTGCACAGATTCTTTCCTGCAAATTTTACTGCAGAACAGATGAGACGGGAAATATTAGAAATGCTGAAGAAGAATATGAATAAATTTTGGAATGAATAAAGGAGAAACAGATTATGTGTAAAGTAATAGCAGTATCAAACCAGAAAGGCGGAGTAGGTAAAACAGTTACTTGCATCAACTTAGGAATAGGCTTAGCCAGAGAAGGCAAAAAGGTGCTTCTGATAGATGCAGATCCACAGGGAAGCCTTACTATCAGCCTTGGATATGAAGAGCCTGATGAAATGGAATACTCACTTGCAACTTTAATGCTAAATATAGTGAATGATGAAAAGCTGGATACCCAAAAGACAATACTCCACCACAAAGAAGAAGTTGACCTCATTCCTTCAAACATAGAGCTATCTGGAATAGATGTGTCTCTTGTAAATGCAATGAGCAGAGAACTCATATTAAAAGCATTAGTTGATAAACTAAGAACCTTTTATGATTACATCATCATTGACTGTATGCCTTCACTTGGGATGATGACGATAAATGCCCTTGCCTGTGCAGACTCTGTCTTAATACCGGTTCAAGCAGCATACCTTCCTATTAAGGGCTTACAACAGTTAATAAAGACAATAGGCAGGGTAAAAAAGCAGTTAAATCCAAAGCTTAGCATAGAGGGAATACTTTTAACAATGTTAGACAACAGGACAAACTACGCAAGGGATATATCTATGATGGTGTATGACACATATTCCGCATCAATTAAAGTCTTTGGAACAGAGATACCAATGTTGGTAAGGGCATCTGAGGTAAGCGTAGAGGGAAGAAGCATTTACTCATACGATCCAAAAGGTAAGGCAGCGTTAGCATACAGGGCATTAACAAATGAAGTAATAAAGTATGGCAAACAGAGTTACAGGAAAGATTAAATTACAGTCAGTTGATGAACTTTTAGGAGTACCTGAGATTGCAGGCACTCAGGAAATAGATGTAAGAAGGATTCATTCATTTCCAAACCACCCTTTTAAGGTAGTGGATGATGACAGGATGAATACTCTTGTAGATAGCATTAGGGAGAATGGAATACTGAATCCGGTAATTGTGAGACCTGATAAGAATGGCGATTATGAAATGATATCCGGACACCGCAGGCTTCACGCAGCAGGGATTGTAGGACTTGACAGGATACCGGCAATAGTAAAAGAAATGTCAGATGATGAAGCCATAATCAAGATGGTGGATGCAAATATTCAGAGGGAAGAAATACTGCCGAGTGAAAGGGCATTTGCATATAAGATGAAATTAGACGCAATGAAGAGAACAGTAGGAAGACCTACAAAAGAAAATGCGTGCCATTGTGGCACACATTTAAGGTCAGATCAAGAATTAGCATTACAAATTGGTGAAAGTGCAAGGAGTATTCAGAGGTATATTCGCTTAACTGAGCTGATACCTGAAATATTAGAATGTGTTGATAGTAAGAAAATAGGGTTGGTACTCGGAGTAGACATTTCTTACTTAGACAAGCAGATACAAAAATGGGTGTATGAATATTATAGGGATAACGGTTTTTTGAAACCCATACAGGTAGAAGCCTTGAAGAACTCTTCTGTCCTATCAAACGCTAACCAGTTCAAAGTTATTTCTATTCTGAATGAAGCTTTGCCTAAAAAAATTACAGGTACAAAAATATCTTTCTCAGAAAAGAAACTGGATAAATATTTTCCACCACATTTTTCTGCAAAGGAAAGGGAAGATGTAATAATCAGGCTTTTGGAACAATGGAGTATAGAACAGAGGCAGACACAATAAATATAATATGATGTTTCAGAAGTGTAAAAACTGCACTTCTGAAACGGAAAGGACAAGTATGGAAGAAAGGATAAAACTCTCCTACTTTTATGGTAAAGAAGCGGAGCAGTTTTCATTTTACAAGATACCGAAGCTGTTGTTTACAGATGAATATTTTAAGGGATTATCAATTGAAGCAAAGGTTCTGTATGGGTTAATGTTAGACAGAATGTCTTTATCTATGAAAAACCAGTGGCTAGATGAAGAAGGACGGGCTTATATATACTATTCTTTAGAGGATATTATGGAGGCTCTTGCATGCAGCAACAAAAAGGCCATTGCAATAATGAAAGAGCTTGATACAGATACAGGCATTGGGCTGATAGAAAGGAAACGCCAGGGGCAGGGTAAGCCGACAATGATTTATCTCAAACAGTTTATGATACAGAATATTCAGAAGTGTAAAAATGACACTTCTGGAGAAAAAACAGAGATTTCAGAAGTGAAGAAATTACACCTCAAGAAGTGAAAAAATTACAGCCTAATAATACTAATATTAATTATACTGATATGGGTGTGTCTTAAAACTAAAAATTGTACAATACCTTATTTTTTGATAAAATATAAAAAAACAAAGTATTGGAGATTACAGCCATGGAACAAAAACGCTATGAAATGTCAGATGAACAATGGGAACAAATTAAGGATCTATTTCCAAAAGCCAAAACCGGTCGTCCACCTAAAGATAACAGACTGATGTTTAATGCCATCTTATGGCTTGCAAGAAGCGGTTCGGCATGGCGTGATTTACCTGAACGCTTCGGTTCTTGGAAAACAGTATACAGTCGTTTTTGTAAATGGCGTGATGATGACACGCTGTTTAACATATTCCATGCTCTGAATGCTGAGGCTGATTATGAAAATCTCAGTATTGACTCTACGAGTGTCAAAGCCCATCAGCACAGTGCAGGTGCTAAAAAGGGGCTGTAAATTACGAAGTAAATCAACATATCGGAAGAAGTCGTGGAGGTAATACAACCAAAATTCATGCCATAGTTGACGGTTTGGGTAATCCCATATATTTTGCACTGAGTGCCGGAAGCGAACATGATTGTGTTTGTGCTTTGGATTTACTGTCAAAAGTTAACATTGAAGGCAGTAACATCCTTGCTGACAAAGCATATGGAAGTTTAAAAATAAGGGAATTACATCCCAAAAAGCTTCTTATACCATTCCACCAAAATCAAATGCAAAAGAACAGTGGGAATACGATAAATGGCTTTATATAGAACGCCATTTGATAGAATGTTTTTTCAATAAGATAAAACATTTCCGTAAGTTGGCAACAAGGTATGATAAATTGGCAACTTCTTTTCTTGCCTTTATTTACTGTGCAGCAATATTTATTTTGTGCAAATAGTATAGTCTGTTATAGTTTTAAGACACACCCTAACAGGAGTACAGGATCATTAAAGTAAAATAAAAAGCGTTACTCAGAAAATACAGACGGACTTGTACAGATAGAAAATAATGAATAAACTATATGAAGAAATACATTTGTAACAGAGATATTTTTTTGAACATAATGTCATATACAGCTTTTATGATTAGCTATTCAAGATAGTATATTTGGAACAAAAAGAATAAAGAAAAATAATTAATTTGTTATCCATTTTATAATCGTTTATGACCATAAAATACAATTTTGATGCTATTAATGACTATTTATCGTCATAAAATGACTAGGCTTTAGTGCCATCATCAAAAAGTTTTTCATGGAAATTTTTCTTTCAATGAGGTAGAATAAAAAACGTGAGAAGAATGAGGTGGGAACGGGTAGGCGAGGAAAGGATCGGAAAAGAGGATAAATTGAAGTTGATAGAGAGAATAGGAAGGACATTTCTTCCGAAGAAAACGGATCATGCGGCGGTTTATGTGCTGAAAGCATTGATACGGAGATACCATGAGGACGACCTTGCGGGACTTGGGGGACAGCTTGCCTATTTTTTTATTATCTCCCTTTTTCCCTTCCTGATGCTTTTAAACTATGTGCTGAATATGCTGAATTACGACAGCCATCAAATCACGAGGTTTCTTGCAAGGATTGTTCCCGAAAACATATTGGATCTGATCGAAATTTATTTTGACAATATTTCTAAAACGTCGAATTCGGGAATTTTCACCTTCGGTCTTATCATTGCAGCATATACGGCATCGAAGGCAATCTCCGCCCTCCTCACTTCATTAAATCGGGCGTTTCATTGTGAGAGGGGGCCGGGCATCATCAGGTCTTTGGTGAGTTTTGTGCTGGTATTTTTCATTCTGATCTTGATTTTTACATCCCTCGTTTTCCTGTCGGTCGGAGGGAAGGTGTTTACGGATGTGATCACCTTTTTCGGACTGTCAAGGAGGTGGGACGTAATTTGGAGGGTAATCAGGTGGGCGGTTCCGATTGCCGGAATGGTGCTTGTGAATACGGCGCTTTATCTGATTATTCCGGACAGACATTTTCCGAAGAGGTTCATCTTTGCGGGGGCTCTGTTTTCCACCTTTTTATGGATCTGCATGGGACTTGTGCTTTCTTACTATACGGAGCATGTGAGCACCTATTCTCTCGTGTACGGAACGCTCGGAGCCATCATTATTATGTTGATTTTTCTTTATTGGAGCGGGATTGTCATCGTTCTCGGAGGAGAGCTTGCGCATATTCTCGCAATGCGTGCAAAAGGCGAATACGGCTTTGATGTAAAGGAAGAAGAAGCACCTGCTCCCTGCAAAAGGGGCGGAGGAAGAGACGGAAAGGAGAAGACTTGAGAAAATTTTTCTTAGTGGCGGTATTGGTATTGCTTGTTGTGCCGACGATTCTTTTGGTGAGCTGCGGTTCCAAAACAAGCGAAGGAAGAAAAATAACGAAGGATCATACAGGAAAGGAGGCGGAGAAACCTGTGAAAGAAAATCAGAGAGTGATCTACCTTGCAGGAGGCTGCTTCTGGGGAGTAGAGGGATATTTCAGGAGATTGAACGGCGTTTATGATACAACGACGGGTTATGCGAACGGAAAGAACGAGGACACCGACTATAAGAGGCTGAAGGAGACGGATCATGTGGAGGCCGTAAAGGTGGAGTATGACAGGACGAAGATCTCCCTTACGGAGCTTCTGCTTCACTATTTCAGAATCATCGATCCGAAGTCCGTAGACAGACAGGGAAATGATGTGGGAAGGCAGTACAGGACGGGAGTTTATTATGAGGATCTCTCCGATCTTTCCGTAATAGAAAAGGTGATGAAGTTCGAGGAAAAAAAGTACGGCGGAATCACCGTGGAGCTTGCTCCCCTTCAGAATTTCGTGAAGGCGGAGGACTATCATCAGGATTACCTTGAGAACAATCCGGACGGATACTGCCATGTGGATCTCAGCCTTGCCGGGAAACCTCTGTTTGAGAAGCGCACCGGGTGGATGGGCAAGGAAGAGCTGAAAAAGACCCTTTCTCCTGAGGAGTATGACATCATTGTCAATGCGGGTACGGAGGCGCCGCACAGCAGTAAGCTGAACGGCGAATACAGGAAGGGAATCTATGTGGATAAGGTGACGGGGGAGCCGCTTTTTTCTTCGGCGGATAAGTTTGATTCCGGTTGCGGTTGGCCGAGCTTCTCAAAGCCTATTTTGAGCGACAGCGTGAAGGAAAAGGAAGATCACAGTCACGGCATGGTAAGAACGGAAGTTAGAAGCAATCATTCCGATGCCCACCTCGGCCATGTGTTTTCGGACGGTCCGAAGGAGAGCGGCGGGCTCAGATATTGCATCAACGGTGCGAGCCTTACCTTCATTCCTTATGAGGAGATGAAAGAAAGAGGCTATGAGGAATATCTGCCGCTTTGCGAGTAAGGAGGACGGCCGCCTTCGGGATGCTGTGCGTTTTTTTGCTTGAAAGAAGCGAAGATTCCGCGGGGAAGCGGGCGTTTATATGAATCGGATCCTTCGGAGAAAAATTTATGCTTCCGGAGGAATTTTGGAGGAAAGTATTGTTTGATTTTTTAAAAAATATGATGTACAATGTACTACATATATTAATTATCTACAAAAAGTCGCCAAATGAAGTAGTTTTAAATGTAAAGACTAACTATTAAAAAGTCAAGCCCTAAAAATGATATTTTTTTAAATAAAGTACAGAAATGTATTTTTAGATATATTCGGAATACAGTTAGAGCTCCTTGCACTTTGAAAACTGCATGACAAAAAAAGAGCATCATGATAGGTGCATGAAAAAGGAGTATTGAATTAGAGTTAATTAAGCTACTTTAATGTATTGCTGATTCGATTTTTACAAGATGATAAATAACTCGAACCAGTTTTTTTGACGGCATGAGATATTGCAACGTTATAATGCTTGCCTTCAGCTCGTTTCTTGGCAAGATACTCGGCAAATGTCACATCCCAGTGGCAAACATACTTAGCTGCATTGTACAGAGCATATCGTAGATATTTGGAACCTCGTTTTTCCATGTGGGAGTATGCTGAGTCAAGCTGCCCTGATTGATATGTTGATGGTGAAAACCCGGCATAAGCTAAGATTTTATCAGGAGAATCAAATCGACTAAAGTCACCGATCTCGGCAATGATCATAGCGCCCATACGATAGTTGATACCTGGAATACTGAGAATTGGAGAATTAATTTCATCGATGATAATTTTTAATTTCATTTTCGATTTCTCAATCTCAGAACCAAGTTCCAGTATCAACTTGATGGTGTGTTTTAGTTCAAGAGATTTGGCCGGCATATTTGAGCCGATAGAAGCCCTTGCAGCTTCCCTGAAAGTTATGGCGGTATCTTTACCATATCGACCTTTAGATGCATCTGAAAGAAGATTTGTAAGTCTGGTAAGATGTGCACCGGCTACATGCTTTAGCCCCGGGAAATTCAGAAAGCAATGCATAAACAGATGCCATATGAAGTGTTGGTACAAGTTTTTCTAATTCAGGAAATAAGATACAGACCAGTCTTGAAACGGAAGTTTTTAGCTTGGCACGTTCTTTTACCTTATTAAAACGATAACGAGTTAATGACTTTAATTCTTCGTTGTGGTAAGATGTGTCTGAGTAGGACTTCAAGTTCACATCAGACATGAGCATGTAAGCAATCGTGCGGGCATCTACTTTATCCGTTTTCGTGAGTCTAAGGCTTAGACTTTTTCTGTACAGATTTGTATGTAACGGATTGATGACATAGGTGGTCAGACCTTTATCAATGAGATATCCTAAAAGATTGTAATTATAGTGTCCGGTAGCTTCTAGTCCTACTTTTACTTTTGTTACATCTTCCATAACAGATTCTATTCTTTGGTAAAGGACATTGAAACCATCTTGATTGTTAGAAATGGTAAAAGCTTTAAATAATACTTCTCCATTAGAGTTTGTGATAAAGCAATCATGCTTATCCTTAGCGACATCAATTCCTACGTAAATCATAATAATCTCCTTTAAAATGTATTTGATACTGTTTTAGAACCACAGGAACTCCTTGCGATTGTAGCCTCGTTCTAAATAAATCGTCATGCGGTATCTAACTGATTAACAAATGAGCAAAGAGACTGTGGTTGGAGCCTTTCCAAAACCATCAAGTGGTAGGAGTAAGTAACCAATCCACAGCATCTTATATATCATAGTCGAACCTACGGAAGAGGTAAAGAAAAGACTATGACTTAATAGTTATAAAGACCTTGGAGAGGGTCTCTAAAAACTACTACTATATAATACGAGGAACTGATTTAGCGAATCCTCATCCATTCGATTATGAAATCTTGAAATGGTTGGTTGTGATGCTAAAGTATCTTTATTCAGCACTGCTTTAAACACCGGATCATTTGTAAGTTCATCTGAAGAATCATCTTCAAAATAGCCTGCAATGATCATATATATCATCTGAAGAAGGTTTTCTTTATCAGTGTGATAACGGAATAATGCAGAATCATTGGTCTTAAATGATTGACTGAAAAGTTTATCAATGCCAAGTTTACTTACGAATTCTTTTATAAGAAGTAAGCCTGCATCGGAAGATAAATCGCCTCCATTGAAATTAATTTTAATTTTTCTATTGCTTTCAAGTGATAAGGTGTTTACAATACTCATAAAGGGCTCCTTTGTGGGATTATATTGAGTTTTGTCACCTTAATTTTACCACAAATGGACGCTCTTTTTTTATTCACTTAATAGGTGAGAGCAATATTTTGTTAAAATATAGTAATTATATAGCTTTTCAGCCACTTTCATGGTGTTACCATGAATAATCTAGGATTAATTTTTTATTTACACAAAATATTTTTACACTATCATAAAGGGTTTACACTTATACAGATATGGGATATAATTAACTACAAAAGAAGGGTAAAAATATTATACTAAAAAAAGTAATTGGAGATAGAAAGTTATTACTATTTTTCGATAAAAAAATTAACTTAGTATAGCATTTAATAACAAAAATTCAGATAAGGAGGAATGGTGAAATGTATGCGTATGAATGCTTGACAAGTGGGAAAGTTCATTGTGAGGAATGTTCTCCTTTTTCAGGAGCATGTTATCCTGAAGTTGAGGGAGTTTGTGGTCCTGACTGTTCACCTGAAGGTGGTTGTTCACCAGATTGTGGACCATGGGATGTTGGTTGTGGACCCTAAAGAAGACTTTTGATAAAAATTATTTTTATAGCTATTTACAAATAGAAATGAGAAACCGTATGTAATCATCTCACTGATTGACATACGGTTTTTTTGCAAAAGGAGAAAAAAATAGGAATGTATTATCAATTAAATAAAAAAATGTGTATTTGGTAACGGGGCATATGAACAGTTGCATTTATGATTTGAATTTTGGGAAACTATATACCTTGAACTATGAACTGTCAGAAAAAAATTTAAATTACTTAATGCAGGATGTTTAACCGATAAGATTGAAGATGTGGAACTTAAAGACTGTTTTTGAATATTTTTATTAATAATCGAATAGTGGTACTTTCAGATACTATTAAAAACACATGATATTAACGATATTGCTGATAAAGATTCTAAAAATAACATTTGCATGGATTGAAATTACAAATCAATGTAATTTACGTTGTAAACATTGTTATAATGAATCAGATATAAAATGTAATAATAGGATGTCGATGGAACAGTTCAAGATAGTAATAGACCTCCTTGTGGCAAAGAAAATAAAACATATTCAAATTATTGGGGGAGAACCATTCTGGGATAAAAAACTTCTTCGTGAAGAACTAGATTATGCTGTTGGAAAAATTTAGTCGTATCGAAATATTTACAAATGGAACTTTGATAACTGATGAGTGGTTCGATTATTTTTGCAAAAAAAAATATATGTATTGCTTTGTCAGTTTACTCGTATGATAAGAATGGACACGATAAAGTAACTGGAATTGAAGGATCATGGCAAAAAACTAATAACACAATAAGAAAGTTAAGAGCATATAACATAAAATATAGAGTGTGTAATGTTTTGATGAGAGATGTTAATCTAAAAAAATTCAAATACGGATCTTTACCAATTAAGTTCCAGAAAAGATATTGTTCGTATGTCTGGGAGAGGTAATTTTAATTTATTAACAGATGATTTAATAAGACAGAGGTTAATAACAAAACAGACATTTGCAAAGAGAAATCAGTACTGCTTTCTGCAAAAGATTGATAACAGGGCACAATTGCTTTGATTCTCGTATTTATATTTCTGCTAATTTAGATGTATATCCATGTGTCATGGAGAGAAGATTTAAACATTGCAATATTATGGAGTGTCAAGATATTATACTTAATGAATCAATAAGAAAAATTTAATAAGGATAATATTGAGGATTGTAAAGACTGCGAATTTAGATATGCATGTTTTGATTGTAGACCAAATTCATTGAGCAACGCAATGTATGAAAAACCATGGTATTGTACCTATAATCCGCAGAAAGGAGTATGGAAAGATATTGAAAAATTTATATTGGATTTAAAGGAAAAATGGGGAAAGGAGCTTCCTGTATAATTTAAATGGTGGATGTTGAAAATTGAAAATACCTCAGAGTAAAATAAGACTACTGACTGGCAGGTTGGTAAATCTTATCAAACAGAGAGGTATCTACAATGAAGTCTAACACACAAAATACAAAAATTGAAGCAATTACAGAAACTACTTTGGTACTCGGAATCGATGTCGGAAGTGAAACGCATTATGCAAGAGCTTTTGATTACCGAGGAATCGAGTATTCTAAGAAACCATTCAAGTTTAGTAATGATGAGGCCGGATTCGTGACATTTAAGGCATGGATTCTGGACATCAAAGAAAAGCATGGTAAGGACAAGGTGGTTCCCGGAATGGAGCTTACCGGCCACTACTGGTTCAATCTTGGTAAGTTCCTTCAGGACAACGAGATGAAGCCGGTTCTTGTGAATCCTCATCATGTAAAGAAATCAAAAGAACTCGACGATAACAATCCGACAAAGAACGATCGTAAGGATCCGAAAGTCATAGCAGGACTAGTTAGAGAGGGACGTTATATGATCCCATATCTGCTGGAGGGTGTTTATGCAGATCTTAGAACTGCATCTAACATGAGATTTCAGCTACAAGCGGAGCTTACAAGAATTCAGAATAGGATCAGTCGTTGGTTCAATATATATTTTCCTGAATACAAAACGGTGTACGGGCAGCCGGATGCTAAAAGCGGAATGCTGATTCTTAAGGTAGCGCCACTTCCGGAAGATATCATGACGTTGGGTATCGATGGGGTGAACCAAATCTGGCGAGATCTGGCGAGATGCGAAGGTGAGAGCAGTTGGGAAAGCGAGGGCAAAGACCCTGATAGAAGCTGCTGAGCACAGTGTTGGAAGCAAAGAAGGTGAAATATCCGCAAGGATGGAAATCCGTATGCTGCTGGAGGATTATGAGTCCAGAAATACTCGTCTTCAGGAAGTAGTAGCTCTGATTGAAGAGCTGGTAAAAAAGATTCCAATGGCTGAAAAGCTGTTGGAAATTAAGGGAGTAGGAATCAAGACGGTGTCGGGATTCCTGGCTGAAGTAGGTGATATAAGCCGCTTCAATAACCCAAAAGAACTGCAGAAACTTGCAGGTTTAGCATTGGTTGAGAATAGTTCAGGTAAACATAAGGGTGAGACAACAATAAGCAGACGAGGTCGAAAGAGACTAAGATATCTGCTCTTCTAGGTTGCAATGTCCCTTGTGTCAAAGAATCCGGAATTCAGGGAACTCCACTCATACTATACAACCAGAAAGCTGAATCCCTTAAAGAAGATGCAGTCGTTGATGGTTCTAGCGGCAAAGCTGCTCCGTGTCTTCTTTGCAATGCTGACCAAGGGCGTGGACTATGATCCCAAAAAGCTGGTTGGTGATATAAAGAGACCGGCAGTATATCTGCAGGTAGCATAAGCGTACAATGTAATCAATACGGCGGCCCGTCCTATGGGCGGTCACTAAACAAAGCAGAATGTAGCAGATAACGTCCACTGATCACAGTGCTGGTACAGGAAGCGAGTCAGTAATCAACAATACAAAGAATGAGCCGGTAGTCGGTAGGAATTGTAACCATGGGGCATGACCCCGTAAAGGAGCATAGCTGACACCCTGGTTATGGGCAGGCAGGACGAAGGAAGTTAGGACCTCTGGAGACAGAGATGATCCTGGTGGATATAGGAGGTTAGCTGCCATAGAGGGATGGGTATACACAAGGCCAGTAAAGCGAAAAATCAATGACGTTTTTATTTCGTGTACCCTTTTACCGCTATTTCAGTACCAGATACACCGAAATGTTCATAACTCTGGCTTATTTACTGAGACAGACAAGGTCAAAAAACCTTGAATTTTCAACAAAAAACACTTGATTATATGAGGAGGAAATTCAATTATGAATAAAAGAGAAAAATTGTTTCCCATTGATTCCTTGCATTTTGAATTAACTAGTCATTGTAATATGAAATGTATTCATTGTTATAATAATTCAGGTATAAATAATTTGATGAAGGACTCCATGACACCACAAAAATGGATAAATTTTTGCAGAATATCTTGTTGATAAAGGAGGAGTTTACGAAACAATATTATCAGGAGGTGAGCCATTTCTATTGGGTGATACTGTTATAGAAATAATGGATATTTTAAATGAATTAGGTGAAAAAAAGATGGTTTTTCACTATTAACAAATGGATATTTTTTTGACAGATGAAAGAATATTGAGACTTAGAAAATATCGATATCATTGGCTACAAATATCAATAGATGGTTCTAACCCGGAATATCATGATAAATTTAGAAATTTACAAGGGTCATGGAAAAGAGCTGTACATGCATCAAAAAAAGTTGCAATGAGCTGCATTCCTTTAAAAATTGCTCATTGTGTAACGCCCTATAATATAGATAAAATAGATGATATGTATGAGTTGGCTTATTCATTAGGAGCTTCTGAAATAATAACTGGAAGAATTTCTTATAGCGGAAGAGCCACAATGAATACCAATTATCTTTTATCATGTGAAGAAGAAAAATATTTAGATTTAAAAAAATAAAAAGAAAATGCAGATAAATTTAGTGGAAAAAAATGATTATAAAAAAATACAAATAATGTAAGGGATGGATTGGAACGGCATAGAAGATATCCGAGATCTTGCGCAGTTATTAGACCAAATGGAGATGTCAGAATTGATGGTATGGCACCATTTGTTGTAGGAAATATTCTTACAGATGATTTCTGTTATATGGAAAAATAAGATAGATGATGCATGGAATAATGAGAAAGTAATAGAATTCATATCAGCATTTGACCAAGATGATATTAACCATGAAAGTGTAAACTATGTCATGAAGGATATTATATTATGACTAAGGTGGTGTGTAGTTTTGACAAAGGCGGAGAAGATACGAAGAATTCAGAGAATACTGGAAGTGAAAGATTCGCAGGAGAATGTGTATGCAGAACTGTTGGGGCAATGGGAAATCTGAAAACTACTTATGGGGATTATATGATTATGGAGCCGATTGACGGGGAGACGGAATTGAAGCGTGTTCCATGAGCGGATTATGAACTTTGCACGACTTTACTATCCATGATATTGAGAGAGAAACATTTTTTTCAGATGGAGCTTCTGAACAGAGATTTACATATGGACATGAGCTTACTGTTCTGGTGCGGATGAGGGATATTTTGTATACAGGAGTGTAATTTTATGAAGGTTGGAGATACTGGAGCCTTGTGAAATCGAATCGGATTGTGTGGGGAGCAGAAATCTATGGATGGGGCATGTGGACATTTTTTGAGTGGGGTGCGGACGATTTACAGGTATAAAGCGTATTACGACAAGATAAACGAAGGATTTTATGGCGAAAGATAAAAAAAAAGAAGAAATTGTGGTAATTGAAATCAATAAAAAATTTATGAAGAAAAATTATATGAATTTCGGGGGCTAAAGTGTTATTAGATGCAGATTTAGCGGAAGTGCAAGGATAGGAAATTAAGGCTTTTAATCAACAAATATAAGCAGAAATCTCGTAGTAATCCTTATTTTTTTACGGAACAAGGTGTATATATGTTAATGACTGTGCTAAAAGGAGAATTTGTGGTAAGGCAAAGCATTGCATAAGAATTTTTAAAAGAATGAAAGATTACATATTAGAAAATTGTGATTTAATCGGACAGAGAGAATTACTTCAGTTAAGCATGGAGACTGCAAATAACAGGATTGAATATAAGTAAAAAAAGGTCAAAAAAACTTATCGACATCCGACCTATAACACGATATAATGTAAGTAATCTAATAGAAATATTGATCAATCATTACCGAGAGCAACGGGGGAATGATGGTCATGTTTATGAATTTTGAAGCACACAGTAGTTAATCCCTCACGTTAGCATTTCTAACAAACTGCTAACAGAGAATAGCAAAAATGGGATTATACCTGTTAATTTATATTGACAAAGGTTTACAGCGGAGTGCCCACTTTCTAGATAAATACTGACGTTGATTGACATCGGGTAGCGTCTGGAGACTAAGGTAACTCGAAC
>BNJU01003924.1_pt1 | contig 15347 bp, 19 predicted proteins | sample 8539281 | NCBI WGS metagenome assembly BNJU01 (sample SAMD00202456, study PRJDB9452) | human saliva metagenome | isolation source: human saliva | place: Japan
AAAAGGATTTTAAATTTTAGATCAGCTTATCCATTATTGAAAGTAACGATTTGTTAATTAGATGATTAATGTTAGAGAATTTTCAATTGTAATTTTAAGTGGAGTTATCGATGTCGTTTTCTTTTTGGAAGTAGTGATAATCTTTTCCGTTCCACAGTATCATTTTTAAAATGATTTTTCATTGCCTTTTGTTTATTAGTATAAAAGCAGAATATTACCACATGTCGAGTGTATAGATTGCTGGTGAAAAGATTAGAAAAACCTTTGTAAGTAAAGGGATACTGAAAAAGCCTTGATATGTAGGGCTTTTTTGTATTTTTATGATAGAAATATAGGTAGTTATAAATCGATGAGACTAAGAAGCAGAAAAATATTATTCATAGAATAATCAAAGGTAAGGAACATAAAATGACAGAAATTGATAAAAAGGAATTTAAAAATTATCTTTATATTACATTTGGAATTACTTATATAGCTTGGGGGCTTTTCGCCATAATTACGCAATCTAAATATTTTTGGGATTAGAAACGATTATAGGTAGAACATTACATATAGTAGGTGCACTTGGACCAGCTATTGCAAGTGGCTTTTATTTGAAAAGGAATAATATAAAATTTCAACATTTTGTATTTAGTAAGAAAAAGAAAATAGTAGTATTTATTTCATTATTCATTTGTTAGCAATTTTGATACTATTTTTCTGTATCTTCCTTAGAATTAAAATGAAGTATCAATTTATCTGATGCCATTATTCTTTATACAAACTAATTTTTTTGGTGGTGGGACATGAAGAATTAGGATGGAGAGAATATTACAACCCGTTACTTGATAAAAATATACTTATTGGCAATCTAATTTGATTGTAGGATCAATTTGGGGAATATGGCATCTGCCTTTATGGTTTATAGTTGGAGAAAGTCATCAAGGATTTTCATTTCATTTTATTTTTTTATATATACATTATTTTTTAAGTTTTGTTTTTAGGGCTTCTTTTACCGTCAAACGAAATCTGTGGGATACTGTATATTATTTCATGCGTTCGCAAAATTTGTTAAATCTCTATTTTGTGTTAAAAATTAATGTTATTTTTTTATTATCATTTTTATTGGTTATTTGATTTATACTATATTGGCTAGTAATAGAATTAGTAAGAAAAAGCAGGTGGAAAAATTGTAAAAAGAGCCACAGGAAGTTTTTGGGGTGGATATCACGCATATTTTTTTCAGATTTAGATGGATACTATTGGGAAGTTTCATGGGGACCGAATTTTCAATTTGATGAAAATGGATTGCTGAAATTTTGAGGATAAATAGGGAAAGAGTATGCCATAAAGTAAGGTATATTTGATTTTGAAGGAGGTAATCATGGTGAATGAATTTAATGAATTTGTTCGTGAGATTTTTTCCGCAGCAGGTGATATTGTCATAAGATCCATGATGGGCGGATACCTTATATATTTTAACGATAAGCTGATAGGTGACATTTGCGATAATGAACTATTTTTAAAGAGAACGCCGACATCGGACAAACTTCTTGCAGACTCAGAATTGCGTTATCCGTATGAGGGTTCAAAGACATTGATGTATGTATTCGACAGATTTGAGGATATGGATTTGATTACTGAACTACTGAAAGGTATGTTTGCGGAACTGCCAGAAAAAGAAACCCAAGAGAGCTAAATGAGACAAACAAGCGTCAGTTTGTTGAATTTAGCAAGGTATAAGTTTCTATGAGATGAAGCCTATAAAATTTGTACGGATATTGTAGGGTAAGAAAAGAAATTTTCCTCTATACTATAATAAACTGAAGGAAAGGGGGAATCGAAATGAATATTATCAAGTCGTTTAACGATACGATTGATTATCTTGAAACAGTTCTTGATGATGAAATTGATGAAAAGAAAGTAACTCAGTTATCCGGATATTCGTATTCAATGTTCAGTCGTTTGTTTTCTATTCTGACTGAAACAACGCTTTCAGAATATTTAAGAAGCAGAAGATTGACGGAAGCAGCCGTTATATTAAGAAATACGGATGAAAAAATTATTGATGTTGCTTTCAAATTTGGATATGAGTCATCAGATTCATTTGGAACAGCTTTTAAAAATTTTCATGGATTTACTCCTTCTGAGGTAAGAAATGGAAAACCATTCAAATTAGTATCACGAGTGCAGTTAGCACTAAGTGTAAGAGGAGGAAGAAGCATGAACATTACAATTCAAAAGAAACAAGCATTTACAGTTGCAGGGGTAAATGAACAAAGCATCAATTCATCATTATGTCCGAGTGTATGGAATAAGCTATATAAAAAATATAGCCACGATGAACTTGCAAGTTTGGGAAGCGATCAAAGTATGGGCGTTTGTCATGATGTGGAAAATTCAAGCACAATAAATTATATGGCTGGTTATATCGTTAATGATGTAGATAAAGCCACAAGTATGGGCTTAGATGTTTTGGAAGTGGAAGAAGCAGAGTATGCAGTTGTAGAATTAGTAGGAAGTGTTCCGGAGTGCATTCATAACGGGTGGAAATATGCAATGGAAGTATTCTTCCCTGAGCATGGCTATATTCATTCAGAAAAACCTGACTTTGAATATTACTATGAAGGTGATATGCACAGCAAAGACTACAAAATGGAACTTTGGATTCCGATAACTAAAGCTTAAAAACCAGCTTGTCGAGCTGGAAAATTCCAGTTTGCCGAGGTAATACCTTTTAACGATAACCTCAAGCTATCGTTAAATAGTTTAGTGGATATGTTTCCGCATACAACTCAACTACTTGACATACTTGGTTTTCACTCGTTCCATGTTGAGGCGGTATCACTACTTGTAAGAGCTGAGGCATCAGCGAAGTAGAAGCAGATGTTCTGCCCATGGGATAGGACTCGTAGAATGAGGAGGGAAACCGACGAAATGATACGGTAAGTCCGAACCGCCGAGTGTATGCCTCTGCTCTTCCGATTTGAGACAGTGAAAAGTAGAAGGGGATGGTATTAGTATCAATCAATGAGTAACAAAGTAACAGCATGATTCGAAACATTTGCTTGTAATTTGCGGAGGAACATCAATATGGATGGAATAACAAAAGATTCTATAAAAAACGGCTAAACTAATGAAACAATTATAGCCCCTAATTGACCGATAAAGAAGCTATTGATGAAGTGAAAAATATACGAATGGCAAAAATACTGCAATCTTTACCGAAGTTGAAAATGACACAATTGTAGGTCTAGCACTATGTTCACTCAGATTTGATTATGTTGAAGGTTGTAAATATAGTCCTGTTGGATTCTTAGAAGGGATTATTGTCGACGAGGAATATCGTTTAAAGGATATTGCTAAAAATCTCTGTACAAAATGTGAGGAATGGGCGAAAAATAAAGGATGCAAGGAATTTGCCAGTGACTGTACTTTAACGAATACGGATTCTATAAGATTTCATCTCAATATTGGATTTCAGGAGGCAAATAGAATTATTCATTTTAAGAAGAATTTATAATTTCAGAACGTGGTCAAAAATTTATGTACCTTTAGAAAGTGTGAAAGATTGGACGAACAAATTTTTTTGATGGGTGGAAATCCGCCGATAAAGAACCATACGATTGTTAATAAAATTGTTTCATCAAGGAAGATTGAAAGAATTGTCATTTTTACAGTTTATCGAGAAAATTGGGAACCGTATATGAAAAAGTACACGGAAGTTTTCCAAAGTCAATTTCCTAATCTAAACACTGATTACTTACTTTTGGACACTGAGCAGATTGATTTTGATAGCTATTTAGATGCTGATCTAATTATTATCGGTGGTGGAAATACGGAAAAGTATTTAGCTACTTACGTCAATCAGCAGTTTAAAAATTATATCGATCATATGATTAATAAAGGTGCGAAAGTTATAGGTTTTTCTGCAGGAGCCCTATTATTAGGAGAAAAAGTCTATGTCTCACCTAATGATAATTCAGATCATCAGATAAAGATAAAAAATGGATTAGGAGTCTTTAGTCAGTTTTTAATTAGTGTCCATTATGATTCATGGAATGATAAAGCTAATAAGGATAGAGCTGAAGAACTCGTCGATGTTCCCTATAATTCCACTAAATGATCATTCATGTCTTGTATTGGATAAACTTGGAAATATCATAGAGAAAATTGACTAGTTTTAATCTATACGAATCTGAATCTACGAAACTAAAAGTATTGATGAAATGGATAGGTTACTAGTGAAAACTGCAAAAAGTGTTGTGAAATGAATCGGAGAGTGCTTGATGGATTTTAGTAGTAAGATAGCCATAAATAAAGGCTGGTCAGATGATAAAAAATATTGTGTGACAGATCAAAATCAGCAAAAATATTTCTTGCGTGTTTCTGATAAGGAGAAGTTAGATTCTAAAAAATTTGAATTTGATATGATGGAGAAAGTAGCTTCTCTCGGAGTTCCTATGTGTAAACCGATTAGCATAGAACTCTGCGATGACGAGGTACACTCTTTACACGAATGGATAGACGGGAAAGATGCAAGAGAAACCATTTTAACTGTTTCGAAAGAACAACAATATACTTATGGAGTAGAAGGAGGAAGAATCCTTCAAAAAATTCATTCACTCCCTGTTACAGAAGTTCGTGAAGATTGGGAATCCTTTTTTAATCAAAAAATTGATGACAAAATCTCCAAATACAAAGAATGTCCCGTTCAATATGAAAATGGTCAGATCTTTATTGATTTTTTAAATGCAAATCGAGAAATGTTAAAAGATAGACCTCAGGTTTTCCAACATGGAGATTATCATATCGGGAATTTCATGATTGGTGAAGATCGTAAAATTTATGTCATTGACTTTGATCGATTTGACCTTGGAGATCCTTGGGAGGAATTCAATCGTATTGTATGGTCTGCTCAAGTTTCACCCTCTTTTGCCTCAGGTATGATAGATGGATATTTTAATGGTAAGGTTCCAGATTTATTTTGGAAACTTCTTGCTATCTATATTCTAAATAACATAGTTGGTGCTCTTCCATGGTCTGTTCCTTACGGAATCGAAGAAATATCAGTAATGCAAAATCAAGCTAAGGAAATTTTAGAATGGTATGATGATATGAAGCAAATCATTCCTAGTTGGTATTTGATTGAGAAAAAGGCTGAATAATAAAAGGGTTTAAATATCAATTTGAAAAAAATGTCAAGATTATTTTGCTCATATTATAACGAATTCAATTCTTTATTAATACCTATCGAGAAATATCTTGAAAAACTTGGGAATGTTGTTTCGGGGTCAAGTTACATGAAAGAATATATTTTAAATTTAGAAAAAGAATTCTCTTTAATAGAAAAATGGATTTAAAGAAGAAGAGAAAAGAGCTCTTGCTGACTATCAATCAAACGATAATGCGTATACCAAAGAATTAGCATTTTTTTAGCCTTTTAAATCCAATGTATATCAAGTTAGAATGTACAGTGTATTTTCTTTTGGATATTTGTCATCGTATGAAGAAATTTTGATTTTCATGAGGGATGAGGTTTCAAAAGGATGACAATTGGAGAGTTCAAGAAAGTATTAGCAAAAAGCATTTGATGAATTTTTTGTAAGCAAAACAGGTTATGAAAAAAATCTCTTCCGGTTATTGACGAATGGTTACAAAACAGTAATCCAAATGTCAGAAGAGCTGTTACAGAAGGTTTGAGAATATGGACGAGTAGACCATATTTCAAGGATAATCCAGATGAAGCTATTAAACGAATCGCAGCATTAAAAGAAGATTCTAGTGAATATGTTAGAAAAATCAGTTGGTAATGCTTTTGAGGGATATTAGCAAAGAAAATTTCCAGAGTTGATTAAAGAAGAACTTGATAGTTGGGATGTTAATAGTAAAGAGATTCAAACAAGTTTACAAGTTAGCAAGTAAATTTATTAAAATGATAATTATTAAACTATAAAGTTGAAAAATGGTAACTATAAAATATTTTTCATTCTATAGTATAATTTTTAAACAACAACTCTATCACTTTCGTTCTATAATATAGAAGTTTGCTATCACCACATGTTGAGTGTGTGAGTTTGTTAGTGAAACGCAGTTAATCCTCAAAAGGTTCACTGAATCTTTGAGTCTCACAGATGCATCATATCGAATGTGTAAGCTTATTGGAGAAACGAAGTTAAACGTCATAACAATGAAACTAAAAACTCCATTATTTCGCTATGACAACCTAAATTTGTTTTTAAGGAGGTGTTATATTGATAGAAAGCAGACCTGAGTTTGATAAAATCACATCCTTTTGATGAGTTTAATAAATACTATTGGTATCGTGATGAACTCTCACAGATATGCAAAATCATTAGGACTTGAATATAGAGGTACAAAACAGGAACTCAAATGATATTATTGAGCAGTACTTTAAGGGTAATTTGATTAAAAAATCATCAATAAAAAGGAAAAAGAAACGAGTAGAAGTCCTTACCTTAGATACGCCCTTACTTGAATGTGGATTCTCCTTTAATACACACTTTAGAGAATATTTCTCAACTTTAACAGATGTTTCGCCCTTTTAAATTTACTGCTGATATGGCTACAGCTTGGAGAAAAGTAAAAAGAGAAAATGATTTGAGTTTTACAATCCAAGATATGCTAAAAGTTTATTATGGAAATTCAGATTTATGCCAAGTATGATCATTCGGTTTGTCAATGGAACCAATTTTCTAAAAGGATTTCTGTGCAGATGAAAATAGTCGTAACTACTCAAACAAGTTAAAAGTAGCTTCTATTCTTTGGAAAGAAGTTAGAAATTCAAAAGCTGAAAAAATTTATTCAAAGAATCTTTTGACTGAATATGCTGATAAAATAAAAAGAGTATGGGAAGTAGAAATGTCAGTCTAAACCAATAGTTCACAAGGAGGAATACTCATGTTAGGAGCAATAGTTGGAGACATTGTTGGTTCTGTTTACGAATGGGACAATATTAAAACGAAAGACTTTCCATTATTTCGTGAGGATTGTTTTTTCACTGATGATACGGTTATGACCTGTGCTGTTGCAGAAGCCATTATGAATGGTGGTCAGAAGGATGACTTTATTGATGCCATGAAGAAATATGGCAGGATGTATCCCGATGCAGGTTACGGTGCCAGGTTTAGTAATTGGGATTGATGGCGACGATCGTGAACCCTTATAATAGTTTTGGCAATGGCTCAGCAATGCGTGTTTCTCCATGTGCCTGGGACCATGGATTGTAGTTTCTGTGCACGAACGGGAGCCTGGCCGTCCAGAAGAGCTCTTGCACGACTTTCTGCAGAGGTGACTCATAACCATCCAGAGGGCGTCAAAGGAGCTATGGCGACGTCTGATGCTATCTTTATGTGTCGTTATTACTTTGGAGGTTACTAGTGGTGACTATGGAAAACCGATCAACGATAATCCTATAGAGTGTAAGAGACTCATCAAGGAACACATAGAACAAGAGTATGGATATAATCTTTCTCAAACACTAGATGAAATTCGTCCTACTTATCGTTTCAATGAAACTTGTCAGGATACGGTACCTCAGGCCATCATTGCTTTTCTTGAAAGTACAGACTTTTGAAGATGCTATCGAAATGCTATTTCTCTTGGCGGTGATAGTGACACTCTGCTGCGATCACAGGAAGTATAGCAGAAGCTGCTTATGGTATACCTGATTGGATTAAGGAAAAGGCCTATACCTATCTAGATGAGCCTTTAAAAGGATGTTCTAAAACAATGGGAAGAAATGATTGTAATAAAATAATAGTGTACTATTATAGTACGTAATTACTAATGTTAGAGTTGCAGTGATTAGATTTGAAGGAAGGTGGGTTATCGATGGTTATATTGGAATTGTACCAAAATGATTTTTCTAAAGATTTAGTCGTGTTTGATTCTTTAGAGGAGGAAAGCCTTTGTAGTTCAAATTCCTGGATATACTCTAGAAAAACGAGGATGGTTTTGAAGTGGAGTATTTTAATCCTAAAAAAATCTAGCGGATTATATGGAAATTGTCTTCAATGGGAATATTGTCCCTTTATCTAGATTTTCATTTGAACCTGAAGAAAATGTCGAGATCATTTGGAAAAGAAATTTCGAATCTATCCCTTAAAAACGATAAAAGTGATTGAAGGAGCTACAAAAGTCGATGCCTATGTCGTTAATAACGATGAAGTCAAATCTATATCGAAGCAAGAGAAACTAGGTATCATCAGGCAAAAAGACTTTTTAGAGCGCAGTGGATATGAAGTCGACAGAAGCTTTTTCGGAAGTGAAGACGGTGAAGCGATTGTCTACAGAAAAACGCGACACCGAAGATTGGCACTTCCTATGTCACTTAGACCCGCTGTTTGTAGAAATTGAAGATGTGAAGGATATATTAAAGAAGCGATGGAGATATTCAATAGTCACCAAAGTTCCTTTTGAGTGTATGCCACTGCTTTGAGTAGACGGATTGAGTAGTAAAGAGAAACATCTAGCACTATCTAGCTTCTTAAGGAGAAATATCTATCATGAAAATGGAAATCGGGAAAACCTATCTTGTAAAAAATGATATTTTTCAGTTTAAAAAAAGGTGAACTTTGGACCTTTAGTTGACAAGGGTTATCAGGCTTATTTTGGTGAACATAATTTCGTATTTGTCAATGATGATAAAGTGAAGGTATTCGCAGTTTTACAAGATAGTTCAGAAGAAGATATGCAAATTTACCATCATCTGGATGACTATCTTGAAGAAGTTACTCACGAAAAATTTCTGAAGAAGGTGAGCTGCAAATTGAAAATGCTCGTTTTTAAAAAAAGTTTACTGAAATATTTTTGTGGAAAATCATAATTTTTAATATATTTAGTGAGAAAGATAATGGATAAAGAATTTTATATGACACCAAATTCTGAAGAAAGCAATCTTGTCCTGAAACAGGCTTTGAAAAGAACTAATCGAAGATATGTACGAAAAAGAATATAATATCAGGTTTGTTAGAGGATGATATAGATAGTCAATCCTTTGAGGATCTTGTTCTTTCTTTTAAGGGATAAACTTAAAGAATGCTATCCTAAAACTAAGCTCAAACGAATGATGAAGAGCATCCATTATGCGAATGGTTTTGAAGATAAATCTTTAAAAAGAAAGTGCTTTTTCTTGGATGAGATTGAACAGTATCTTAGTAGCAATCGCTTTCTTGATCATGATCAAGCGGTCAAAGTATTTTAATGACAGAATTACTGCTGATGGCTTTGAAATCAATCCCAATCTCTAGTTTTAATCATGATTGAAAGTTTGCATAGCTGAGAGAAGCTGTATAGGATATTGAGAAAATATGCGTAATGATAATAAAAATAGAAAGGTATAGCTATGTCTTATGATTTAGTAGTATTTGAGAAACCAATCGCACCAGCTAGTAAAAAGCTGAATTTTTAGATTGGTATGAGGAGCAAGTGGAGTGGAAGGAAGACCACGATTATGATTCAATTGAAGTTAGTTCAAGCAAACTAAAAAGTTGGTTTCTGGACATGATAAAACTATTTCCTCCTATGAATGGTGACTTTGATATGGATGATGCTTTAGAGAATGACCAAGAGCTGGAAAGTCGTTTTACTGACTATAGTATTGGTAAGAATCTTATCTATGCAGGATTTGCATGGTCACAAGCAGAAACAGCCTATAATACAATGCTCATGTTAGCCTTCAAACATGATGTGGGATTTTTTGATGTCAGTGGTACTGGGGCAATTATCCTATCTGAAACTATCAAGTTAGATTAAAAGATGAGTCAGGTTAGTTCTTAGGAGATTTTATGATTTCCATAGCTTCCTAGCATATGTATTTATTAACCCTTTTACATGGAATTAATTTTGGGATAGACGTCCTTACAGTGGCTATTCCGATTATCAAAAAGATCTAGACTGAAACCAAGCTGAAAGCCATCTGGTTCAGTCTTTTTTTCTGTTAATGTAGTATAATAAAGGTGTAGGAAATCTATTTTTAATAGGATTTTTCCAAGTTAAGATTAGTTATTTTATGGAGTCAAAAGCTAGATCAGAGGTGAGAAAGTTGACTGAATTTGAGAGCTTATTTCTTCAAATAATCGAATATTCGAATCAGGTTACAGATGAAAATTTTCAAAGAAATATGCTGAGTTAGGATATGATCTTTTAAGGAAAAATCCATCATCTAGGTATAAAGGAGACACAAGTATATGAGATTTTTTTACATACTATGACAGCTACAAGATGGAATGATAAAAGAGTGGTTTGCAGAAATGCTAGACTATATTTCTGGCTGGTGTCATTCAGAAAAATATCTTTTGGAATCATCAGGAATAAGGAGACCAGATTAGCAAAATTGCAGCATTGGTAGTTGAAAGTGATTTTTGCATAAGATATAGGAGTTAGCTATGTTTAATGACAGTTATATTTGAGGGGCGTCTTTTCATCCCCCTTATCATGATTTTTCGTCTTAGGATTGATGGTATTCTTTCATAGACGTCAGGTTTTTAAATATTTATATATCGTGAATATGTATCTAGTTGCGATTATTACTTATTTTATTTTAGAAAATCATCCAGTCGGCCAACCATTTCCATATCCATGGATGACAGTTATTCCGTTTGTTTGGGCCATATCTATCTTTCTAGCTTTTGGATTATCGTTCGCGTCTCTTAGTGCTTTTGTCATTGAACAGGCACAAAGGCATATCTGGGCAAGGATTATCATTGGTTTAGTTGTTCTAGCAATTATGATAGCTATCGCGATAGGTATATACTACTTTATAGAGATTATTAGAGTTATAGGTTACTTTTTAATTTTTAGTCAGTTTCTGATGGTAAACTATGTAGAAAGAGGAGCAATATGAAGCAATCACTTGAATTTTTAAGAGAAAGAATCACTGATAAGATGCCCTTAGAGGATATAGTAGCAATCTTTGAAGACTTGTGTCGTGAGCCTATTGAGGATGAGATGATTTTTATTTGAAACAGGGACATTTACAGCTATATCTGATAAGCCCTTGTTTCAACTATCGTTAGTAAGCAAGCTCCCAAAATGAAGATGAAGAGTTTTATCAAGTTCACCTTGATATTTTCTATGAAGCATAGTCAAGAGAATGAAATATTTCATGAATCGATCTGGGATGAAGATTTAGAGGAAAATATCTTTGATTACATTAGAGCTTCAGAGGTGTTTGCCTATGCTAAAGAGCAGGAATACCAAACGGTCAAAGATTTATCTGGAAGAAACTTAAGAAAAGGTAGTAATATGTTTGATTTTTTAAGAAAAACACAAAAAAACTTGAAATCAATCTTCAAAAACAATTCAATGATTATTAACGGAACTAGCTTAGCTTTTCCTTTGTCCTTGAAAGATATTGAAGCTGTATTGGAGAAGCCTGACCCGAGGTTGTCAAAAAGAGAAAATAAGTTTATTAAATACATTTATGACAATGCTGGTATTGTAGTTGAACATTCCTTTGAAGTTAAACAACACTTAAAGAGTTGTGAGGTCTATATTGATGAGGAACATTTAATTTCTACGTTTTTCCTCTACTATGGCGATGTAGTAAAATCTATGATCGGAGAGAAAGAATTACCAAAGCAACCATGTCGAGCTGAGTTATTATCAGATGGAAAAGTCTCCTTATTTTTATTTCTGATAGGCATAGAGTAGGGATTTTTAACCTTATTTTATGGACTCCTTATGGAACTAATTTTAATGGAATTACAGAGACCATCACAGACACACTTTCTATTTCTTACTTTCCAGAGATTAAACATGAACGGGAGAGCTAGAAGTTAAAAGAAACTGACGAAGAAGTGTTACGCTTTGACAATATAAATTTTAAACTAACTATTATCCAAGTTTTGATGTATGATTTACGAGTACTGAAACCCTACTTTGACATCTATGATTTTGCGGAAGAGTTTAGCGAGTTGGATATTGATACTGAAAGCATGGAGATCATTCAACCTGCTTGAACCATTTTTGAAAAGCTCCAAATCCTAAGAGTACGCCCAGCATGTCCAAGAAATCTACATGGATGGAGGTAACGAGATTTATATGAATCTGATACCTCAGTGGGACGGTGAAGATGAGACCTTTGATCTTAATGAAGTAGGTGTGGAAGAATTGAGACAGTTTCCGAACTTGGAAGAAGCAACCATCATAAGCAGTAATTTTGAACATGTCAAAAACCTTCGACAAGCAAGAGGTTCAAGTGAAGGTATTATAATTGTTGCATTTATCTGAATAAATCATAAATGGATGGTATAAGTTCTTTAAGGCTAAGGGCTAAAAAGGAAAGAAATCTGGTGATAGATAATGAACATTCTTGATCTTAATTCTAATCAGAAAGATACGATATTGTTAATCCACCCGATGTTATCATCGGCTCAAGGGATGAAATCCCTGATTGCAGAACCAGATGGGGCAAGAGTTTAGATATATCATTCCGGATTTGTCTGCACATGGGCAATCAGCTCTAGCCCTCTACGAATCGTCTCTTAAGGAAAGCCAGATGATTTATGATTATCTAAAGGCTCATCATATAAAAGACTTGTGTTTAGCCTTTGGCGCATCCTTGGGTGGTGTTGTATTACTGCAATTATTGAATTACAAGGACATCAGGTTTGAGAAACTTGTTTTTGAAGGGGTTAGTTTATGGACAAATGCGCCCTTGCTTGATATTTTTACTAGGTATTTATTGATAATAAAGCATGAAAAGCCTGCGAAATAGAGATTTTGCTGTTCATAGATGGTTGCACTTTATGGAGACAAAGAGAGATGATGGCGGATTCTTTCATTGCTATGGATGAAGAAAGCATCAAACATATTTCCCATGATTGTGCCTTCGTTGCTTTGCCTAACTCACGCCAGAGGAACAAAAAGTTGTGTTTTTCTTTTATGGTTCAAAAGAATTCGACTTGATAGCTGCTAAAAAGTTCTTCAAAAAGTATCCTCATGCCACATTTCACATTTGGCAAGGATATGACCACTGTTGTAAGATCACTGAAAATTCGGCAGTTTACTGTAAACTTTTAGAAGAAATGATTGTAAAGAAAAATATCAGTTTTCAATGAGGTAAGACATGACAAGTAAAAATCTAATCTTGAACATTATAGAAATATGTTAAAACAACCTTGGGGAAAGATACAATATGAAATAACCTTTGCCCAACTTGCTCATCTGGAAGGTAAGAAAATTCTTGATTTTGGATCTGGATTTGGCTTGGTCAGTGAATTTCTCTCTCGCAAGAATCAAGTTATTTCTGTTGAACTCAATGAGGAAATGCTCTATGCCAACTCTTCCACATCCTATGAAAAATTGTGGGGAAGTATTGACCAACTCGTTCGTTTTACGGATAAATCCTTTGATCTTGTCCTTTGCCATAATGTTTTAGAATATATAGATCCTAATGACCGAAAAGACTATCTTCTGGAGTTCAAAAGAATTTTTAAAAGATGATGGCTTAGATTTCAAATTATCAAAGCATAATCAGAGTTGGAAAAGATTCTACAAAGTGTTATTTTTGCTAATGATATCAATCAGGCATTTAGCTTACTCAATGGTGAAAAATTTTGAGAGTCTCTCATTTGCAAGTGGTTCTACTTATACTGATAGAGGAATTATTAGCTTTGTCTGGTCTTAAATTAGAAAACTATTTGGGGATTCGAGACATTTTACAGTCTACAAACAAATGAATTTAAGAGTAAAGAAAAACTGGTTAGAAGAAATGACAAAGATTGAACTTGAGTATGTGATTTAAAAACCCTATAAAGATATTAGTTTTTCAACATTTGTAGGCTAAAAATAATAGAAGCATAGGTTTTGTTTTAAAGTAAAATAAAAACTGATGTATATGAGTAAGAAGTGAATGAGATGATTTCTTCAGTTTGTAACTTGATGAAAATTTTTCTACAAATTTATTTTTCCAATTTTGAAAGAAAAATTCTTAGACAGTTCATGATTGTATCTATTTTAGTTCAGTACTTTCAATTTTTGTTTTAGAAATTTCATTATATAATAAAGTGTATCAAAAAGATATATTGATGAGGCTAAAGATGTAAATAGATATTGAGGAGAAAATGAATGCAAAAATAATGTTGATTATCAATCCAACCTCTGGTGGAGAAAAGGCTTTGATTATAAGGAAAAGTAGAAAATAAGGCTAAAAATACTTTCGAGCAAGTCGATACCAGAATTACACAAAAAGCGCAAGACGCAACCAACTTCGCCACAGAAGCTTCTAGCGAGCGATTATGACGCAGTCCTTGTTTTTGGTGGAGATGGGACTGTCAATGAAGTAATCTCTGGTATCGTTGAGAAAGACTATGTTCCAAAACTAGCGATTATCCTGGGAGGAACTGGAAATCTCATCACGAAACTATTAGAAATCAATCAAGATATTGATGGTGCCATTGACGAGCTTGATTTTAATTCTACGAGTAAGATTGATATAGGAAAATCAAATGGACACTATTTTGGCTACATTTTAGTATTGGTTCACTACCAGAAGCCATCCATAACGTTGGGATAGAGGATAAAACAAAAGTTTGGTATGTTCGCCTATGCGATTAATACCATGAAGTCTGTCGTGACAGATCAAGTATTTAATATTAGAGTTGAGACAGAAAATGGAAATTACATTGGCCAAGCCAGCCATGTTTTAGTTCTTCTTACGAATTATTTCGCTGACAAAAAAATCTTTGATGAGGACAAGGATGGTTATGCTAACATTTTAATACTAAAAGATGCCTCAATCCTTACTAAATTGTCAGTTATTCCTGACTTATTAAAGGGTGATGTTGTGAAAATGATCACATCGAGTACATAAAAGCTCGTCATATCAAAAATCTCTTCAGACGCTGAGTTAGAAACGGATGTTGACGGCGACAAATCTGATGACCTACCAGTAGAAATTAAGGTGCTAGGTCAGCATATCGAAGTCTATTCTCAACCGAAAGAATAATGATTTTCACTCTAAACAACAATTTTATTTAAAAAAGAATACCTATGAAATTTAAAGATTAGCGACTATTGGTTTTTGCTCAGCACTTCTTTTTGACCTTAGTAGCAGCGAGTCAAACTCAAAAGACTTCTGATAGTGCTGCTGAAACTTCAGTGACTCATCACAGTCGAATCAGGTTTCTGAGAAAAGCAACTGCAATGGTGAACAATCAACCAGTGAAGAAAAGTTCGGAAAGCCTTGGCTGCTGTTGGATAAAGATAGTGTGGATGCATTTTTCAACCTTGTAAATGATTATGCTGTGCTATGGACAGATTAAACGCTGGAATTTTCTGGCTCGCAAACTGATCATAATCTTGGACACGAAAGATTTGTGGGGTACCAACTGTCGGATGAA
>BNJU01002507.1_pt1 | contig 15340 bp, 22 predicted proteins | sample 8539281 | NCBI WGS metagenome assembly BNJU01 (sample SAMD00202456, study PRJDB9452) | human saliva metagenome | isolation source: human saliva | place: Japan
CCGCGCCCTGACCCAGTGAACCCGAAGCCGATATGAATGTCTGGTAGGTTAGGGGTGTCGATCTGCAATCGAAGGAAATCTGACTGTGCTCTCTATATGGCTCGAGCGCGTACTTGCGGTTCTCATTATTCTAGGAACGATTGGCGAGTTCTTAGTCGTTTGTCGAGGCCTGGTTCTGGCCCTGAGGATCCTGCCGTCCCGCTTTGGCGGGACTTACTGCGAGGATTCTGCTGCTGGTCCTGGCTGTCTGGCTGCTGGTCAGCGCCAATCGTTCTCGCAGAAAGCTGAAGATGCGAAGCTGCAGGAGAGCCAGCAGATGACGCAGTGAGCGGGGTCGCCTGGCGCATCGAGGACATCTCCTGGTCGCCACTACGGAGGTCGTCTTCGAGCTCTGCCTTGCGTAGGACGAAGGTCCTGTCGCGAGCAGGCAGGTGCGGGCCGCTCACGATCTACCCCTCGCTGATGTCTTGATATTGTCAGTGTAGTGCCAGGAGTTGTGGCAATCTGACGGGATGACTACCCACAGTATCCAGGTTACCCAGACGACGGATCTCAACCCGGTGGCGTCCCGGGACTACGGAGCACAGCCCGGTTATGGGCCGGCCCCTGACGCTCATCAGCAACCCGGCTACGGACCTCAGCCCGGGGCGACGCAGGATATGGTCCTCAACCCTGCTGCCGGTCCTGACTACGCCTCCCAGCCGGGGGCGGTCCCGGGCTACGGTCCCCAGCCCGGTATGGGTGCCGGTGGAGGGATGCCTCCCTATCCTCCAGGTGCGACGGGAGGGCGCCGCTGAGCGTCGGTGACGGCATGTCCTGGGCGTGGTCCAAGTTCAAGGAGAATGCGCTCATTCTCGTTGTGGGATGGGTCTGTGGACTGTGCTTTCCAGCTTCACTGTAGAGGCCCACTACAATGTCAACGGAGAGGAGCATGGTTTCGCTTGGTGGGTCGCTCTGAACCTACATCGCCATCGCCATTGGTCTCTTCGCTAGTATCGTGACCACCACATGGCGATCACGGTAGGCCACCGGGCGGCCTTGGCCTGGAGCGACCCTGTTCACGTTCCCGAACTTCGGTGCGAGCCTTCTCGCGGCTTTTCTCACTGCGGTCATGCCACGTACGTGGGGTCTCTCCTGTGTGTTGTTCCGGGCGTCATTGCGGGCTTCCTCCTCCACTATTCGGTGTACTTCACCGTGGATAAGGATGGACGGCATCGCCGGAATGAAGGCGTCCTGGGCCACCCTGTCCAGCCACGTCGGAGAGCTCTTCCCCTTCGCCCCTGACCGGAGCCGGCCTCTACCTTCGTTGGCGTACTGACAGTGTTCGGCTGGCTGGTGACGGTCCCGCTGGTGATGCTGCTCCGCTTACTCCTACGTGCGCATCCAGGGCTACGACGTCGTCCGCTGACCTCATCTCCCCAGTCTCCTTCGCGCCCGCCAGCTCCAGCCGGCGGGGCGCGGACTCGTTGCGAGCCGGAGGGCGCACCCTGCTCGGCTAGAGTGAGGCCGACGTCGCTCAACGTCGTCGTCGAGAACGATCCTTCCCTCCCAAGGACCTCCGTGCCCCTGGAGCCCCACCGTCCCCTGACCCGAGTGGCGCGGACGAGCGCCCCGCCCTCATCCTGGCCAACCTCGGCACGCCAGCGGCCCCCACGGCCAGGGCCGTCCGGCCCTTCCTGCGGGAGTTCCTCTCCGACCGCCGGATCGTCGAGATGCACCCCTCCCTGTGGCGACCCGTCCTGAAGGCATCATCCTGCGGGTGCGCCCTCGCGCGTCAGCGGCGAAGTACGCCACCATCTGGCGCCCCCGGCGAGGAGACCAGCCGCTCGGGCTCCCCGCTCATGCACCACAGCGAGCGCCAGGGCGAGCTGCTCCAGGAAGAGCTCGGCGAATCGGTCCAGGTGCGTATCGCCATGCGCTACGGGCAGCCGGCCCTGCGCCGCGTCATGGGTGAGCTCATGGAGGCCGGCTGCCGCAGGATCGCACTCATCCCGCTCTACCCGCAGTACGCCGCCTCCTCGGCCGGCACTCGTCGTCGATGAGGCCGCGCGCTTCATTCTGGCCTCCCGCAACCAGCCCGAGCTGCGCACCATCCGCTCCTTCGAGACGGCGCCCGCCACATCGAAGCCCTCGCCACCGCCCTGGAGCAGCACTGGCAGGTCCACGGCCGCCCCTGACCCGGCCGCCGGCGAGCGTCTCCTGCTGTCCTTCCACTCCATCCCCCAGGCCATGCACGACGCCGGAGACCCCTACCGTTCCCAGTGCGAGCGCACCGCCCAGCTCCTCTCGCGGCGGCTCGACCTGCCCCGATGGGACTCTGCCCAGCTCACCTTCCAGTCCGTCTTCGGGCCCGCCGCCTGGATCGGGCCGGCCACCATTGACACGGTCGGCGAGCTCGGCCGCGCCGGCTGCCCCCGCCTCGACGTCATCTGCCCCGGCTTCGTCTCCGACTGCCTGGAGACTCTCGAGGAGATCAACCAGCTCAACCGCGAGACCTTCACCACTGCCGGGGGCGGCAGCTTCCACTACGTCCCCTGGGGCAACGACTCCGACGGCGCCATCGCCGCCCTGGCTCAGCAGGCCAGAAAGGTGCTGGCCGGCTGGATCTGAGCCCGGCGCGTCCCCGCGGCCGCAGCAGGCCGGAAAGTCGGTCTCAGCACGAGAGACCACAGGCCCTCACCGGGGAAACTGATGCCCGGGACGGTATGGTGACGCGAACAGTCCCGATTCTGTGAGGAAAGTGCCGTGCATCTTGAGTGGTGGTCCGTCCTGCCCTTCGCGGGCATGCTCGCCTGCATCGCCGTCCTGCCGCTGATCCCGGCCACGGCTCACTGGTGGGAGAAGCACTCCAGCCAGCTGATCGTCGCCGTGGGCCTGGGGGTGCCGGTGGCTGCCTGGATGTGGGTCGCCCTGGGCTGGACGTCCGTCTTCGCCGCCGTGGTGGAGTACTTCCAGTTCATCTGCCTGCTGCTGGCCCTGTTCGTCGTCTCCGGAGGCATCTTCCTCAAGGGCGACATCCGGGCCACGCCCCGCAACAACACGATCTTCCTGGCCATCGGCGGAGTCATCGCCTCCTTCGTGGGCACCACCGGCGCCGCCATGCTCCCTCATCCGGCCCCCTGCTGGCCACCAACAAGGAGCGCCACTACCGGGTGCACACGGTGCTGTACACGATCTTCATCGTGGCCAACTGCGGCGGCCTCCTCACGCCCCTGGGCGACCCGCCCCTGTTCCTGGGCTTCCTGCGCGGGGTGCCCTTCACCTGGACCTTCAACCTCCTGCGCGAGTACCTCTTCGTCAACGTCATGCTGCTGGTGAGCTACTACGCCCTGGACTCCTACTACTACTCCCAGGAGCCCGCCAAGGCCGTGCACGACGACGACACCGAGATCGAGCCCCTGGGCCTCAAGGGGCTCGCTCAACTTCGTCTTCTTCGCCGTCATCATCGCCGCTGTCGCCTTCGCCCCTCCGTCGACGCTCACGCCATCGAGGAGGGGCACGCCGCCCCTGGGCGATTGGATCCCCGTGCGCGAGTTCATCATGCTCGCCTCCGCGGCCGGCTCCTACTTCCTGGGCAGCCGCGAGGTCCGCTTCAAGGACAATCAGTTCACCTGGGGGCCCATCGCCGAGGTCGCCATCCTGTTCATCGGCATCTTCCTCACCATGATCCCGGCCCTGCACTACCTCGACGAGGTCGCCGGCTCGTTGCCGCTCAACGAGGTCACCTTCTTCATCTTCACCGGCGGGCTCCTCCGTCCTGGACAACGCCCCCACCTACGCGACCTTCTTCGAGATGGCCGGCAAGGTCTCCCCACCCCGGCGGCGCCGACGTTGCCGGGATTCCCGAGCTTTACCTCGTGTCCATCTCGCTGGGGGCCGTCCTGTGCGGTGCCATCACCTACATCGGCAACGGCCCGAACTTCATGGTCAAGTCCGTCGCAGAGTCTGACGGCGTCGAGATGCCCAGCTTCGGTGGCTACGTGGGGCGCTCCATGAAGCACCTGGTGCCGATCATCGCCGCCATGGTCCTGCTCTTCATCGCACCGGGCCTCCTGTGGAAGGCCCTGGGCGGAGTGCTCACCGTGGGGCTCCTGGGCCGCGACGCCCTTCTGCTGGCCCAGTCCCGCCGCCTGGCCCTGGCCGACCAGGCCGAGGCCGCTGAGGGCTGAGCCGCCCTGCCCTCATGATCCGCTTCCGGCCTCAGCGCGTGCCCGGGGCGGTGACGAAGTCGATGAGCTCCTCCATCCGCCCCAGCAGGCTCGGCTCGAGGTCCTTGTAGGAGCGCACCGTCGCCAGGATGCGCTGCCAGCCCCGGGCGACGTCAGCCTGGGTGTCATGCGGCCAGCCCAGGGCCTCCAGGGTGCCGTGCTTGATGTCGGTGCCCCGCGGGATGTCCGGCCAGCGCTCCAGACCCACCCGGGCCGGGCTTGACCGCCCGCCACACGTCCACATACGGGTGCCCCAGAACCAGCACGTTCTCCCCACCGGGCATCTCGGCCACCCGCTGAGCGATCCGCGACTCCTTGGAACCGGCCACCAGGTGGTCCACGAGGACGCCGGCCCGCCGCTCGGGGGCCGGACCGAAGTCGGCCATGACCTCCTCGAGGTTGTCGACGCCGTCGAGCATGAGGACGACGACGCCCTCGTGGCGCAGGTCGTCACCCCAGACCTTCTCCACCAGCTCGGCGTCGTGCTTGCCCTCCACCCAGATCCGCGAGGCGCGCGCCACCTTGGCCCGCTCACCCTCAACCGCGTAGGAGCCCGAGGCCGTCAGCCGTCTGCCGGCGGCGCTCACCGCCCGGTGGGCTTGCGTGGCGCGCCACGGGCGGGTCCAGGATCACCGGGCGGCCCTCGATCCAGAAAACCCGGCCCCAGGGCGAAAGCCACGGCGCACACCGTGACGGTCCTCCAGGACCACGACGTGCTGACCGCCCGACTTTCCACCGCCACCGCGGCGCCGACGAAGCCGGTCTGGCGGTCCTCAACCACCAGTCCCGGCGTCACCGGCACGTGCACCGACCCGGGCGTATGGCGCCGGGCCCCGTGCGGTGCGGGTTGACCGACAGGACGTCCCCGCCGTAGCGGTCGCTCGACGAGGGCCTGCGGGCAGCGGACTTTGCTCGCAGCCGCCCCACCGCGCGAGCGCGAAGCGGCCGGGGCGCCCTGTGCCTGCTGCTTCTGCTCGGCCTCGGCGCGAGCCCTCAGGGCGGCTCGGCGGGCGGCGGTCGATCCGGGAACGGGGAGCGGTACGGGCGGGCGTGTTCACCCTCGGCACGGTAGGGGAAACTCACGGTCCGCCGGCGGTGGACCCGCCGGACCACAGCGTAGGGATGGCACTCACGTGGGTGAGTGCTAATCGCTGGCCGCATCCCACAGGTGTGCGGGCGGCCTGCCGCCTAACACCGGCACTGATCGCGTCTCGGCACTGATGAGGGGAGGAGGACCCGTGGCCAACGACCGACGTCTCAAGGTCCTGTCCGCCATCGTCACCGACTACGTGCGCACGCGCGAGCCCGTGGGTCCAAGGGCCCTCGTGGAGCGCTACCGGCTGGGCGTGTCCCCGGCGACCATCCGCAATGACATGGCGGCCCTGGAGGACGAGGGCTACATCCACCAGCTGCACACCTCGGCCGGGCGCGTGCCCACCCAGAAGGGCTACCGGCTCTTCGTCGACGAGGTCGCCCGCATCAAGCCCCTCTCAGCGCCCGAGCGCGCCGCCATCACCGCGCTCCTGTCGGGGGCGGTCGACCTGGAGCAGGTCGTGGCCCGCACCGTGCGGGCCCTGGCTCAGCTGACCGGCCAGCTCGCCGTCGTCGAGTACCCGAGCCTGCGGTACGCGGCCCTCCAGCACCTCGAGCTCGTGGCCCCTGGGGGCCCGAGCGCGTCCTGCTGGTCATCATCACCGACACCGGGCGCGTCGACCAGCGCACCGTGACCCTCAGGTCCCGGGGCTCCCTGAGCGCCGCCATGACGGGGGCTTCGACATCGCCGACGTCGTCGACCCCCTCGTCCTGGAGCGCCTGCGCACCCGGCTCAACGGCGCCCTCGCGGGCCGCCGCGCCGCCGACGTCGCCCCGATCCTGGCGGCCCTGGCCGAGCAGGCGCCCGCCGACGAGCGCTTCCTGCTCGAGGCCGTCTCCGACGAGCTCATCGCCGCCCCTGCGCCCCGACGCGGAGGAGCGGCTCGTCGTCGCCGGGACCGCGAACCTGGCCCGCGCCACCCCCGACTTCTCCTCCCTGGGTCCCCTCCTGACGCCGTCGAGGAGCAGGTGGTGCTGCTGCGCCTGTTCACCGCCGACGACGGCGCCCCGGCCGGCGAGAACCGGATGCGCGTGAGCATCGGATCGGAGAACAACGACGACGCCCTGGCCGAGGCCTCCGTCGTCACCACCACCTACGGGCTGGGAACCGGTGAGGCTGTCGCCCACCTCGGGAGTCATCGGCCCCACCCGCATGGGACTACCCGGCCACCATGACCGCCGTCCGGGCTGTGGCCCTGCTACCTGTCCCGGTTCCTGTCCCCACCGGAGACCTGAGAACCGGCCTGCCCTGACTCACCCCAGCGGCCCGGCCGGGCACGCCCCCAGACCACCACCGCAGAAGTCGTAGCCGTAAAGGAAGAACGCAGTGAGTAACTACTACGAGGTCCTCGGCGTCAGCCGCGACGCCAGCCCCGAGGAGATCAAGAAGGCTCTACCGCAAGAAGGCCCGCCAGCTGCACCCCCGACGTCGCCGGCCCCGGCCACGAGGACGAGTTCAAGGAGGTCTCCTCCGCCTACGAGGTCCTCTCCGACCCCGACAAGCGCCAGATGTACGACCTGGGCGGGGAGGACGCCGTGCGAGGCGGCGGCGGATTCGGCGGGGGCTTCGCCGGAGCCGACTTCGGCGACCTGGGCGGCATCTTCCAGTCCTTCTTCGGCGGGGGAGCGGCCAGCCGCGGACCGGCCTCCCGGGCCCGCCGCGGCCAGGACGCCCTCGTTGCCGTGGACGTGGAGCTCTCCGACGTCGCCTTCGGGGCGACCCGGTCGGTCCCCATCGACACCTACGTCACCTGCACCGCCTGCGACGGCTCGTGCTGCGCACCGGGCACCGAACCGGTCACCTGCTCCCAGTGCAACGGGGTCGGCAACGTCCAGCGCATGACCCGCACCCTGCTGGGACAGGTGATGACCTCCTCGCCCCGCCCGGGCTGCCAGGGCTACGGCACCGTCATCGTCACCCCCTGCAAGGACTGCTCCGGCGAGGGCCGCACCCGGGTGCGCCAGGACCTGGAGGTCTCCATCCCCGCCGGGGTGTCCACCGGGACCCGTATCCGCATGTCGGGGCGCGGCGAGGCCGGCCCGGCCGGTGGCCCCAACGGCGACCTCTACCTGGAGATCCACGAGAAGCCGCACGAGTTCCTCGAGCGCGACGGCGACGACCTCTACACCGAGCTGCGCGTGCCCATGACCGCGGGCCGCGCTGGCGCTGTCTTCCCGCTGCAGACCCTCGACGGCGAGCAGAACGTCACCGTCAAGGCCGGCAGCCAGCCCGGCGACGAGGTCGTCCTCGACGGCCTGGGCGTGGGCGCCTGCGCCGCAAGGGCCGCGGGGACCTGCACGTATCCATCGTCGTGGAGACCCCCACGCGCCTGGACGACCGTCAGCGCGAGCTGCTGGCTGAGCTGGCCCGCCTGCGCGGGAGGACGACGTCGAGCCCGTGCGCGACTCGAGTGTCAGCGGGCAAGCCTCAGGGGCGAGCGCTTTCGCCGGGCGCTCGAGCAGGCGACCCGTAGTCGACAGACGGTCTGAGCGCGATCTCGGGCCAGTAGTGGGAGTCGGGGTGGCCCGGGCCCCGAAGATCGCCTGGCCCACCCGCACGCAGGTGGAGCCGCCCTCGATGGCGGCCTCGAAGTCCCCGCTCATCCCCATCGACAGCAGCCCGTCGCCGACGGTGCCCGCCTGGAGGGCGGCGTCGCGCAGCCGGCGCATGATGCTGAAGCACTCGCGCACCCGTGCCGCGTCGTCGGTGTGGGCGGCTAGGGTCATGAGCCCGCGCACCCGCAGCGAGGAGTAGGCCGGTAGCGCTGCGAGGAAGTCTGCGACGTCGTCGGGCTCCAGCCCGAACTTGCTGGGTTCGCCCGAGGAGTTGACCTGCACGTAGACGTCCAGGCCCCGCCCGGCCGCCTGGAGGCGCCGGTCGAGGGCCTCGGCCAGGCGCAGGGAGTCCAGGGCCTGGAACTCGTCGGCGAAGGCGGCCACGTTCTTGGCCTTGTTCGTCTGCAGGTGGCCGATGACTGACCAGGAGATGCCCAGGTCCGCCAGGTTCTCACTCTTGCGCTGGGCCTCCTGCACCTTGTTCTCACCCATCTGGGTGATGCCCGCGGCGAAGGCGGTGCGCAGGCGCCTCGGGGACGGTCTTGGACACCGGCAGCAGACGGATCTCGGCGGCGTCGCGGCCGGCGCGTTCTGCGGCGGCGTCGATCCGGGCGCGGACGGCGGCCAGGTTGCGGCGGAAGTCCTCCACCGTGACTGCGGCGGTGTAGGTGGGGATGGGGACGACTGAGGGGTATGGGCGGTAGAAGGCTCGGTCATGGTCACTGACGCTAGCACCGCCGGCGGACACCGGTTGATGCGGCCTGTAGGCTGGAGCCGTGACCGCACCCGTCTTCCTCTTCACGCCCGGAGACCATCGAGCCCGCCGACGCCGTCGCTTCAGCCACCTCGGCACCGTCCCTCATGCTCACCGGACCCTGAGGCCCGCCATGCCGTGACCGTCAGCGCCTGCGTGCCCAGGAGCGTGTGGACCTCGTTGACGGCGCGGGCCTGCGCCTGCTGTGCGAGGTGACCGGGGCCGGCGTTGGCGGCGCGCAGGACCGCTCTGGCCGTGCGGGTCCTGGAGCGTGTTGAGGAGCCCTGAGCGCCGCTGCGGCTGACCCTCGTTCAGGCCCCCGCCAAGGGCGGGCGTGACGAGCAGGCCGTGGAGACCGCCACCGAGGTCGGGGTGGAGCTGGTGCTGCCCTGGCAGTCCGAGCGCTGCGTGTCCGTGTGGCAGGGGCCAAGCAGGCCAGGGACGCCAGCGCTGGCAGGCCACCGCCCTCCAGGCAGCCAAGCAGGCCCGGCGGCCCGTGTGCCCGAGGTCGAGGAGGTCGGGACACCCGCAGGCTGGCTCGACTGGGTGGGGCAGACGGTTCGCGGCGGGGAGTGGTGCTGGTCCTGCACGAGGAGGCCAGGACCCCGATCAGCACCGCGATGGAGTCGGTGCGCCTGCCCGCGCCCGGAGAGGCGCCCGGCGCTGGCCGTCGTCGGGGGTCCGGAGGGCGGTATCAGCCCCGAGGAGACGGCGGCCCTGGAGGCCGCCGGGGCGATGACGGTGCGGCTGGGCCCCCACGTCATGCGCACCGCCTCAGCCGGTCCCCGTCGCCCTGGCCGTCCTCGCCCACGCCAGCGGCCTGTGGGAGTGAGACGCGCGAGTGCGTTGCTCGAGTCCTGACTCAAGATATGGAGTGAGCCGTCTTCACAGAGTATGACTGTCATACATACTATGAGTGCGAGTAGCATGACGACGATCAAGGTGGAGCGCAGCACGAGGGACGGCTTGCGGGCCCTGGCGTCAGAGCGCGGGGTGACTATGGATGCCGCGCTCAAGGAGCTGCTCGAGGAGGCGGCACGTGAGCGGCGCTTCGCCGAGGTGCGGCGTGCGATGGAGGCTCACCCGCCGGACGAGACCTATCTCAAGGAGCTCCGTGAGTGGGAGTCGGAAGCATGGAGCTAGCAGCCCCGGTTGAGCCGGGCGACGTGTGTGGTGGGCACTTCCCGATCCCTGCTGTCGGGCGAGAGCAATCGGGCGTCGTCCGGTCCTCATTGTGTCCAATGAACGATTCCATCGAACGGTGACGACGCTTGTCGTCGTGGTTCCCGTGACAACGAAGGATCGGCGCTGGCCGAATCACGTGGAGCTCAATGCGGGAGCAGGGATGGAACAGCGATCGTTTGCCATGACCGAACAGGTGCGCACGATCTCACGTCAGCGTCTCACCAAGAAGATCGGAGTCGTGGAGGATCTGTCCTTCGGAACGTCGCGAATGGCTGGTCGACTACATCAGATAGCACGCGCTGAGAGGTCGCAGGAGCAATGTGAGTGGCGGCACCCTGCCTGCATGTCGGAGGGTCGCGCGGCGGTTGGGAGGAGCAGCGCGGCTGCTTCCCAATGGGGCGGCTTGCGGGCATGCTCTGACCATGAGCGAGACGAGTGAGCGATGAGCTCCGAGGGCGGCGGCCGGCGGGAGCCCGGACGCGCGCGAGGCCATCCTGGCGGCGGCCCGCACCGCCTTCGCCCGCGACGGCTACCAGACCTCCCTGCGCGGCATCGCGCGCGACGCCGGCGTCGACCCGGCCCTGGTCCACCACTACTTCCCGGACCGAGCCACGCTTCGCCAAGGCCGTCATCGAGTCGACCGCCGGGGTCGACGCCAACCTCATGCACCGGGCGGCCTCCATCACCGAGCTCGAGCCCGAACAGCTGGGGGAGGGGATCGTGCGCTCCGTCATCAGCCTGTGGGACGAGGCTGGGGCGGACCGCTTCACGGCGGTCATCCATGCCGCGCTCGGCCAGGGTGGTGACGTCGAGCCCTTCCGCGACTTCATCGCCACCGGGGTTCTCTCGCCGATCGTCACCCACTTCTGTCCCCGACCGCCCCTGAGCTGCGCGCCCAGCTCATCGCCAGCCAGATCATCGGACTCGGCCTGGCCCGCTGGGTCGCCCGCATGGACCGCATCGCGCCCTCGACATCGAGGCGGCTCGCCGCGCTCGTCGGCCCCACCCATTCAGCACTACGCCTCGACGACCCTGCCCGAGCGTCACTGATCCCCGCCTGATCACTGAGATCGGCTCGGTCTCCGAGCCGAGTTTTGTCCGTTTGACGGCTTTTGAAGCTGTGATTCTGGCCTGAGGTCCAGCTAAGCTCACCCTGACCTGCACGGATGGGGAACCGCTCTGGCTGAAGGTATTCAAAAGTCGTCCCATGTGGACAGTTTCCAGCCCTATCCCTGGACAGCGGGTCGCCGTCAACCCATGTCTCACCGCAGATGAAAAAGCGATGAAGGAGACGCGCCCCGGGAGTCGGGGCCAGCAAACCAATCGCACGACTCCAGTCGAGACATCACGTCCTGCGCCGCCTCGGCGCAGCCGGCCGTCACCGCGACGGACCTGCGCGACCTCGCGGGCGCAAGGAGATCCCTCCACGGCCTGGACCTGAACCTGGCGCCCGGCACGATCACCGGCCCTGCTCGGTCCCCTCGGGCTGCGGCAAGACCACCTCATGCGCACCGTCGTCGGCGTCCAGCGCTACCGCGGACAGATCGAGGTTCTCGACACGCCCCCGGCGCTGCTGCCGTGCGCGGTCGGGTCGGCACGTCACCCAGGACCAGGCCGTCTACAGAGACCCTGACCGCCCGCCAGAACCTGCGCTACTTCGCCTCCCTGACCGGCAGCCGGGCCCGCGACCCTGACGAGGTCCTCGACGTCGTCGGCTCACCGCCCCGGCCGACCGGCCTGTGTCCACTCACTCCGGCGGCGAGGCCGGACGCGTGAGCCTGGCTCTGCGCGTCGTGGCCGACCCCCGACCTGCTCGTCATGGATGAGCCGACCGTCGGCCTGGACCCGGTCACCCGCGAGGAGCTGTGAGCACCTTCACGCCCTGGCCAGAGCGCGGCGCCACCCTCCTGGTCTCCAGTCACGTCATGGACGAGGCCTTCCGCTGCGACCAGGTTCTCCCTCATGCGCCAGGGCCGCATCCTGGCCACCACCACGGCCAAGGACCTCCTGACCAGCACCGGCGGACACCGTCGACGCCGCCTTCCTGCCGTCATCGCCGACTCTGAGAGCCGACCCTGAGCAGAAAGGAGGGCAGCGCTGATGCGCCTGCGCACTCTACCTGGCCACCACCCGCCGCATCCTCACCCAGCTGCGTGCCGATAGGCGCACGGTCGGTCTCATCGCGATCGTGCCCGCGGCGCCGCTGACCCCTGCTGTACTTCGTCTACCGCGACTATCCCGGCGCGGACCTGATCTTCAACCATCATTGCGTTTCCATGATGGCGATCCCGCCGACCACGGTCATGTTCCTGGTCACCAGCGTCGCCATGCTGCGCGAACGCGTGAGCGGCACCCTGGAGCGGCTTTGACCACCCCTGATCCACCGAGCCGACCTCCTGTTCGGCTACGCCACCGCCTTTCGCGCTGACCGCCGTCATCCCAGTCCTCATCCTGCGCCGTGGCCGCCTGGGGCCTGACGGGACATCTCCGCCTCCTGGGCTGTGGTGCTCACCGCGCTGATCGAACGCCTCGTCGGGGTCTCTGGGGACTGCTGGTCTCGGCCTTCGCTCGCACCGAGTTCCCAGGCGGTCCAGTCTGATGCCGGTGGTCATCGCGCCCCAGCTGTTCCCTGTGCGGGGCTCCTGGTCAGTCGCGACCAGCCGCCGCGCGCCCTGGAGGTGGTCGGGACGCTCCTGCCCATGAGCTGGGCGGTCGACGCCGTCACCGAGCTCACGTTGGCCAGTGAGCCCTCCGACGATTTCTTCCGATACCTGGCCCACCTGGTCTGCTTCGGCCTGGTGGTGCTGGGGGTGGCGGCTCCACCGTGCCGCGCAAGACCCGCTGAACCGAGAAGGGCCAGCAACGGCGGGCGCGAGGGTGAGGACTGTCGCGTCCGCCGTGCGTGTTACCGAGTAGGGTTAGGCTGTCTTATGTGGATTGTCTTCGCCCTGCGGCTCGGCGCTTTTTGCCGGCATCACCGCCGTCCCGGCCAAGGAGGGATCCGCACCACGGACCTCGACTCGTGGCGACGGCGCTGCGCACTGTTGTGGTGCTGGCAGGCGCCTGGGGCATGGTGTTCATCGTCGGTTCACAGACCGAACTGGCTCACCTCGATGCTCGCAGCACCGGTCTGCTGGTGCCTCGCTGGCGACCGGGGCCTCCTGGTTGTGCTACTCAAGGCGCTCCAGCTCGGCAGCGTCAGCAAGGTCGTGCCGATCGACAAGCTGAGCACGGTGCTGACGGTGCTGCTGGCCCTCATGTTCCTGGGGGAGAGGGTGAGCCTCATCGGTGCGCTCGGAGTGGCTCTGATCGCGGTCGGGACGTTGTTGATGCTCGACGCCGATGACCTGCGCGGCCCGCCCGGGCTGTGCGCGAGGGTGGGGCTGGTTGTCTGTGCGCTCGGCTCAGCCTTCTTTGCCGCGCTCACCGCGATCCTCGGTAAGGCCGGCATCACCGGGGTGGAGTCCAACCTCGGTACCGCGATCCGCACCGGGGTGGTCTTGGTGATGGCCTGGGTGATGGTGGCCATCACCGGGAAGTTCAGGGAGGTCCGCAGTGTGCCGAAAAGGTGAGCCTGGCTTCGTCCTGGCCTCCGGGGCAGCCACCAGCCTCCTGGCTCTGTTACTACCGGGCACCCAGGACGGCCCGGCTAGCGTGGTTTGCCAGGCGGGCGATGCAATCTCCTCTTTTGTCCTGCGGGAGGCTGTCAGCAGGCGGTACGCCTCGTCGTTGCGCTCTATAGTGGTGGGACTCTGGCGATGAATTACTCTGAGCGTTACTCACCGGCTGGTGTCCGACGTACTTGGGAACGCTGGAGGACATTCGTGCTTGGCGTCTCCACTTGGTTTCTTAATTAGCTTCGTCTTGGTGTCCTGACTTGAGTGACTTAGTGCTCGGTTCGGCGTCCTAGTGCCTCGCTCGGTGCCTTGACCGACCGACTTAGTGACTCGACGGTGACTCAGTGAATGTTGTCGAACAGTCTGATGTGTAGAGGTTGTTAAAGTCTGTTAATGACTTTGTTCTTGTGCCCGGGTTGGAGGCTCAAATTGATGAGCTGATTTTTGAGCATGATCGATGGAAAACTTCTCGTAGCATTGAGCAGAGTGATCGTAACCCAAAATTTCTAGAAGCAAACTACAGGATATGGTGACAAGTCTCTCTGGTACAGTGCTGGAAAGCCTTTTCTGAATTGACATTGGTTTCACTGTTTAAAGTGCTCAGCCGGGATGGTTGTTTACAGTCGTTCAATATTACTTTTCTCGCATGTCTGATACGTCACAACATACTGATATAGGTAATTAATGGTGATTGTGGAATCTGAAGAATACTATTTGGACTTTACTGAAGCGTGCGTATGCGTGGAAAATGCAACGTATGACCCACTTTACCAAGGTGGGATTTTGGTATCACGGACCCTATCGGAGAAGATGGCCTTTCGCTGCAGTGCTTTTAAATTCCAGTCAGAGAAAAGTATAGTGGTTTGCCTTGCTAGCTTCGCGCCTTTCGATAAACGAGGCTGCAAAATTCAGGATAAGGTGATTAGTGAGCGCATATTTGTCATTGACATTTGTGATTACTATGTCACCTCGAAATGATTTAGCCCTTGGGCTTCGAAGTGGCTGTCTAATTTTCTTCAGCATTATCAAAATGATCCGAGTAAGTTTCGTTGTAATTAGGGAGCTTTTTAAAGACTATCTGGATTCGTGGAGCGTTGATGGCATCTCCGATGACATTAATGGTTCGATAGAAGCGTTGTGTGCGGTAGTTGTTCTCGAGTGTGAGTGCTTGCCGTGATGGACGACTCCATTACTAGTTGCTGTTGCTACCGGTGATAGTTCTGGTAGCAGGCACCATTTCAACATCAATAATCGCATTAATTTATAGGGATCAACGCAGATTAATTATGGCAATAATTCGACTCAGAATATGTGTGGACATTAACTTGAATGCATTCTTTCTTCGCAGTTTTAGTGAGTCTCTTCGGTACTTTGTTTAGTTGGGAGTATATGTAATTTCAAGCGCGTCGATCAGTTAGATTGAGTGCTGTTGTGGCATTTTAGTGACCTTTAGTGTTTTTGGGTAGGCTTTACTTCATCATTCTGTCTCCTTTTATTTTGAGGTTTGGAGGTGGTGTGTATAGAGTGAATTCTGCTTTATGGAGAAAGGTGACTATATTGCAAGTATCGGGGTTGCTTTAGAGGGTGAGAGAGTGTCACTGAGTGTGTGCGGATGTGAGTGCTCACCATGGTTGTGAACATCCCTTGCCTTGTCTCGCATCGAGATTTGATGTTAGCGCACGCAGTACAATCATGGCACGATGACAGACGCTTCCACCACGCCCACCGACTCCTGCTGACCAGGGGGCCTGCCGTCTCTGGCGCGTCCGCGGCTCCTCCGCGCCGTTGACGTCCCGGCCGCTCGGTGCCCGCAGCCCAGCCCACCTCCGCTGACCCGGCGGAGGTCACGCGCACCCTCACCCTTCCTGAGGATGTCGCACCGGTGACCCTCCTGGGCGCCCGGGACGAGGTCCTGCGCGCCATCGAGA
>BNJU01003528.1_pt1 | contig 15304 bp, 20 predicted proteins | sample 8539281 | NCBI WGS metagenome assembly BNJU01 (sample SAMD00202456, study PRJDB9452) | human saliva metagenome | isolation source: human saliva | place: Japan
TAAAATTTTTATATTTCCTAATTAAAAACAGCTAAAACAATATCTTGCTCAGCTACTTTTACCCTATTTAAGTTATTTATAATTTTCTTCTTTAGTTACTTTACAAGAGACTCACACAATGCCTCTGATTTTCCTATCTTCTTTGAGCGATTCTAACGCAAGTGTGGTACACAAAAACATGAGAATTCAACAATTACATTATATTATCAAAATCGTCGAAACTGGCTCCATGAATGAGGCACAAGCGACTCTTTATCACCCAACCTAGTCTTTCCAATGCTGTGAGATTTCGGGAAAATGAAATGGCATTGAAATCTTTTATCCAGCAATCCCAAGGGGATCACCTTGACCCGTGATGGGATGGAATTTCTCCTCCATGCCCGTCAGGTTGTCGAGCAAACTCAGCTTCTGGAAGAACGCCATAAAAACCCTGTAGCCCATCATGAACTCTTTTAGTTTTCCTCCCAGCACTATGCTTTTGTGGTCAACGCCTTTGTATCGCCACCAAGAAAAGTGATATGGAAAAATACGAGCTCTTCCTTCGTGAACGCGGACTTGAAATTATCGACGACGTCAAGAATTTCCGTAGTGAGGTTGGTGTCCTATTTTTGAACAGCTACAACCGGACATGCTTTAACAAAAATGCTGGATGACAACCATCTGCTGGCTCACCATCTCTTCACAGCCCAGCCCCATATCTTTGTCAGCAAGACCAATCCTTCAGCAAAGAAAAGACAAGGTTAAACTGTCTGATTTGGAAAACTTCCCTTTATCTGAGTTATGACCAAGGGACGCACAACTCTTCTACTTTTCAGAGGAAATCCTTTTCCCAAGAACACCATAAGAAATCCATCGTGGTCTGTGACCGTGCCACCTCTCTTAACTCCTGATTGGTTTGGATGATGGTTATACCATTGCGACCGGATTTTGAAAATCATAATCTTAACGGAGACAATATTGTTTCTATCCCACTGGACATTGACGACCCAATTGAGTTGGTCTATATCCAACTATGAAAAACCAGCCTCATCCAAGATGGGCGAACGCTTTATCGACTATCTACCAGAAGAAGTCCAGTTTGATAGTTGATACTCTTCGAAAATCAATTAAAACCACGTCAGCGTCGCCCACTGCACTCGCACAGCTGACATTAGCTTCCCTAGTTTGCTCTTTTGATTTTCATTGAGTATGAGACCCACTCTAAATCGATTACCTAAAACCTCAAGAACTAGTTTTCAACCCTAGTTTTTGAGGTTTTTTCTCATAGTAAATCGTAATGATTTTATAAAATCTTATATTTTTAGTCCAAAAATATATACAGAATTACAACAAGGATAAGTCCAGCTCCTGCAACAATGCCAAACACTGGAATGTTTCGAATAGTTTTTGTTCTGGCTTTTGTCTCACTCACTATCTTGACTTGGTTCCACCTCTTTATCGCCTTGTGCTTCGCTACTTGCTCTGCTTTCTCGATTTTCTTAGGACCATAAGTTGATTAACAAAAAGCTACTTGTTTAGTCGGTTTAGAGTAGTCTTCGTCCTTCTTTGACTTGCTATGATACAGAATATAAAGTCCGTCCCTCCAATACCATTCTCCTAAATCAATTCGCTCACCAGGAGGCAAACCTCCACCTAACCGATACTAAAAGCAAACGCTTGCCCTCCTGGATTATCTTTTTAAGACAATAAATCCGTTCTCACTCACTTTTTAAGATGGATAATTTCTCTAATATCTCCATCTTTAAAAGGTTCCAGTGTAGCTTCCATCCTCTCCTAAAATAAGTGATGAAGTCTCACCAGGATTAGTCCCATTATTTGGCTCTTTATTAATCCAAGTACCTACTAATTCTGATGGCAAAGGAATTTCATCTCCAATTTTAGCATCCACAAGAGACTTTGGCATGGGAGGATTAGGATCCATATTATCTCCAAACAATCGGAAGATTTAGAAGTATATTCAATCGTTGAGGTGTCTATCTTTTGTTTTTAGAATCAAGGTTTAAGTCATCCAGATCACCTTCTCCTGCTCTAAATTCAATTTTTAATTAAAGTTGGCTCCTTATTTTCTTTTAGAAAGTTGGAACAACTATATGACATAATCCCTGGAGAACTTTTCGAACACCATAATACTGCCATCTGTGTAGGGATTAATAATCGTCCTATCCTGAGACTCTACTGTCCAAAATCTATCAAATAAGGGAGTTGGGGTATTACCATCTCATATAATATACTTCAAACAGTTCCCATTTTTCACCATTAGTAAGACCAATTAATAATTCATCAGTCCCATTTCTATCAATGTCTTTTCAAAAAGCGTAACCAAGTCTATTAGCATTATTTTCAAATAGATGTTTGCTCTCCACTTCTCGGTAATTGTGGCAATAGTTGGTTGTAGTCATGTACTGTCAGCTTGGGCTGAAGCCACTAGTAAACAAACCTAATATAGAACAAACCACCATCAGTAATTTGTTTAGTAATTTCAAACGATTCTCCATATTTTTATAACTCTCATATTCTAGCATCATTCTCTCAATATCGACTCTATCTATTGTAGATAAATCAGTCCGTTATCACGTGATACTCTAATTGATAAATTCTTAATGATTTTTCATTGATATTTCTAATCCAGCGACCATTACTACAATCATTGATTTTATTATACAAAGATTCAATTGTTTTAGAACAATAATCAACATCACTCAAGTATCCTTGATTGTTTAATCCTAATAAACCAATTTGAATAATTTCATCCGCTGTATAATCTTCAAAAATCAAAAGTATTTGGAATTCGGCTTGGTAGTCCTGAATTTACTGAGAGAGATTCTTCCATTTCCTTTGTATATCCAGCAAAAATAATGACAATATCTCTTCTATGATCTTCCATGAATTTAAGAATCTCATCAATTGCTTCTTTACCAAATCGATCTTCATTAGAATTTGATAGCGTGTATGCTTCATCAATGAACAAAACTCCCCTAAAGCAGATTTCAATACTTCCTGCGTCTTGATAGCTGTTGCCCTACATACCCAGCTACTAAATCACTCATGAGATACTCTATGAATTTATTTTGAGAATAATTCCCTTTTTGATAAAGAATTTTTCCTACGATACGAGCTACAGTAGTTTTTCCAGTCCTGGATTTCCCAAGAATAAGGAATGTAGTGAGAACTCGCTTACAGCACGCCTTGTTCTTCCCTCTTCTTATTCAACTCTGTAATGAAAATAAATTGTTCAACCTGTTTTTTAACTTTCTGTATTCCTATCAAGTTTTTGTAGTTGTTCCAAAGCATCTTTTTGATTTTCTTCTGGTTGTTGGGTGCTTGTAAGAAGGACATCATCAATATCGTCATTGATATTGTCACATCAGTCATCAACCTGCGTCTCAACAACATCGATTGGCTAAAGCTCTCATTAAGTGTTCATTAAAATTACGAATCCATCGTCCATTACTATGATCTAACGAGCGACTATAGCCTGCTTTGACTCTCATAGCATAATAAGATTCGTCTTCAAGTTGATACGAAGATTTCTGAAAGATTTTTCAATCCCATTTCGACAATTTCATCACCAGAATAGTCCTCAAAGAAGAATGTATTTGGTACACGTGACTTTAATCCAGGATTTGTTTTCAAAAAACTGTTCCATTTCTTTAAGCGTAACCTGCAAATATAATCATAATCTCATTGCGGTAATCTTCCATATACTTTAGTATTGTGTTTATAGCCCCTAGTCCAAAAATTATGTTGAGATGATTTTCCTTATTTAAAGTATATGCTTCATCAATAAAAAGAATACCACCTTTAGCCTCTCTCCAATATTGCTTGCGTTTTGTACTGCTGTCTCACCAATATGAGTTGCAATAAGATCCGACTCAGAAAACCCTCAATAAATTTAAATTCATCTCCAGGAGAACACCTCTGTCAAAGAGAACTCTACCTAATAATCTTGCTACTGTTGTCTTCCCTGTACCAGGATTTCCTGTAAAAACAGAATGTAGAGAGTTGTTCTTGAATTGGAAGACCTTCTGATAATCTTTTTGATTGAATTCGACTGTTCTTAGTAATGGACTTTCTTTTTACATTATTTAAACCAATCAAGCTGTACAATTCTTCCTCATAATCGCGTTCGATAGTTTCACTAATTTCCTCTTGTGGTTCAGAATTTGTACTCTCTTCATTCAAAAATTTTGCAGCTATCATCTGAAATATCCATATTATACCATCCGTATTTTCAAATTCTTTTAAGAATAGTATCTGCAATTAGGTATGAACTATCTGAAAGTCGAATATTTGGGGTAATATTACGATTTAATTTTATTGTATTTGCTACTAAGACAGAAGCTCCACAACAAATATCAATTTTTCCTCGTTCCTCACCTATGATATCAACAAAATCACGAACCCTACAAAATGAATTGGATTCTAACATAGAGATTCCCTAATGACCGTTTGCTCTATACAGACTCGACTACTAAATTGCTCTTATTGATGTCAAAGAAGCTCCAATTGATTCAAGGCTAGCACTATTTGTTAGACAGACAGCGGCTCGATACAACGGTTGAATGACTTCTGTATTTTGTAATTTTGCTGATCGAACGACTTAAAAACAGCAGGGTAATCTTGTTCAGCACTTCCCCCTTTTAAGACAGTATTTATGAAAGTCACTGATGAATCTTTTTATAGTTAATATATTAGAAACCCCATCTCTCAATCACTGTATCTTCCATTTGAATAGATGAACCATTATCTGCATTCAATTTTATATTTAACTCAGCACGTTTTAGTTCTAGAGTAGAGTTACTAACTTTAATTGATGTTGTACTGTAAGAACCATTATATAGTTGATTTCCGCATTTTCGATTAACAATTTTGACTTACCTTCAACCATTATGAAAAACTATTATCTAATTGTTCATTAAAGTATGCAGTATTTAGAACTACAGTTGAATTCCCTTTATTACTAAAGCACAACGGTGGTCATCTACTTGAAACCAAATATTTTCAAACTGAACTGTAACTCGTTCATAATTCTCAGAGTCGTCTGCTATAGTATTGTGATAAAGTGTTCCTCCACCTTCGGTCTCAGAAATTTTTCCCAACTATTTTTTGATGCTTTTTCTATCTTATAGTGTCTTCCTGCTGGTAACTCAAGCATATAACCTTCTTCCAATGCAAGAATATCCCCCATCTTTAGCCTTCGAATAAGCATCTCCAAAAGACCATGAACTAAAACTTGTTCCTACCTATATGTTGTCATTTTTCTATTATCTTTCTAAACCATTAAAAAATCTAAATAAAATGACTTATAGATATCATTTCATTTTAGATTTTATCATTTATTAATCTATCTACAGTTTTATGTCATATTTAAGTTTTAATTTTCACTGACTAAAACATTCTTCTGATTGAATCTTCCACAGAATGCTCAATACCTCTAGCAATTCCCCCGCGTAACTTTTAAAAAGTAAATAATACAACTTTTCTCAAAACTTTGATCCAATACTAATTCTAATTAAGATTGATAGAAGTTTTTCCAAAATATTCCCAGCCTTTTCTACCCTTTCTTGAGTTAATAAATCAGACACTTTCCTTTTATGCGAAGACATTTCTTGACTACTATGAACACTCGATATTGACTCAGAGTCCAATTCACTCCCCTGTACTTCAGGAACTGAATTTACTGCATTGAAGGCATTTTTACTGATTCATTTTGACTCTGGAGGATGTTGACGATTATATTTAATATACAAAAATCCAACCATAAAGATGAGTAAAATACCATGATGCAAAATAAAAGCCACTATCCCAAGACTAACACTTATAACCCTAATTCCAAACTGGATAGCAAGCATATTACTAAATGCGTCAAGTGCACGATCAATTGCTCTATCATATACTGGTTCAATGGATGCAGGATATCCACGATAATCATAATAGATTCTATGATGTAAATAAATATCCCTTTATCCATTTCTTCTAGTAAGTGACTTTCTGTTTGTAAACATTAAACTGAAGAAAAATCCTTTTTGAATAATATTTGAGACTACTTTAAAAATGTCAAGAAAATACATACGGATACAATAGAATATTGATAATTGCCCAAATAATATGGAACACAATGACCTAATATTACAAAAACTGATTATGTGAATTGTGCAACATTAAATTTCTCAAAACTCAGCAATTTCTGAAAATATTCTTACAGTATTGTAATAGGTGATAAAACCTAATACACCTACACCTAAAATTAATTGGTTTAAATAATACCAAAATGGAAACGAAATAAAATCATTTCAACCTAAACCTCTCTTATCACTATATAATACCGAATTTCTACTATAACATTCATCCCAACTACTACTGAAATGAAATTATTTAATTCATCTATCAATGCTTTTATCTAGCTTTTATAATCATTATTCTTTTGGAAAAGATTTATTAACACATACATAATATCAGAATCGCTCCAAGACCTAATTCGATCTTTCCAACCAATTCTTTTGTTATTGAAAATGAACAAAAGACTCAAATAGACTTAACAGAATAACTATAATCGATGTAATAATTTGAAGCACTCTTCCTTTTTCCAATTACTAAAGATAATAAGAAATTAATTACAAATGCTCCGTACTAAACCAAAAATAGATACCATAATGGTACATCAAATATTCTGAAACTATGTTCACTTACCCGGGCTAGTGATTGATTACCTGATGTAAACTAACAGGCAATAAAGAAAGTAATTAGGCCAACCAAGCTGGCTAGAGTTATTAATTTTTAAATTTCATTTGATATTCTCCTGCTATACTATACAATTTCCTACCCAGTAACTTTTAGGGTACTGAGGTAAGCTTTGAATACGTTGTCTATTTTACCTCGGTTAAAGAGTTTGATCTGGCTCTTGAAGATAGAGTTCTTTATCTTTTTAACATATATTTTGCTTTTTCCTATTTCTCTTCCTTCAGTCGTCTGTTATTGTCAATACTTTCTTTTGTTTATCAATTTTTCACTAATCTTTTTCTTTGTCTCCGTCTGAATCTTCAGAGATGACGGTCCCTAGTATTTCCTTTAATCACCATGACTAAATGATCACGTCTTTGTTAAAATTTCATAAGTTCCATCTAAGGGATCACTGGTTAATTTACGAATTCCAAAGAACAGATAAGAAAGATAGCTAGGCTTATCCCGATAGATTGTAGGGTTTTGTTTCAAATAGTTTTAATCTTTTTCAATGAGACCATTCATATCTAGATTTTCGATTTGTTTTCCAGCTTTTTCTACAAAAATTGACGCCTCTTTTGAGTGCTTCTACTCTATCAGGCTTCTCTGTAACTACTTCATTAATTGATTCTTCCATTCTTTCCGTAGTCTCATCGACTTTTCTACGGTCACTTCTTCAGTATCTTCGACTTTTTCTCACGATTACCTCTTCGTTCATTTGGTTTTCATGTTTTTCCATTATTTTCCCTTTTCTCCCAGTTCAAAAATTTTATTTTACCCACTTACCTGAGCCATCTGCTTTGGTAGCCATCTGGTGTACGTTCGTTGACTGCCATCTTACCATTTGACTTGGAGATAGTAGTCACCTACCCATGTGTTACGAGCATAGCTTCCTTCTGATGTTAAGTAATAGTAAGAGCTATAGCTGCTATCATAGACCCATCTGCTCTTAGCCATTTTACCATTTGATTTGAGATAATAGCTACCTACCCAAGTGTTACGGCATAGCTATCCTCAGATGTTAGGTAATAGTATGAACTATAGTTTTTATCGTAAATCCACTCGCTTTTTAGCCATATATAGCCACCTGACTTAAGGTAGTAGTTACCTGACCAAGCATTTTGAACAAAGTTACCTGAAGCATTTTAGGTAGAAGTATGAATTATACTGAGACATCAAAAATCCATTGATTGACTACTTTCACCAGCTTTGTAGTAAGAAGAACCTGACCAACCAGTCTGACCTGAGTTAGGTTAGTAGATTGTTTTTGGAGTTTCAGTAGCTTTGGAGGTGTCTCTGAATTTGTTATGGGTACTATTCTTTTGTTTGATACTCTAAAATACTTCTGACCGACCAAAAATATCTTTTCCCAAAAGTCTTTTCACTATAAACATCAATATGATATCTTCCATCTTCAGCATATAGTAAACCAAACATGGGATTGACTTCTAGTTTGATCCCTAAACTATTAAAAAGTTATAACTAGATACAATAGCCATGTGTCTTCATTAACTAAATCATAATAAAGATGGATTATCGAGTAGAAGAATTTCTTTTAATATCTACCAGCACACTTCCTGAATAAACCGGGTTCCCAGTAGTGGCTATCAATGTGATTTTCAAGGATTTTGAGTATCTTTTACACTCCATATCTGTTAAGAGCATGTAACCTCTGCTCGGTTTTAGAAGCTACATAACCTACTGACAATAAAAGCACCGGCTAGATAAGAAAAGAAGCCAACATTTTTCTGTTTTTCATAATAAAACTCCTTATATATTTCTATTTTTCAATAAATTTTTATGATAATTATCTTATAACCTTAAAAAGTAAATATAGATGGTTTTCTAGCGTCGAGCATTTAAATTTTCTCCATTTCATTTTTCTCCTTTGATGGCTGATAGAATAGGGATTGAGTGATAAGTCAATCCTTGTTATACTAGTATAACAACCTAACTTTATTTCTATCCTTTTCCCCTTATCATACCCATAATAGATATTTAAATCCATCTTCAAAACTATAGTTTCAATCTTGTTCATAAAAATATAGCATAGAATTCTAGTATTTTTGTAACTATATGGTTTTTCTTTCTCCATTTTTCTCTAAATTTTTGTATAATAGTCTTAGAAGTATGTGAGAGATTAGTTTATGGAAAATCTATACCATTTGAGCTACATTTAAGTACCTGCAGCAGCACGAGGACTCCAGCCTAAAAAGATAGCCCTCAGATATCGATATCACCACAGTTCCTAAGTCAATTTGAAAAAGAGGAGAAAAGGAATTTCACTTGAAAACTTTGCAAACTTTTAATTGTTATCAGGTTGAGATGGAATGATTTTTGTTCCTCACCTATGCAAATAAAAGGTGGAGACTGCTTAGAGTACCTAGCTATTGAATTTGGCTAAGCATGTGGTCCATGAGAGATATCCTCACTTACATTGAAGAATACGAAAAATTATTTGATGTCTATCTAAAAGACAATCCACTTCAAGCAGAAATGATTTTTACATCTATTAAAATTAAGACATTATCCAACCATATCAAAGAGTCCAGAAACCATTGCCAGAATTCAAAAACATTATCAAGCATTTAATGAAATCGGATGTCTTTAATAGTATCGAACTTGAAATTTATCGTGTTATCGTCAATCATTGCCCGATGGAACTCATTGACCATATGACCAAACAATTACTACTTATGTACAGAAAAGTGCTAATACTGACACCTACATACGTATTTTAAATGCTCTTACTTTCTCTGCAAAATACTTCTCTGAATTGGTACTACTATCAAAAGGCTGATGATATTATTAAAAATTAAATCACTTCAGACCTTCGAACGAGGCTATCTAGCTATTCCCTCATGTTTCTGAAGTTGAACATGTTTTACAATCAATTTAGATGGAATAAACCTGAGGCTATTCCTTTAGCGAAAAATCTGTTAATTATCTTCAAAAGCGCAAAATTTATTGATCAGCAATACTACTCTAATTTTATCAACGCCTTCACTTATCATTGCCACTGCATTAAAACAAGACTGGTATTGATTGTTCTAATCGTCAAAAAGTTGCTCCATTTAGGAACAACTGTTATAATTAAAGTCTCCCCTGCCAACTTATCAGCTAGCTTAGGAAAGAGGTATAAAACTTATAGGGCTAGGTTCAACAAGACTGGGAGATTGAGTTCGCGTTTGTTTTTCCTATAATCTTGACAATCTTTTCAGCCACTGCATCTGGTTCTAGCAGGAAAGCGGTTAACCGACTTGAGATAGGTTCCATCTGGGTCCGCTTGGTCAAAAATCCTGTGCGTATTGGTCCTGGATTGACCGTCGTCCACATAAACACCATAGGACATAAGTTCCGAGGCAGCAGAGCATTTGAAAAACCAATGGCACGCAAAACCTGGTCGCTGAGTAGAGACTAGACTTACCAGTAGCAATCAAACCTGCCATGCTGACGATATTGATGATACTGCGCACTTTTCGGCTTTTCCTTCATACGAGCAGAGGAGACGAGACAGATTCATCAAAGCAAAGGTATTGACCTCGAACATCTGGTGAATATCTTGGTTAGAAATCTGGTCAAATTCCTCGAAAAATCCCGTAACCAGCGTTGTTAATTAAGACATCAATCTTGCCGTAGCGGAGATAGAGATCAGTTACCAGAGATTCTAAGGCTGAATCATCGGTAATGTCTATTTCAATCAATTCTGCATGGGGATGGTTTCCGTAGAGTTGAGATAATTTTTCCTTATTTCTACCAAGCAAAGATGAGTTGGTCATTTTGCAAGAGTTTGACCATTTCTTGAGCTAGACCCTGCTAGCTCCGGTAATGAGCAATAGTAGACATACTATCCTTTTCTCAATCTTTTTAGATTGCCACTTCTTCAAGTCTTTGACCACATGGACATTTTCAAAAACAGTAGCAGCATCTTTTTGAGCTTGCTGATATCTTTTGAGAGAAACGAGCACTGATATGGTTGAGCAAGAGGCGTTTGGCACCTGCTTCTATTGCAACCTGTGCTGCCTGCATGTTGGTTGAGTGGCCATGGTTACGAGCAATTTTCTCATCTCCCTTGCCATAAGTGGATTCATGGACCAGGACATCGGCATTGACAGCCAGACGCACACTGGCATCCGTTTTTCTAGTGTCTCCTAAAATAGTGATAATTTTACCTGGACGTGGGGCTGAGATATAGTCAGTCGCCTTGATTTTCAGTCCCATCTTCGAGAACAACGTCCTGACCGTTTTTGATTTTTCCAAAAGTGGGCCAAATGGGACGCCAGGCGCCTTGAGTTTTTCAGCATCTAGCGTTCCTTCTAGGTCCTTTTGCATGACACGGTAACCAACACAGAAAATAGTGTGGTCCAGTTCCTCTGCATACACAATGAATTTATCGGTCTCAAGGATTTTCCCAAGGGAATCTTGGTCAAACTCATGGAAATGAATGCGGTAGGGCAGACGAGAACCTGACACACGAAGGCTGGTTAAGACAAATGACTTGATTTCCTTGCGGTCCATAAATTTCCAAATCTGTCTGCTCTTCATTGGCCTGAAAAGCACGGCTAGAAAGGAAACCTGGCAAGCCAAAAATGTGGTCTCCATGTAGGTGGTGATAAAAGATTTTGCTGACCTTACGTGGTCGAATTGTGGTTTCCAGAATGCGATTTTGCGTTCCTTCTCCACAGTCAAAGAGCCAGACTTCGTTAATCTCGTCCAAGAGCTTCAGAGCGAGACTTGAAACGTTGCGGGCTTTAGAGGGCTGGCCAGGCCCCGTTCCTAAAATTGAATATCCATTCGATACTTTCTAATTAATCAATATATAACATGGCTGTGCGGTTTTCCGATCGGAAATAGCGCCTGCCAGAGCAATAGCTTCCTGTAATAAATCCTCTTGACTGTAGCCTTTTAGACGTTTGCGACCATCAGCCAAATTTTCCAAATCAGTCAAAGCTGTAAGATTTTTCCACGTTAACAACTTCCTCGTCTCCGACAGCCTTCATGTAAATCTTGCCAGACTCCTCAAAGACTAGTTGATGGGGGAAAATTTGCGCAATTTCAAAAGAGCAAAGTCTTCTGAAATAACCTCTTCATTTTCAGAGAAAATTCGACCCAGACCCTCACTCTCATAACAAAAACCAAAGGATTTACCAGACAGGTTTAGGCGAATAAAAAGCATGTTTTCGAGGGTGAAACTAGGTTCAGCATTGTAAAGATTCAGTTCCTGACTGAGTTCCGCAAAAATAATCCGTCAGCGACTCAGGACTTTTTTCTGGTAGAGTTCTGCAAAGTAAGCATTGACCACGCTAGGCAGGAGGTGTGATAAGAGCCAACTGCTCCTGCTCTGTCTTTTCCAGCTAGAAGCTGATCTAGATAGACCTTGTCTAGACTTGTATAGCCCCCATATTTTAGAGCCAACGTTTTAATATCAGTCATAAAATTCCTCTAACCTCCATTTGTTTTTCTCAGAAATGTAGCCTGTAATGACTTCGCCGTCTTCCTGATAATCACGTTCTTCCAGAATCGCAACACTTTCTAAATCATGAATCTTGTGGGACTTTGAAAAAGGCACGCAGGCTAAAAAGATTCAAAAATATCCTTGATTTTCTCTAAAAACAAAGCCTGCAAATTCTACGACTATCCTCAGATTTGGCAGAAATGAGGGCATACGGCGTTTGGGTAGGCGTGAAATCCTCCACCAAATCTGCTTTATTATAAAGGGTCAGGCAGAATATCTTCCATGTCCAAGTCTTTCATGATGGACAGAACTGTTTTTTCATGTTCCTCATGGTAAGGATTGCTGGCATCGATAACATGAACCAGAAGGTCTACATGCTTGCTTTCTTCCAAGGTTGACTTGAAACTGGACACCAACTCTGTTGGCAAATCTTGGATAAAGCCAACTGTATCTGTCAAAGTTACTTGGAAGTTGCCTCCAGATGGATACTCTTAGTCGTCGCGTCCAAAAGTCGCAAAAGAGCTCGTCTGCTTCATACTGGGTCTTACTGGTCAAGGTGTTCATGATGGTTGATTTTCCAGCACTGGTGAAACCAATCAAACCAATCTTAAAGGTACTTGACTCCAAACGTTTTTCTCGAACTGTCGCTGATTTTTCTCAACCACCTTGAGCTGGCGCTCGATATCTGTGATCTGATTGCGAACACTACGACGGTTCAGCTCAACTGGCTTTCACCAGGTCCACGGGAACCAATTCCCCCTGCCCGACGGCTGAGCATAATTCCCTGACCAACCAAGCGAGGCAGAGATATTTGAGCTGGGCTGGGTGGACTTGGAGTTCCCTTCATGACTTCGAGCCCGCATGGCAAAAAGATATCCAAAATCAACTGCATACGGTCAATGACTTTAACACCCAGAACTTCTTCTAAATTGACATTTTGCCTTGGGGTCAGACGGTTGTTGACGATGACAGTGGTAATTTCTTCTGCATCCACCATGAGCGCAATTTCTTCTAACTTACCAGAGCCGACGAAGGTCTTGGAAATCATATTTTTCACGTTTTTGTCTGTAGCTATCGACTACGACTGCCCCAGCTAGTCTTAGCTAGACTGGGCCAATTCTTCCATGAGAGATCAAAATTGTCCATGCCCTGCAATTCCACACCAATCAGCCAGAACCCCGTTCCTCTTTTTCTCCGTTTCAATCATCTAAAAACTCCTCTATCTGAGCTTAAAATGCGGTCTTGCACACCAGATTCTCCAATCTGATAAAAGGTGACCTGCATGCGATTACGGAACCAGGTCAACTGACGCTTGGCAAAACGACGGGTCGCCTGTTTGAGACTCTCACTGGCTTCCTCCAGAGTCTGCTCTCCACGGAAACAGGAAAGAGTTCCTTATAGCCAATTCCTTTAGCATCTGCACATCAGGGTAATGGTCAAGAGCTCATAGCCTCATCCAAAAAGCCAGCCTCAAACATCAAGTCACGCAGGGTGATTGATACGCTCTCATATAATTGACTGCGTTCATCATCCAAGCAGATAATCAGCGGTTCATATAGACTCTCTTGATTTTCCAAATCCTGACCAAAATGGGCAATTTCAAAGCACGCATAGCACGACGACGATTAAACTGAGGGAATTTTCGAGACCTAGCTTGCGCACAAGATGAGCTAATTCCTCATCTGTATAGAACTCCAAGCTAGCTCGATAGGCCAAAACTCTTCATGGAGTCTCTCCACCGAGATGATATCCTTCTAGTAGACTCTGTATGTAAAAGTCCTGTTCCACCAGCGATAATGGCAAGCTTTGCCACGACTATGAATTTCCTCAATAGCCATCTTAGCTTCTGAAAACAAAAATCAAAAGCCGAGTAAGACTCAGTTACCTCTCTAACATCGATTAAATGATGGGAACAGTCGCCTGCTCTTCTGGACTAGCCTTGGCCGTCCCAATATTAAGTCCTCGATAGACTTGCTGGCTATCTCCACTAACCACTTCGCCATTAAAACGCTTTTGCAACTTCAATGGTGCAAGGGCTGTTTTTCCAACTCGCAGTCGGTCCAACAATCACAATTATTTTTGTTTTCATCTTTTTTTCCTTGAAAAATTCCCATTTTTCGTTACTATTATTATAACACAAAAAGGTCAGTCAGAAAAATGTGACCTCTTGAGGAGGCTGGCTGATTAAGAAGATAAAGGAGGAAGACTCATGGCTAAAGGATTCGCTAAAGGTCTTGTAACAGGTGTCGCAGGAACTGTCGTCGCAGTCGCAGGTGCAGTATACGCATTTAAAAAGAAAGTAATCGAACCAGAAGAGCAAAAAGCTGCTTTCATCGAAGAAAACCGCTAAGTGACTCAATCATGCGTATCACGTTAGAAACAAAAAAGTTGGGATTCATTGTCTCAACTTCTTTTTCTATTCTTTTAAATAGCTAGGTCAAACTTCAACTGTGGCTTGACAGGGTCATAATCCACCAACTCAAAATCTTCTGCTTTGATATCAAAGAAACTAGTCCCATCAGGAACATTTAAAACCAAGCGTGGTTGGCAGTTTGATGGTTCACGACGGAGCAATTCCTGAGCTTGTTCAAATTGATTGTCATAGATATGGAGGTTGTTGATGAAGTAGAAGAACTTCCCAACCTTCCAGCCAAAATGCTTGGCAATCATCATTTGAAGAGCCACGTACTGCATAGCATTGATATGGTGGAGCCCCAGCATATCATTCGAACGCTGAGTCAAGGTCGCATCCAGATAGATTTCTCCATCTACGGCGGACATCAAACATGGTCTGAAAAGCGCACGGGAGCAGACCATCTGTTTCTTCGAAAGCTTGGTAATCCCAGAGCGAGATAATATTGCGACGGTTCCAAGGGTTGGCTTCCAACTGCTTGAGAAGCTTATTGATGATGTCGTGTTTCTTAACGACCGCCCCTGTAACGCTCACCAATAGTTCCTGTATCCACTTCCCAGTCATTCCAATAGTGAACATTGTACTTGTCATTGAGAACTTCTGAGGCTATTTGACTGGTCTTGGTAAATCAGAGCACTTCCTTTATGGCGGATTTTGATTGCAATGGGACGCTAAAGGTTGTGATGAAATTCCCCTTTGCTAAGTCATACTCTGCA
>BNJU01004438.1_pt1 | contig 15243 bp, 15 predicted proteins | sample 8539281 | NCBI WGS metagenome assembly BNJU01 (sample SAMD00202456, study PRJDB9452) | human saliva metagenome | isolation source: human saliva | place: Japan
GGTTACGTATTGTTTTTGAAGTAACGCCGGGCTATGGTCATTAAGACAACGGGTAGCCGAGAATACATATCGTTTATCAATTGCTATGTTACAGGGAGTGGAGTAAATGACAGAACTAGAATTTGAACGTCAGCTAATTGAACAATTATCGTCAGGAGTTATTAGTAGTACAGCTAACCAAATGGGAGACACTACAGCTCCATACGGTAATATGAAGGTGTTTAAAAGCAAATTATGGAAGTATGAGCCAACAATTAAAACGACTGAAGATTTGTGGGAAAACTTTCGGTCTATTTTGTATCAATTGAATCAAAATCAATTGACGCAACCATTAAGTGATACAGAGTTTAAACAGGTTCAAAAGGTTATTAATGAACTTTATACACCATATCAAGCGGGTCAATTTTTATATGGTATTAATGGCGTATCTCAAGTAGAAGTCGATCTTGATGATGGACGTCATGTATTTTTGACGGTATTTGATCAAAAACAAATTGGAGCAGGTAATACAGTATACCAAATGGTAAGTCAAATTAAGCGAGACCCACAAATTGCGGGTCGTCCAGAACGTCGTTTTGATACTACACTACTTATTAATGGTTTACCAATCATTCAAATTGAGGAAAAATCTGTTAAACATTCTGTTGATGAAGCATTGAACCAAATGCATCAATATATTCAAGAGAAACAGTATAGTGATATTTTCTCAACAGTTCAAATTCTAGTAGCTATGACGCCTAATCGAATTAAATATATGGCGAATACAACGGCGGAGTTATTCAATAAGGACTTTGCATTTGAATGGCAAAATCCTAATGATAATAAGGTGGTTCGTAACTGGACTACTTTTGCTGATATGTTCCTTAGTATTCCAATGGCGCATCAAATGTCTACATTGTTTACTATTCTTGACGGCACTAAGAATAAACAAATGCTTAAGGTTATGCGCCCTTATCAGGTATATGCTACAAAGGCCGTTTTGAATGAGCTGAAACGTGCAGACTTTGATTTACCTATCAATAAATTAGGTTATGTATGGCATACCACTGGATCTGGTAAGACTATCACTAGCTTAAAACAGCATGGTTAGCTAGCCGTATGCCTAATGTGGATAAGGTTATCTTTGTTGTAGACCGTATTGCACTAACTAAACAAACAGAAGATAACTATAAAGCATATGACCCTGAAGGATCTATTGATGATGGGGGTAAAGAGTATAACAATGTAAGTGGTACGTTAAATACAGATGCCTTAGAGCGTAAATTGAACAAAAGTGGTTACGGAATTATCGTTACATCTGTACAAAAGTTAAATACTCTTATTAAACGCAAAAATTTTGTGGTACCTAAGAAAAAATTTGTATTCATCGTCGATGAGGCTCATCGTTCCACTGGTGGTGAAAGCTTTGAAGAATTGCAAAAGATCTTTAAAGGCGCCGCATGGGTTGGGTATACTGGAACACCAATGTTTGACGAAGTAGTTGGTAAAAAAGGTACTAAGACTCATGAAGTATTTGGTAAATTACTCCATGCTTATACAATTCGCGAAGCGATTGCCGATAAAAATGTGTTAGGGTTCAAGGTAGATTTTGAAACGACTATCGCCGAAGATCAAATGAAACAAGAGTACCTACCTAAATTCTATAAGGCACAGCATCCTGATTGGAATGAACAAGACATTGAACGTAAAATCGCTAATCTTACCGATAATGATATGGATGATATGATTGAACCTAGTTTCTATGATAATAACCCTAATCATGTGCGATTAGTTGTGGAGGATATCTTCAAAAACTGGCGTAACCGTTCTAATGATGGTGCCTATAATGCTATGCTTACTACACATGTAGGTGGTAATCGTCCAAGTACACCAATGGCCTTGATGTACTTTGATGAATTTGAGCGTGTTAATCAAGAACGAGCAGCACAAGGTTTGTCTACGCTGAAAGTTGGCGTTACGTTCAGCATGAGTACGAATAATAGTGATAACCAATTAACGACAAATGATGGTTTATTACGAGCTATGAATCATTACAATAAGATGTTTGGCACAAACTTTGGGTTAGATGATGTATCGGGGTATACACAAGATTTGACAACACGGTTGAATCGAACTGCAGAAGATGGGCAATATTTAGATATTGTTATTGTTGTGGACCAACTATTAACTGGTTTTGATGCTCCTAAAATGAATACACTATATGTTGACCGTACATTGAAAGATGCATTATTGATTCAGGCTTATTCCAGAACGAACCGTATTGCTGATAATCAAGGAAAACCATGGGGGCGTATTGTTAATTATAGATGGCCAGCTAAGAACGAAGAACTCATGAATCGTGCGTTAAGTATCTATGCTAATAAAGCTTCCGCTGATGTACAAGAAACATTGATAGATACAAAAAAATTAGTAGATGCTGGTGTTTTAGCAAAATCTTTCAAAGAGCAATTTGAAGAGGTCAAACATGTAGTAGATCAATTAGCGGATATTACAGATACTTTCACAGAGGTACCAGCGAGTGAAGCGAAACAAGAAGAAATGTTTAATCTCATGCGTACCTATAGTTCGGGAATGTCTAAATTAAAACAATATGACCCAGAAACGGTTAATGGTGAGGATATTGGTTTTGACTATGATAATCCAGATGAACTCGTTACATTACTTGGTATGACGCCTGAGCAAGAGGAAATACTAACGACATCTTTGTATAATGATTTAAAAGAACGCATTGCAGAAATACATGATGTACCTGTAGCACAAATTGAATTACGTATGATTCATGTTAAAGATGTTAGCGTTAATTATGATTATTTGACCGAATTGGTAGAAGCATTAATGAATGCAGTGCATGAGGATCGGATGGATGCAGCCGCTGACTATCGTGATAAGATTAATGATTTTGCCATGGCATTGGAAGACCGTCAATATGCAAAACAAATCAATAATGCTGCTGATGCAATTTATAGCGGTAATTATCCTCCTGAAGGGCATGAAGTAACGTATCCAGTTCAATTAAAATCTAGTTTGGATATTATACATGATGCTAATACCATGATTGTGAAAGATAATATCTTTGATTTCCGTTTAAAATGGGGCATCATTGATGTTATTAGTAATGATGAAATTTTAGAACTATTTGGACGCCATACGGCAGGTAAACAAGATCTTGATAGTACGGGCAGAATTAGTCAACTAAAGAAAGATGCACGTAAAGAATACCAAATTAAGGCACAAGATAAAGAAGTGGCTGCACTTAATAAGATTACATATGGCAATGAATTAGTTGCTGCATTATATAAATTTGCGGATTCTTATGTTAATGAAAGGTAGTGTTAGCATGGTAAAAGGAAAGAGGGGTTGCGATGAATAAGGAAAAAGGGAGAGTACCTAAGTTACGTTTCCCTGGATTTACGGAAGATTGGGAACAGCGTAAGTTAGGAGATATAGCTACATTCTCAAAAGGTAATGGCTATTCTAAATCAGATTTAGCATCTTCCGGGGATCCAATTATCCTATATGGTCGGCTTTATACAAATTATGAAACCACTATTAGTAATGTAGATACATTTGTTGAGTTAAAAGATAAATCAGTTATTAGTCAAGGTGGCGAAGTAATAGTTCCAGCATCAGGTGAAACTGCAGAAGATATTTCTCGTGCTTCAGTTGTTAAAAAACAAGGAATTATTATTGGTGGTGATTTGAATGTAATTAAAGCAAATCACTTACTAGATCCAACATTTTTGGCTCTGACTATCTCAAATGGTGAACAACAAAAAGAGTTGAGTAAGCGAGCTCAAGGGAAATCAGTAGTTCATTTACATAATTCTGATTTACAAGAAGTTAATTTAACATTTCCACTGCTTAATGAACAAAAAGAGATTTCGACTCTTTTTGAGAAGATGGATAATATTATTACCCTTCATCAGCGTAAGCTTGAACACTTAAATTTGAAGAAAAAAAGCGTTACTTCAGAAACTTTTTTTCCAAAAAAATGGAGAACGATATCCAGAACTTCGCTTTCCTGGATTTACTGATGCTTGGGAACAGCGTAAGTTAGGTGATATTGCTACTATTACAGGCGGAGGCACCCCAAGTACCAATATATCTGAATATTGGAATGGAGATATTGATTGGTATTCTCCAGTGGAAATAGGTGAAAATCGCTATGTTAGTAGGAGTACCCGAAAAATAACGAAATTAGGGTTAGAAAAAAGTTCGGCAAAAATACTTCCTGTTGGAACTGTTTTATTTACATCAAGAGCTGGCATTGGGAATACAGCTATCTTACAGGCTGAAGGGTGTACTAATCAGGGATTTCAATCAATAACTCCAAATTCAAAAGAATTAGATACATATTTTTTGTATACTATGACACCAAAGTTAAAACGTTATGGTGAAGTAACTGGTGCAGGATCTACATTTGTTGAAGTTTCAGGTAAACAAATGGAACAGATGAATTTGATGATTCCTTCATTAGAAGAACAAAAACATGTGAGCCAACTTTTTGAACTGATGGATGATACTATTACCCTTCATCAGCGTAAGTTAGGGCACTTACAATTACAGAAAAAAGCATTACTTCAACAGATGTTTGTATAAATAAAGGAGATTTTGTATGGCTGAATCAAAAGCACAGAATATTTCTAGCCAATTATGGGCTATTGCCAATGATTTACGTGGCACAATGGATGCCAGTTCTTTTAAGGACTACATTCTTTCATTTCTATTTTATAAATACCTTTCTATTCATCAAGAAGAATATCTTGTTAATAATGATTTAGTTGATACTTCTGATGATAAATCTGTTAATGAAGCCTATAAAGAACTTGTTGAAGAGGCTGGTTTAGAGGGGTGTTTAATCGATATTGCAGGTACATTAGGATATGCTATTAATCCGGAGGATACTTGGGCGTCTTTGATTGAAAATGTTCATAATGGAGCTGTTGTTCCTAGCGATTATCAACGATTATTTGAAAACTTTAATAAGAATGCTGAAATTAATAAAGAAGCTGCAGCAGATTTTAAAGGAATCTTTAATTATGTTAATCTTGGTGATTCTGGTTTAGGTTCAACAATTGCTGGTAGAACTAAAACGTTGAATGCTGTTGTAACTAAAATAGATGAAATTGAGTACAAAGATGAAAATGGTAGAGATATTCTTGGAGAAATCTATGAATACTTGATTGGTAAATTTGCAGCTAATGCTGGTAAGAAAGGTGGTGAATTTTATACACCTCATGAAGTTAGCCAAATATTGGCTAAAATTGTAACAGGTAATATAAAATCTCAACATGATACTTTCACAGTTTATGACCCTACGATGGGGTCTGGTTCATTATTATTGACAGTTCGTAATGAATTACCTGATGGATCCCGTCAAGGTGCTGTTAGCTTTTACGGGCAAGAACTTAATAATGTAACATGTAACTTAGCTCGTATGAATTTAATGATGCATGGTGTTACTTATAATAATATGACATTGAATAATGCGGATACTCTTGAAAGCGACTGGCCAGATGGTCCAGACCTTGACGGTATTGATAGACCACGATCTTTTGATGCGGTTGTTGCAAATCCACCGTACTCTGCTAAATGGGATAATAATGAAAGTAAACTTAAAGATCCACGCTTTAGTGAATATGGTAAATTAGCACCAGCATCTAAAGCAGACTACGCTTTCATATTACATAGTTTGTATCATTTAAATAATGAAGGTACGATGGCAATCGTTCTACCTCATGGTGTTCTGTTCCGTGGTGCGGCAGAAGGTAAGATTCGCCAAACCATTATAGAAAAAAAAACTATCTTGATGCGGTGATTGGTTTGCCTGCGAACTTGTTTTATGGCACAAGTATCCCTACAACAATTCTTGTGTTTAAGAAGAACCGTACGACACGGGATGTACTATTTATCGATGCTAGCAATGAATTCGAAAAAGGTAAAAATCAAAATAATTTAAGTGAAGAAAATATCGCTAAAATTATTGAGACATATCGTAATAGACAAGGCATTGATAAATATGCACACGTTGCATCTGTCGAAGAAATCAAAGAGAATGACTACAATTTAAATATTCCTCGATATGTAGACACATTTGAGGAAGAAGAAGAACTTGATCTTGATGAAATCAATCGTATGATTGAACAAGATAACCAAGAAATTGCACAACTTGAAAAAGAAATAGCCGAACAATTAGCCCTATTAGGCGTCAAAATGTAAGGAAAATAGGTAGAAAAGACCAAATAGGACTTTTCTACCTATTTTTGTGTTCTTGGGAACAGCGTAAGTTAGGTAGTATTGGCTCAACATATACCGGATTATCAGGTAAAACGAAAGAAGACTTTGGGCATGGTGAGGCACAATATATTACATATTTAAATGTATTTCAAAATACAGTCTCAGATATAACTATGACTGATAAAGTAGAAATAGATACAACACAAAATGAGGTGAAATACGGGGATGTGTTATTTACCACCTCATCTGAAACACCAGAAGAAGTCGGTATGTCATCGGTATGGCTTGGATATATGCCTAATATTTATTTAAATAGCTTTTGTTTTGGTTTTAGACCTAATCAAAAGATTGATCCATATTTTTTAGGGTATTCATTACGTGCGCCATATATGCGAGACAAGATTAAAATTCTTGCTCAAGGTATATCACGGTATAATATTTCAAAAAATAAAGTTATGGAACTTGAGATAAGTTTGCCAAATAATGAGGAACAAAGATTGTTAGGAAACTTCTTAAGGAATATTGATTTGAGTATTACCCTTCATCAGCAAGAGCCATTTCTATGTGGGAACAGCGTAAATGGTGGGGTAAAACTATGTTAACAATAGAGGAAAAGTCCGAACTATTTTATATTTATTATGAAAAAAATGGATACATATATATAAAGAAGGTGCTATTCGTGATGTAACAATGCGAAAATATGAGATAACGCTGCTATGGTTAAAGCGATTAGTCCCTGAACTTAGACTTTCACAATTAAATAGGATATCATATCAACAACTATTAAATGACTATGCGGAGTTTCATGAACGACAAACAACGATGGACTTTCATCATCAAATAAAAGCAGCTGTATTAGATGCAGTGGATGAAGGTTTAATTGATAGAGATCCAACTCGAAAGGCTATTATAAAAGGTCGGTCACCGAGAATTAAGAAGATCAAATATCTGAACCAGTTTGAACTACATACCTTGTTAGTAAATTTGAAATTGACGTCAGAAATTAATTGGGATTGGTTGATATTGATAATAGCTAAAACTGGAATGAGATTTTCAGAAGCTTTAGCATTAACTCCAAAAGATTTTGACTTCTCACATCAATCATTGATTGTAGATAAGACTTGGGACTATAAGGGAAATGGTGGCTTTTTACCAACAAAAAATCGATCATCAGTACGAAAAATACAACTTGATTGGCAAACGATTATAAAGTTCTCAGAATTAATTAAAGGCTTACCTGAAGATAAGCCTATATTTGTGAATGGTCGTGTCTTTAATTCAACAATTAATGGTGTATTAGAACGGTATTGTAAAAAATTAGAAATACCAGTCATATCAATTCATGGATTACGACATACACATGCATCGCTATTGCTCTTTGCAGGTGTATCAATTGCAAGTGTTGCAAGACGATTAGGTCATGCGAGCATGACGACGACACAGAAAACATATATACATATAATTCAAGAAATGGAAAAATAGAGATATTGATTTGGTTATGCGGTCGATGGCTGGATTAGCTTGAGATTTATTTTGTAGAAATGGCTTTTACTGATGAAGAGTAATAATTTTATCCAGTCTTAAAAAGTATCTCACCAATTTTATTTTTGCTCCTCTAAATCTCTCGGATATGAAAAAAATACATTTCCTTTAGTGCGGTTCCAGAAGTTAAGGCACGCGTAGTCATCGAGCTCTTTTTTTCTTCATTTCCGAGCGAAAATTATCAGTAAAAAAATATATGATTTAAATATATTAACCAATGGATCATACTTTTCAGCACGGCCACGTAAAACAAAGCCACTAAATACAACACGCTCCATTGGCTCCATAACTACTGCAGGAAAACCAATTTCCTCAATAGTTTCGGAGGTCCTGGTAAAGAATAAATCTCCTTCCTTAACTTTATAATTTTCTAGTTCTTTTTTATTAACACAGACTTTTCCTTTTAATGTTGAGGAATATATTTGTCTATTATGAAATACATCTGTAAAGTTAACAATACTGTCACCGTAACCAAAAATATACTTTTTTTCCTTATTGAGACCATTTTTAAAAGTATAAAAATCTCCTAGCTTACGCTGTTCCCAAGAAATAGGAAAGGAGAACCTATGACCCAAACAAAGCGACAACATTATGTACCACAATTTTTACTTAGATATTTTTTTCGGATTTATCTAATGTAAAGTCTAAGAGTATTATCTCTATGTATATTTTAGAAAAAAATATTATTAAAGAAAAAAATACCTATTAAGAGTGTATGTTATTGTGAAAATATATATGGAGACGATGATGTTGTTGAAAAAAATGTTTAGTAAGATGGAGTCGGAATGGGCAAGAGTTTTAAAACCAAATTAATACTTCTAATCGTCATATTATTAAGATTAAAGATAAATCTAATATTGCATCTTTTATAGCTTTTCAATATTTACGTACAAAAAGAGAAGCATTTCTTGAAAAGAATGACGGATAAATGGATTAAATATATAGATTCTAAAGATGTTGTATTGTTTCAGAATAAGCTTGAAAAATAATTCATCAATAGCAATTAATTTATCATTAGTTCAATTTCGGAATTTTAGGCAGTATTTAAGTGATTTGGATTATGTTATCCTTGATAATAAAAAGTAATATAGAATTTATTGTTTCAGATAATCCAGTAATCTTTATAAATATATTTTCACCTAATAATTTTGGAGTTCATTCAATTGGTAATGTGTTGTGGATTCCAATATCCCCTAGAAAATTATTGCTATTGTATGATCGTAAAGCTATTAATTTAACAGCTAGTGGTTTTGAAATCAGTTCTGATGAAACTATAAAAGCTATTAACTCTTATCAATATATAGTAATGGATAAATTACTTTTTTTAATATACATGATGATTTGAATAAATATATTTTTTTATAAAGATGCTATAAAGTCAAGAGCAATACATGAAAATAAGAGATCTGTACAAACATTTCACACAGAAAATGATGGATTATTAGTTTTTTTATTTCCTGATTTCTTAAATAAATATATTGACTTAAGCTTTATAAGATTAGACTCTTTATTAGCGCGCATTCCTTGTTTTGATAGATACAATATTAGTCGATATAAAAAAATGTAGAACAATTATATCTGTATTGTAAAATGTTTAGGGATGTATTAGATTGGGAAACTTTTAAGAACTGTATATTGGAATATTGGAATCGGCGCATATAGTTTTGTAAAAAAAGAAAATATAATGATGCATTTATTGTAATAAGATTATTTATTGAATAGAGATATAAATTTAAACATTGGATATACCATTGTCTTTATGCAATGTTGTACTGTTATAAATGAATTTAAGTATCTTAATTTACTGATATTATTTAAATATAGTATTCATATTATGATAGAATGAATTATTTATCTAAACGAATAGATAAATATTCTCGTATGTCTTAATAGCTTATTTTTTTAAAAATCATTGAATAAATTAAGTAAGGTAAATCACGTATTATTGCTGACCTTAAAGTCAAATAAAATATAAGTTTCTAATAGTTATTAAGTCGTCTGTTAGAAGCTTTTTTATATCCAATACTAATACCTATATTCACATAACTTCATTAAATATTCATAATTTAAATTATTTATGATAAAATATTAGTAATATATCTAGATTATGAGCTTTGGTATACTTTTTTTGGAAAACATTGTGAGGGGATAATATGGGGCGTATTGATAATTTAACAACAGAGGAAAGAGTTTCTTATTTAATAAAAACCTATTTTAGAGGTACTTAGTCAATCGAGTAGTTCATTAACGACAGCAGAATTACGCTCTCAAATGATTAAGATGGATCCAAATATTGCTGAATATGCTGAAGCTGTATATACTTCAGAGAAAACAGGAATCCCTTATAAGGATTTTACTAAAAGATTTAGTCTTGCAATTAAAGAGCTAGAAGTTTTAGGTATTTTAAGTCGTGAGGGTAAAGGTCAAAATAGTAGCATTTTATTAACACCAAAAGGTCAAGAGCTAGATATATCAACATTAAATGTGGAAAAAGAAATTAGGGCTAAAGCGCAAGTTTATTGGAAAGCGAGACGAAAAAAGATAACTAAGAAAAAAACAAAGGCAGCTAATGTAGCAAAAAATGAAAAGAGATTGTTATGGAGAGCAACTGCAAACTTTAAAGAATCTGGTTTCTCTTGGTATCAACTTGAAGTTGGTGATATTGTTACATACAACTATGCAACTGAAAAGAACATAGAAATTGGAAGATTTGGCTTAGGATATAATAAAGATTCTGGAGAGGGATCTAATGAACCTGCGGGTTCCATAGTTTGTGTTTTTCAAATTGTTGATTATTTGATGTTACCTGATTCACAAACTAATAAAGCTGTGTTACGTTGTGTTCATAAATTTGATAACCCAATAAGTCTTTCTGAGATTAATAGTTGGTTTAATGATGGAAGTTCATTAAATCTTCAAGGTGGGCTTGTCTCAATTTCAGATACTCAAGCAGATATTATTATTAATAAATTTGAAAGTATTATACCTAAATTATCACCCTTTATAAAAAGTAGTAAAATATTTTTACCAATAGATCAAAGAGAACACCCACTACAAAGAGAACACCCACTACAGATAATGTTGTATGGTGCACCTGGTACTGGCAAAAGTTATAGGATAAGCTCTTTAATAAGAGAAAGTTATCCTAGCTACAATGAATATGATGATAACCCTTATGTTTTCCGTACTACTATTTATCGTGATTACTCTTACTTTGATTTTGTAGGTAATATTATGCCTGTAACAAAAGATGGGAAAATATCTTATGAATTTGTACCAGGAATTTTTACAACTGCTCTATTTGCTGCGTTAAGGAATCAAGATAGAGGTATAGATGTATACCTGATACTTGAGGAAATGTCTCGTGGGGATATTGCTAGTATTTTTGGCGATATATTCCAGCTATTGGATAGGGATGATACTGGTAAAAGCATGTATGGCATTAACAATAAATCCATTTATGAATACCTTATATTAAATGGAGTAATAAAAGCAGGCCACAAAATTATTATTCCATCAAATTTACATATTATAGGGACCGTTAATACAAGTGACCAAAATGTTAATGTTATTGATACTGCTTTTTAAAACGAAGATTTGATTTCAAATATATTGGTGTAGATCCTATTCTATTCATGTCGATGGCAAAAGATGATGAATACGTTAATAATTTTGATATTAAATTCACAGATACTGATACATATGAATGGGTAAAACTATATCAAGCTATTAATCACATCATTATAAATGATTTAGGATTAGCTGAAGATAAGCAATTAGGGCCTTTCTTCTTAAAGGATAAAAGGCAATGATGATGCAAATAAGGATAAAGGCAATGATGATGCAAATAAGGATAAAGGCAATGATGATGCAAATCGCGAACAAGTTGCTGATAAGCTGTTACATTATTTATGGCAAGATGTTGAACGTGTTTCTTATACTGGTGCTAGTCTTTTTGATGATAGTATTAAATCCTTTAGTCAGTTATACTCAACATTTAAGCATAAAAAAAGAATATTTTTAAGTGAAGCTGTAAAACAAGCATATGGAAACTTATAAAATGAATAATGATGTATTAGATTATCATTTTGAAATTATTAATGATGGCAACGAATTGACAGAATCATTTTGCCGAAAGTGGGATATATACTCATACTGTGATCGATATAATGAGAAGTTAAAATGTTCTTTCGTTGGTATGGTAGTAAAAAAAGATAATATTCTACTTTCCTTTCCTAAGCACTATCATGTTGATAAAGTAACTTTGAGAGATGAGAAATCAAAAGTATTGCAAGATATGAAGGATATATTGCATATTATAAAGCGAGATAGAGAACTATATGGTGTTGAACCAGGACAATTAACTGATACGATACCAGTAGATGCTTATCAGTATATTCTTACATATTATTTAGAGTTTGGTTTATATTATCGTCAACTAAGAGATACAGTTAAAGGTTATAAAGGTCATATTAATTGGCATCAAACAATAAATTCGATTCGTCCCTTATTAAGTGATGGAAATTTTATATACTCTCCGTTTGTAGTTAATTGTGAATATGATGAGTCAATTTTTATTACGGAATGTATGGATTACGTATTATTTGATTTCTATAATACCTTTTCAAACTTTATTAGATGATATTCATCCGTATAAGCGTCAATTTTATAATCCTATATTTGATGAGTATGATTTTTGTATTGCTAAATTGCAAATATTAAGTGGGCGGCTTTTTAAGGATTATGAACGATTATTATTGAAATCGTTGATCAGATACTTTCAATGGAAAAGTAATCGAAGTAAGTCATCTAAATTCTTAACCTTGTATTTTGAATTGGTTTGGGAACGTATGATCCATTTGTATTTATCTAATCATATACGAATCTTGGATCATGATTATGAAATTACAAAAGAAGCACAATCCAGTAAGCTAAATATAATAAAACCAGATAGTATGGATATAGAGCAACGAGAAGTGGGTAAGAAAAGCCGATTCTCTATCCAATTTGATCATTTCTTTAAAACCTGCACAAGTAAAAAGCAACCATTAATATTATTGTTTGATTCAAAATACTTTACTAATGATGTGAATTCTTTTAATTATAAGCAAGCATTTTATTATTATTATTTACGAGGTAAATATAAAAATGCCATTATTAAAAGCGCTTTAGTGATACCTACATCTGATAAAAGAAAAAAACCGTTGTGCATGTTGATAGACAGCATATTGATGGTCTATATATTCGTGAAGAATATATAAATCTTAAAGATGTAATTGACTGCTATAAAAAAATCGATATCTTGATTTTTAATTATAAAATGTATATAGCATAAATCCTCCTAATAGTTATGAAATAGTAATTAGGAGGATTTTTTTATGGGACGTTTAATACACATATTAAAAAGGTATACTGATTATAGAGAAGGAGGAATATTCATATGAAAAAAATATTGATAGAATGCAAACGAATATTTTTAAAAATGATTAATCGGTATGTAGGTAAGAAGTACATTTATATTTTACCCCTTGTATATCATGATCATGATGACCATAGGAATTGGAATGATTGGGAAAATAAAGTTGCTCAAGTATTAACGTCTTGTAATATTCCTTGTTATGTAACATATGCGAATTATCAAAGTACACCAGAGGAGCCTTTCGAGAGCGAAAATATGAAAAATCACCTACGTTTATATTTTTTTCTGTGAATCGTGGCAAAGTGAAGAGTTAAATTGTGTTATTCGCATTCTTTCTGCAAGGATTGAACAACAACATTATATTACTATTGATTTAGAAAAAAACGTAAGAATTGTTGAATTATATAAAACTCGTGGTGTTGTAGAGCCTTGTGAAGTAAAAGAACTTGGTAAGTGGTCTATGAAGGGGTATTATAGTTATCTTGAACAGATACATATTATTAAGTATCAATTGGTAGATTATGATATTAATCCTAGATATCTTCCCTGATAACTTTATAAAGTTAGATCATCATGAACTATTAAATTATATAGATGAGTCTATTAAAGAGTTTTTTTAGTTTAGATTTTCTTGATAAAAATCTATCTCTAGAAAAACTATCTATCTAAAGCCGGATTAGTTAATTATAAAGTTATCTATGAATCAAAAATGCCAGAAGACAATCGGTTATTGGAGGAATATAGAGTTATAGATATAAAGGAAAATACCTAAAGAGTTAAGATTACAATATGCTATTAAATTAGTAGAAAAAAATATCCATTAGATGCATGTTTGTTTGAGGTTGAGGATAATTCGTATATTTCCATTATATGTAAAAATGATGGATTCTATTATCTTCAGTTTAATTATGAGTTTCCTGGAGATAAATATCACGAGGTACATGGATGTAAGCAAAAGAGTTTAATTGAGTATTATCTACATTCAAAAATTTAATTTACGGCCTACAATGAAATATTCTATAAAGTACAGAAGTGATTATCTAAGTATAATTGAACGTAATAATGTTGTTTATTGATGGCAATATTTATAATAATTACTGCATAAGTTCCTATCTGTAAATGATACTCTAAGAATGTACAAAAATGATGATATAAAAAAATATATTTCGATTACATGTTTGAAAGGGGCAAATATGAAACAAGAAGAACTACAAAATAGAATAGATGATGCATTGGAATTAGATGATTTATTAAGTTTACCACGAGGTTTTTCATATAGCAGAAAATGTCTTTGGTCAAGAGATGTATATATGGAGAGAAACCGTTGGTGAAGGTTATAGTTTAATGTTTAGAACACACAATAAAAAAATGAACTTTACATAGAGGATTTTTAATGAAGATGGCCAATTGATTAATTGCAGATATGAAGAAGTTGAATTAGATTAACTATATATGTTACGCTTAATAAGTAATTATGTATTTATATGTTTGGGTGATTAGGAGTAAATAGTATGTCTACATGGTCCGGAATACGACATAAGTTAGAAACAGAATATTTAGCACCTAGTTTGCGAGGCCATATTCAATATTTTGCTACCTCGTATAGTAAATCACCTGATCATGAGGGCAGGGCGGCTATTAGATATAATGGGAAGGAAATTATAAAGGGTAATTATTGGAATCAATATGTGAAAGCGCATCTATTCCCAAAGGATGATACTTATGATAGGCGAATGCGTGAGAGTTTTCCGTTTATAGACAATACAGCATTAGAATTAGGCGTATTTGATCAGCGGTGTTTTTATCAGGTTTTTGATGAATTTGATAACCAAAGTATTGATAAAAGCCTACCTAGTGACAATCTAATTGTACGTATTTTTGCCATTTTAGATAGACGTGTAGGAAAACGTAGACTCCTTTCTATGAAAGAACTTATGGAGAATCAACCTTCTGTATTTCAAGAGTTTTATGCTATTCGTATGCACCATGAAGGTTTATAAATGAAAACACGGAAGAGAATTGTCTAATTCCCTTCCGTGTTTAGA
>BNJU01004830.1_pt1 | contig 15221 bp, 18 predicted proteins | sample 8539281 | NCBI WGS metagenome assembly BNJU01 (sample SAMD00202456, study PRJDB9452) | human saliva metagenome | isolation source: human saliva | place: Japan
CTTTCCGTTAGTGATGCAACTCGGAAACTGATCTTCGAAACAGCTGAGAAACTCCATTACCAAAAGAAACATCGAAAAATAACCCTCTTCAAAGCAAACGCTACCGGATTGCTATTTTAGAATGGGTGACTGAAGAGGAAGAGTTAGAGGATCTTTATTACTACTCTATTCGAGTTGGGATTGAAAAACAAGCTCAAGAACTCGGGCATGATATCTTCCGTGTCTTTAACTTAGAAGATTGGGGACCTCTTGAAAAAGCTGATGGAATTATCGCTCTAGGTAAATTTAGCCCAGAAACTATCCGTCAACTTGAATCCTATCAGAAAAGACTCGTCTTTGTGGACTCTAATACTTTAGTATATGGCCATACCTGTGTCATGACAGATTTTGAAACATCCGTCTACCAAGCGTTAGCTTACTTGATAGAATCTGGTCACAACCAGATTGGTCTTCTTGTTGGACAAGAAACGACCGCTGATAATCGTCCTCTTCAAACAGATCCCCGTTACATGAGTTTTAAGCATTATCTAGAAGAGAAAGAACTCTATCAACCCGATTATATCCGAGTGGGGCACTTCTCAAGTGACTCTGGCTATGATATGATGAAAGAATTGATTGATGAATTGGGAAATCGACTTCCGTCAGCCTTTTTCATGGCCAGCGATGCCTTGGCTGTTGGGGCTCTCCGTGCCCTTCAAGAAGCCAGTATTCCTGTTCCAGATCGGGTCAGTCTCATCTCCTTTAATGATACCTCGATTGCTAAGCATGTCTATCCGCCACTTTCTACCGTCACTGTCTACACAGAAGAAATGGGGAAACAGGCTATTCACAGTCTCTTACAAGACCTTCAAAGAGGAGATTCAGGTATTCCAACTATGCATACTCTGGCCACTCGTCTTACCATCCGTGAAAGCACACGTTAAGAAGCTATGAAAACACACGAAATTTTATACCAAACCTTAGCCCAAGCTCAAGATTATGTCAATGGCGAGCAACTAGCCCAAGAAATGGGACTGTCTCTGCATCAATCTGGAAGGCCATTCAGCGTTTAGAAAAAGAAGGCATCGAAAGTGAGTCCATCAAAAATCGAGGCTATAAGATCCTTTCTGGAGATCTCCTAATCCCCCAAGTTATCGAGGAGCATTGTCCTCTAACAGTCTCCTATAATCCCCAGTGCCAATCCACTCAGCTGGATGCCAAGAACGCCATGGAAGCTGGGGGACACTCCTCTACTCTGTATCTGGCTCCTTACCAAATGGCTGGAAAGGGACGTTTTGGGCGTGACTACTTCAGTCCTTCTCAAGGGGGTATCTACATGTCCTCCACCTCAAGCCCAACCTCCCCTTTGATCAAGCTCCCGCCTATACCCTCATGGTCGCAGCTGCTATCTACAAGGCCCCTGAAAAATCTGGCCTTATTGGATATCGATATCAAGTGGGTCAATGACATCTACTACAAGGGAAAAAAAGTTGGTGGCATTCTGACTGAAGCCATTAGCTCCATTGAAACAGGCCTTATTACAGATGTCATCATTGAGTCGGTCTCAATTTTTCCATCACCAATTTCCTACGGAACTAAAGGACAAAAGGCAGGTTCCCTCTTTGACTCCCAACCTCCCATTAGCCGCAATGAACTGATTGCTGAGATTTGGAAGGAATTTTTCAACACACCAGAAGAGGAGCTCATCTACCTCTGCAAGCAGCGCTCACTAGTCCTAGGTAAGAAGTCCGTTTCGAACAAAATCAGACTAGCTACCAAGGCCTGGCCAAGGATATCTCAGACAGTGGACAACTACTAGTCCAACTGACGGACGGCCAAGAACGCTGGCTCAACAGTGGAGAAATTTCCCTCAAGCAATGGGATCTATAAAACAGACCAACAGCTCAAAAAAAGATTGGGACAGAAATCGGTAATTCGTTAGAATTCGATTTCGTCGTCCCTACTCCGCACTGATGAGTGAGGCTGTAAAAGCTGATGAAATCGGCGTAATAGAGCCCACTCAACCACTGCGTCTTGCTCCCGACAATCCAAAAGACAATTTGAGAGGCTAGGACTTTTTGTCCTGGCCTCCTTTAATGAAGATACATCAAAACTTTTTAAACCAATTCTTGATATACTCTAAGCATATATCCAGTAAAGAATTTGATAAATAATAATACAATTCCAATCTTCTACAAACATGTAATATTTAAATGTGGTGTCATCAAATTCACTCACAGGAATCGGAAAGGTGAAGATATTAGATGGATTGATAAGAAAATAAAGTGAGATACAAAATGGATAAAACCAAGGCCACTATAAAAAATTTTTTTATGTAATTGCATATTTTACCTTTTTCCTTTCTTGTTTTGACAACATTAAATACCAATTACCAATTTTATATAGCCTGATTAATTCTTTTCATTCCCCTTTCTAACAGGCTATTTTTATAGTTCTTACACCTTCATCATATACAAATTTCAAAAATAATACAAGTCTGTTTTTCAAATCATCTTTATGGTATAATAATAAAGTTGGAGTGATAAATAAAAACTCAACAACTATCTTAGTAAAACTCTAAAAATTAACTTTTTAGATAGCAGCATGATAAACTTAAGGTTCTTAAAAATTCAAGCATTGTATACTGTATACGTAAAAACACCCATGGTGTATACTCCCTAAAAGTTAGACCATTCATTTACACAAAGGATTTTCGTTCTATATTGCACAGGACGAAGTTCTTTTCTACAACAAAATAGGCTCCATAATTCCTACAGTGGTTTTAACCACTACAGAAATTTTAGAGCCTTTAAAAATAAACACCGTTTGGTGCTTATTTTTATACTTATCTTGTTTTTCTGATTGAGCTGTTGATCGATACTTTCGACCAACTTCCCCTAAGATATAGCTGACTTGTAAATTTCTTAGTATCAAGAGAGCCCAGAAAGACTGCTGCCAGGTAGCTTTCTCTCATCACAGCATCATTGAAAAATAGGTTTCAAAGGCTGTAAAAATAGCCATACTCCAAAATTGACGTTTATTCATATTGTTATTCTACCACGATTTTCTGGAAAAAGCACAGGCTAGTCTTCTTGGACCGTAATTTTATCAGAGAGGAAATCAAAAGCCCTCCGGAATGACAGACTCTTCTGCCACTTCGACCTCTTCCTTATGACCACGCGCTTTCTAGAGAATTCCGCCCGGACCTGGGTCCACTCCTCCATGGAAATGGCCAAAATTTCAGGTGAAAATCCGGCCGCATTGCTTAAAATATTGCCAAACATGGTATTGAGGTTATCTCGCTTCATGGTCTGTTCGGCATTAAAGGCAGACTCAAAAGCAAGAATCGCATGGCGTTCATTGGCCGCAACCGGTTGAGAACCAGCTAGCAAGGCTTTATCTGCCCCTGCTAAGCTTTCAATAATTTCCCCCCAAGCATTTTGCAGGCGGATGAGATTGTTACGGGCTAAATCTGGATTTTCAACCGCTTCTTGTAAGATGGCTTGAACCTTATTACGATCCACTCGATATCCCTTGCTGGACTTCTGAGGACGGGCTGGAGCCGACTTGGCTACAGGAGCCCCGCTCCCTACTTGAGCTAATTGACTTTTCAGTAACTCCACTTCTCTTTTGAGTTGGTCCATTTGCACCAAGAAATCTGCTGGAAGAGCCACTTGACTAGCTGAAGAGCCCTCAGCCTTGTATTCTGCCAAGCGAATGGTCATCATCTCTGTATAGATCTTGGGTTGCAGGCTGTTTTTAATATCTGCTAAGCTCCTTGTCGCAAAATCAATCCAAGCAAAGAGGATGGCTTGCGGAATGGCTAGATTCTGGTTAAATTGTTCACTGACATGGAGATTTTCCCCACCTGTCTGAACGATCAGGAGATCCCGCAAATACTGCAAGAGATCTGTCACAAAGCGGGCCATATTTTTCCCATTATCAAAGATGAGGTTTAACTGGTCCAAGGCAGCTGTTGCATCTTGTGCTGCCAAGGCTGCCACATAGAGATCCAAAGCTTCCTGACTGATGGAGCCTGTGATTTCTTCTGCCGTCGCAGTGGTCAATTGGGCACCAGCTGTCAGGCTGAGGGCCTGGTCCAAAATGGACAAGGCATCCCGCATCCCACCTTCTGCCCGACGGGCAATAATGGCTACAGCTTCTTCTTCGTAATCAATGCCTTCTTTATCCAAAACAGCTTTTAGGTGGTCTTGAATGGCTGGCGTCTTGATGGATTTGAACTCAAAGCGTTGAACCCGCGAAAGGATGGTTGCTGGAATCTTATGCAATTCCGTTGTCGCTAAAATAAAGACCACATTTTCTGTCGGTTCTTCCAAGGTCTTGAGAAGGGCGTTAAAGGCTCCCGTCGAGCATGTGGACCTCGTCAATAATATAGACCTTATGAGGGGCCAGGCTAGGCGCATAGGTCGATTTATCGCGGATATCGCGGATCTCATCCACCCCATTATTAGAAGCAGCGTCAATCTCGATGACATCCTCTAAACTGCCATTGGTAATGGCTTCACAGATATAACATTCGTTACAAGGCTCTCCCCCTTTTTGATTGGGGCAGTTCATGGCCTTGGCAAAGATTTTCGCCACACTCGTCTTCCCCGTCCCACGAGGGCCAGAAAAGAGATAGGCATGGCTAATTTTCCCCTGTTCGACAGCTTGTCGTAGGGTCGTCGCAATAACCTCCTGCCCTACAAGCTGGCCAAAGGTCTGGCTTCGGTATTTACGATAGAGGGCTTGATACATTAGTCTACTACTCCAAACATCCTAAAATTCCAATTTGTTTTTTCAAGCAAGATGGCTACAAAACGTTCCAAATAAAGGCGATCTAGGTCGTCATAATCTCCCACCCGATCCGAATCTAGATCCAACACTCCCAACAACTGGTCCTTCAAGACCATAGGAACCACAATCTCACTCATGGCCCGACTGTCACAAGAGATATAATTGGCATGCTGGGTCACATCCTCGATGACCAGCGTCTCTCTTTTCTCCGCTGCTTCTCCACAGACACCTTTTCCTAGAGCGATATGGACACAAGATACCTGTCCTTGAAAGGGGCCTAGAATCAACTCTTTTTGATCATAGAGGTAAAAGCCTGCAAAGACGGAATGCGGTAGAGCTTGATTGAGCAGAGCACTGGCATTGGCTAAATTGGCCAAGGCATTGTTCTCTCCTTCTAAGAGAGCTTCTAACTGGGCTAGTAGGAGTTTGTAATTTGATTCTTTTTCTTGCGTATTCATACCCTTTATTATACCAAACTTTGGCTAGAAAATTAAGTATTTACCACGGAGCAAGCCTTGATAAAAACCCGACTAGACATCAGAAGTACCAAGCAATTGTTCTCAATAAAAAAAGCCAGGAGCAAGGTCCCTGACTTTGTAAAAATTCATTTAAGCGTCTCTCCGAACATATTGAATCGCCCGATATGTCAGAAAGATGGTCAGAACAAGGGAAACAAACCAAATTGTCCGAAGTCCATAATATTGGATGAGGAAGGTGGATAGGATAGCCCCTCCGACAAAACTCCCAATCAAGGAGGTCATAAAGAGGGATTCCCAGAAAAACTCCATCTTGCGATCCCGCACAAAATTCCCGTAAGCGACCATGGTCTTCTTGAGATTCCCTGTCATAAAGGAATGGTTGTAAGCATAGCCATCGACTTCTCCAAAGGAAATGGCTACAATTCCTAGGCTCAGTCCCAAAGAAAGGCACGATCAGAACATTGGGCACTTCTTTTGGCAGAAAGCCAGCCACCAAGGTCGTCAAAACCAAGGGCACCAAGGTACTAAGCCGCCAAACCGAATGACTAAAGAAGCGCTGAAAGACGGTCATCAAGAAAATCCCGATCATAAAGGCTAACATGGTGGCTAGTTTGACCTCCACATCCACGATTTCATGGCCGATTAACCCAACGGATAGAAAGACCACGTTTCCCGTTTGGCCAGCCGCCAAGGTCCCTCCTCTTTCGATAAAGGTGTAGGCATCTGAAAAAGCCTGCACACATAGTCAGCAGGCAGGCAAAAGCCTTACTTCTGGAGTGAAACTCCCTTCTTAACTTTTTCATATTTCTCCCTATTTGTCATGGAAAAGAGGCTGGGACACTACTTCCTAACCTCTCTCACTTGTTATCTTATCCTTCACGTGATTCGCTCAAAATCTTCTCAATCTTGGTCGTAATCAAATCGATGGCTACAGTATTGGTCACACCTTCTGGAATGATGACATCCGCATAGCGCTTGGTTGGCTCGATAAACTGATGGTACATCGGCTTCACCACTCCCAAGTACTGCTCGATGACGCTGTCCAAACTCCGACCACGCTCTTCCATATCTCGCTTGATCCGGCGAATGATCCGCACATCATCATCGGTATCAACGAAAATCTTGATATCCATCAAGTCACGAAGACGCTTGTCCTCCAAGACCAAAATCCCCTCAACGATAAAAGACATCCTGAGGCTCCTGGCGATAAGTCTTAGCACTACGCGTATGCGCTGCATAGTCATATGTTGGAATATCAACCGGACGTCCAGCCAACAACTCATTGATTTGCTCGATCATGAGGTCTGTATCAAAGGCAAAAGGATGGTCATAGTTGGTCTGAATCCGCTCTTCAAAGGTTAAATGGCTTTGATCCTTGTAATAAGAATCGTGCTCAATCATGGCAATCTTCTCATCCGGGAAGTGGGACAAAATTGCCCGAGAAACACTAGTTTTTCCCCCACCAGAACCGCCTGTTACACCGATAATAATTGGTCTGTTTCGCATCTTCTTCTCCATTTTCTATAATCCTATTTATTCTATCACAAAAGCGGTCACTTGACCACGACTTGAACCATTTTTTTCTATGGCTTTCATCCAAAATCAAAGAAGGATCTCCTTTCCCCTTCCGTCCCAGTTCGAAAGGCCCATTCCATCTTTTTAGGGTGAAACATGATATAATGAAACCAGTAAATACCTGATTGAAAGGAGCTGCCATGCTAAAACTCGGTATCATCGGCACCAGTGCCATCTCCCATTCCTTCCTGGCTGCAGCTAAAGAAACAGACCAGTATGAGTTAAGAGCGGTCTATTCACGGACCTTGGAGAAAGCTCGTAGTTTCACCCAACCTTATGGACAAGTGGCCCTCTATGATGATCTGATTGCCTTTTTAGATAGTGACCTGGATGTCATCTACATTGCTAGTCCCAATTCACTCCACTATCCTCAGGCAAAGTTAGCCCTTCTAGCTAAGAAACATGTCATCCTTGAAAAACCAGCCGTCACTACTCCCAAGGAATGGGAAGAGTTGGTCAAATTGGCCAAGGAGCACCAGGTCTATCTCTTTGAAGCAGCTCGCAACTATCATGAAAAAGCCTTTGCGACCATCCAAGACTTTCTCAAAGACAAGACCATCTTGGGTGGCCACATGACCTATGCCAAATACTCTTCTAAGATGCCTGAGTTCTTAAAAGGGTCTACTCCCAATATTTTCTCTGACCAGTTTGCAGGCGGAGCCCTCATGGATTTGGGAGTCTATCCTCTCTACTTTGCAATCGGCCTCTTTGGTCAACCTGAATCAGTAACTTATCAAGCGCGACAATTGCCTAATTCAATCGATTTGAACGGACATGGTAGCTTGGTTTATTCTGACTTTGTCATTGGCATTCAAGCCGGCAAAGATGTGACCAGCAATCTTCCTGCGGAAATCTACACAACAGACGGCACCCTTTTCTTAAGTGGAATCGAAGCCGTTAGCCAGGCTCTTTTTCAAGACCATTCTGGAAACAGCTACCCGCTCCCCATCACTCCTGCCACTCATAACATGCTAGAAGAAGCCCAGGCCTTTGCTAGCATGATGACAGAAGGCAACCCGACTCTTTACCAGACTTGGCTTCAAACAGGAAAGATGGTTCACCAAAGCCTCTACGCTATGCGCCAAGATGCTGGAATACACTTTAAGGACGAAAACTAATATGACACTAGCATTTCCACCGCTCTGGCAAGAGCAACTTCAAACCCTTGGATTTGAGCAACTTACTGAAATCCAAGAACGCCTCTTTGAACCTATTACCCAAGGGGAGAACGTGCTTGGAGTCAGCCCGACAGGAACCGGAAAGACTTTGGCCTATCTCTTCCCTAGTCTTCTCACACTAAAACCTAAAAAGCGCAACAATTGTTGATCCTCTCTCCCAACACAGAGTTGGCAGGACAAATCTTTGAGGTTGCCAAACAATGGGCGGAACCTCTCGGACTCAATGCCCAACTTTTCCTCTCTGGCTCTAGTCAGAAACGGCAAATCGAACGCCTCAAAAAGGGGCCCGAAATTCTCATTGGAACTCCTGGCCGTATTTTTGAATTGATCAAGTTAAAGAAAATCAAGATGATGAATGTCGATACCATCATCCTAGATGAATTTGACCAACTCTTTAGCGACTCTCAGTACCACTTTGTCGATAAAATCTGCCACTACGCGCCCCGTGATCATCAATTTATCTATATGAGTGCAACGACCAAGTTTGATCCAGAACAAATCGAACCAAATACCCTAACCATTCAAGTGGAAGGACAAAACTTGGACAATATCCAGCACTTCTATATGGAAGTGGATAAGCGAGAAAAGGTCGAACTCCTCAGAAAACTCTCCAATGTCGAAGACTTTCGTGGGCTCGTTTTCTTCAACAGCTTGTCAGACCTGGGAAGCGCCGAAGAAAAACTCCAATACCGGGAAGTTAGCGCCGTCTCACTTGCTAGTGATGTTAATGTCAAGTTCCGTAAAGTCATTCTGGAACGCTTTAAGGACCACCAGTTGACACTCCTTCTGGCAACCGATTTGGTGGCACGAGGAATTGATATCGACTCCCTGGAATGTGTCGTCAACTATGAAGTCCCTCGAGATGCCGAAACCTACATCCACCGATCTGGGCGTACCGGACGCATGGGCAAAGAGGGCTATGTTATCACCTTAGTTAGCCATCCAGAAGAATTGAAAAGTTTGAAAAAATTAACCCCTGTTCGTCCCTTGATTCTCAAAGGAGCGCAACTTTATATAGGGGAATAATAAGAAAATCGTTCGTTGCATTACGAACGATTTTTAATATAGACAAACTATTGTTTTACATAAAACAGCTGGATGATTTTCAAAAATGACTTATATTTATAGTCGTTTAAGAAGATGAAAAACTTTCCGCTGTGAGAAAAGTGCCTGAAACACAATAGTTTCAGGCACACGGAATTATTGAGACCTTAGGCTCAATAATTAGTCATGGAACTTCTACGAAGTTCGCTGACGTCCGTACTCACCTAAGGAAAGTTATTTTTAATTACTTTATCTTCAAATCTGAATCGTTCGTAATACTACGAACGATCTTTTTAATTACGATTGTAATAGAGGCGATGACTTTCCACTTGGTGGTTCAAGAGTTCATCAACCGTCACGATGGTGTAGCCTTGTGATTGAAGGTATTCAATCACGGCTGGGAGGGCATTTATTGTCGTTTGGTGAATATCGTGCATCAGGATGATCGATCCTGGCTTGACTTGTTTTTTCACTTCTGCCAAGATGGCTTGTGTATTGTGGGTCTTCCAATCCAGAGTATCCACATCCCACATGATGAAGGCCTGATCTACCGCATATTGAATAGCACTGTTAATCGAACCATAAGGCGGACGAGTAATTTTGTTTGCACTCCAGTGACCTTTTGAATCACTTCTTTAGTATCCATGATTTCTTTTTGGGCAGATTCTAAAGGCAACTTGGTTAAAACAGGGTGATTCCAGGTATGGATCCCGATTTCATGTCCTTCCTGACGTACCCGTTTAGCCACTTCAGGATAGGCCGAGACATTCTTCCCAAGCATAAAGAAAGTCGCTTTAACATGGTACTTGTTCAAGATATCTAGGGCTTGAGGAGTCGTCGTTGGATCTGGACCATCATCAAATGTTAAGGCAACCATCTTAGCATGACGTTGAGTTTGGTAGGCCTCATAGGCTTGAAAATCTCCAGGATTCAGCCGATCAGAATCAATCACATCATAGAGCTTCGAGAGGGGTACATCGAAGGTCTCCATTCCCTCAATAGTGACTGGAAGAGTGATGGAGAAAACACCTTGATTATAGGTGAACTGCCAGCTTGCCATATCACTTGCTGAGACAGCTTGCACTAGCTCTTCAATACTATCTTCTCCTAACTGTAGGAAGACCAGCTGAGAACGCAATTCTGTTAAGAGAGTTTCTTTTGCTAGATTTGCATCCGTAAACAATTGGGAAAATTGGAAGACCGTCCCCTCATCCGTTAGATAGAGGAGAGGTAGTTTGTCAATCTCATCTTTAATGAACTTGCCGTTTTTCCACTTGTACTGGGTCTTCTTCACCTGATAAGGATGAACCCCTACAAATGGGTCTTCTGAGCGTTCGGTATGGTAGAACAAAAGCTCTTTTGCTTGCTGGTTCTTCTTCTCTTCTTGGGGAAGAGAACCAACATCCGCTAGAATTCTCTCTTTAACCACTGCGATGGGTTCTTCATTATTTTTCAGGGTAGTATGCAGCAACATACGATTGACCAACCATTCCTTTTTGAAGGGTGGTATCTTTGTCTTTTTCAATTGCTTCTTCTTCCCGGATTGCTTTGGAAAACTGTTGATTATAATTTTTGATGGCGCGTGCTTCCTCAATCTTCTGATAAGCTAGATAGATTCCTCCGATAAAAAGGAGGTTTAGAATAATGAGGATAAAACATTTTTTCAAGTAGGAATTCTTCATATTCTTATTATAGCAATTTTATCACCAAAAACAGTAGAAACTCTCAAATCTAGAAATTAAATCCTAAAAACAATAGGAAATTAGGGACTACTCTATCCCCTGTCATTTAGTAATAGCCAATTTCAAAAACAAAAAGAACAGGTCAGTTCTCACCTGCTCTTTATCCTATGTGATGTGATTGCTGATTATAGGGACTTTTCCTGAATCACTTCAACTTTTGTAGCCATCTGGGTCCACAATAAAGTAATAGTTTGAAGTGTTCTGGCAAGCCTTTTGGATCAGTTACTTGATAACCTTTTTCCTTATGCTCGGCATGAAGAGGGCTTACAAGGTCTGGTGTACTCAAGGCTACGTGAGCAAAACCATCTCCAATTACATAGGGACCATGATCATAGTTGTAAGTTAATTCCAACTCATAGTCATCACCTTCTAAACCAAGATAAACAATCGTAAATTTGTATTCAGGAAAATCTTTGCGGCGCAATTCCTTAAAGCCAAATGCATCTGCATAAAAGGCAATTGATTTTTCTAAATTCTCCACACGTAAACAAGTGTGTAACATTTTTGAAGCCATAAGACACCTCTTTCTTTTTTTACTATTATACACTAGTCAGATCAAAATAGCGATTAATTGAAATGGATGAAAAAGAGAGTGGGACAGAAATCGGTCATTCGTTAGAATTCGATTTCGTCGTCCCACCTCCGCACAGCTTCAACAGTCTGGGAGACTGTTGAAGGTTGTAGATAAAGGAAACATAGTTTCCGTCAACATAGGGCATCTTTGAAGCTAAAAAGCGAACAAAGACTTTAGGATACTTGCTTCGCAAGTTCTATCCGCCACCTCAAAGCAGTGCTTTGAGCACTCAACCACTGCATCTTGCTCGACAATCCAAAGACAATTGAGAGGCTAGGATTTCTGTCCCACTCTCTTACTTGTTCTTCGTTGATTTAGAACTGGATCTCTTTTTACTTTCTGACTTAGTTGCTAGTTTTACCTCGAAAATAGAACCTTTAGGTTTGTTATCTCGAACACTAATGGTACCATTGAAGGCTTCACGATTTGCTTGGCTAAGGATAAGCCTAAACCAAAACCACCCTTTTGACGGGTTCGCGCTTTATCCACTCGATAGAAACGATCAAAAATCCGTTTTTTATCTTCATCAGCAATTCCTGGACCATTGTCCTCTACTCGAAGATAGAGATAACGATCCTTGAATTGGGCGACAAAGCGTATTTTTCCCTTCTTCCTCCGTATATTTGAGGGCATTATCATACAAAATGGTCATCAGTTGTTTCAATAGGACCTTATCAGTCACCAGACTCCTATCCACCAGATTCTCATATTCGAAGATTTTTTCGTTTTCCTCCGCAATGATTTCATAATTGGCAAAAGTTTGATCAAAAAAGGATGGTGTGATCTCGCTAAACTCTGGTTTAATCCCATCATCTCGACGGGCTAAGTTTAAGAGATTGGTCGTCAATAAGCGCATATTGCGAACTTCATCCAAAGAGAGCAATATTCTCACTAGATTCCATAATCGTCGCCTCTGGTTTTTCGGAATAAGGCTTCCAAACGATTTTTGCAAAACCGCTAAAGGCGTCCGCAATTCATGAGAAGCATTTTCGACGAAGGCCTTCTGCCGGTTCATGCTCTCTAAGAGAGGTTTCACACTCATCTTAGCCAAGAAGATACTTGCAAAGAGGGAAATGCCCCAGAAACAAATCATAACCAAGGCAATTTGACTCTCATGTTTTTCACTGGTCTGCTCCAACTGGCTGATGTTGGTCATGATCACGGCATATTTCACCCCGTCGATATAATCATCGGGATCAATATCTACCAAATAAGCCCGGTAACTTTCCTTCTGCTTATAATGATTAGTAATTTGAATCTGCTTGATCTTGTTTAAATAACTGCGACTAAAAGTTACTGTTTTTAGATCTAGGAAACCATTATCCGTCGTCACATTTTCAAATTTATCATTCAAGAGGATGGCTGTGCTATTGGAAGTAACTCGATGGTCTAGGGCCATCCTCAGGACCAAGTTCATCATCTTCTGGTCCGTCATCAGCAGTTTCGTCTCTTCCCATCCCATTGCCCTGTACGGTTTTGCCAAACTGATAATCGAATAGCGATCTTTACTGAGCATTTTTAAATTTTCGTCAACCGTTGTATACAGACTGGAACGCATCACCTGAATAATAATCAAGGTCATGGTTGAGAAAATCAAGGTAAAGAGTCCGAAATAGCGGATAAAATAAGAAAAGTCATCCGCATTGACAGTTTTTTTAATTTTATTGAGCATCTTTCAGAATATACCCCACGCTACGCAATGTTTGGAGATTTTTTGCAAAGTCTGTACCTTTTAATTTCTTACGAATCTTAGAAACATACACTTCGACAACCGAAATGGTCGTATCGCTATCAAATCCCCAAATTCGATCAAAGATTTGTGTTTTTGGCAGGATGACATTTTGATTTTGAAGGAAATAGACCAAAAGATCAAATTCTTTTCCTAATAGTTCTACTTCTTTCCCTTCAACAAGCGTAGAGTTAGTCGAGAGATTAACGGTCACATTCCCATAAGAAAGAGTATTTTCATTAACCTTGCCAGCACGCTTCAACAATGCTTGGATTCGCATTTTCAACTCTTCTAGGTAGAAAGGCTTGGTCAGATAGTCATCTGCTCCCAACTCAAAACCATGGCCCTTATCGTCCAAGCTCTCTTTGGCTGTCATAATCAATACTGGAGTGGAGACCCCCTTATCTCTCAATTCTTTCAGAACTTGGAAACCATCTTTGCCAGGAAGCATGAGGTCCAGTAAAATTAGGTCATAGATGCCACTTTCAGCCTCATACAAACCTTCATCCCCATCAAAGACTTGCATGACATCTGCAAAATCATCTAAAAAATCAAATACTGAATTAGACAAACCAAGGTCATCTTCGACTAATAAAATCTTAATCATGTTTACTTTCTCCTTCTCATTCTTCCATACAGGGATGATGAGTATTTTCTACTCTATTATAACATGACAAGGCTTCATACAATAGCTTTCAGATAGCGATTTCAACTTTTTCTTAGCCCGCTGTCCCTGTCTCATCCTTTGATGAATGTTGTGTATTGGTTGACGATTTTTCGAAGTGGACTTCTTGGAGGACTTTTTATTGGATTTCCTTTTGTTGGTTGTCTGGTTGAGCTTGAGGCCCTCCATCTTGTGGCGATTGGTCATTCCGATTCCCTTGGCCTGGTCCACCATTTTTGTCCATTAAAAGCTTGTGAGTTAGAATGTCCATTTTTGTCCTTGAGAATTTTGGGCAGGCTGGTTGCCATTTTGTGTAGCGACTCTTGCTTGTTGGCGTTGGGGAGTCGTATTGGCTGTCGCCAACATTCCCAATCCAAATCCACTTGTCATTCCTACGACGAGTCCTCCTGTTGCTGCGGCAGTTGCCCACCACTTAGGACTTTTCTTAACGACAATCATTTTTTCAGTTCTTTCTTGCTTTTGTTCATTCGAAGCTTGCATTCTTTCCATTCCTTAAATTATTTAAACAAGGCCTTTGTTTAGATAGGGATAGTTTACCGATTCTTCCTTAATCGTGACTAAATTTTTTTCTTAAACTTTCCTAAAATGAGGATGGAGACAATTGTCACAGCTGAATAGAGGACTTGACAGGCTTGCATTCTTTTTTGTAGAATAGTTACCATAAAAATAAAGCGAGGTTTACTGTTTTGAAAAAAATAGAATCAATGACATTAATTGCTCTTGGAGCAGCTCTGATTGCTGCCCTATCTCCTTTTACAATCCCACTTGGACCCATTCCTATCACGCTTCAGACTTTAGCGATTGGATTGATCGCCAGCATCTACCGTCCAAAAGAAGCCACCCTTTCTGTTCTCATTTTACCTCCTCTTAGGGTGCCATTGGCCTCCCCTGTCTTTGCAGGTGGTCACGGAGGCATCAGCTCCTTCTACGGTCCCACTGCTGGATTCCTTTTCTTCTTTCCCCTTCGTGCTTTGGTTACCTCTAGCCTCGCTGGCCAAAAGGGACAGCCCATTCGTATCTTCCTAGCTAACGCCTTGGGGGAAGTCGTCCTCTTTATTGGGGGTGCCTTAGGTTTTATGCTCATTACCCACCAGAGTTTGGATCTCACCGTAAAACTGGTCGTCCTACCTTTTGTATTACCAGATTTGATTAAGATCACGTTGACAACGGTTTTCGCAGTTATTCTCTATCGCAATCTCAAACATCTCCCATATTTCAAAAAAGCAAAATAAAAACTCTTAGAGAGGCCTACAAACCTGTAGGTTCCTCTCTAGGAGCTTTTTCTTTATTTAGTTGCTAGAAGGCTGTTTCAACCGCTGCTTTCTCCCGCTCGATAAGATCGATACGAGCCGCGATCTCTTTAATTCTATCTTGATATTGCGGCTGATCGCCATATCATCCAATTGAGGCTCAAAGAAGGCCTTGTATTCATTCAACCG
>BNJU01003380.1_pt1 | contig 15208 bp, 21 predicted proteins | sample 8539281 | NCBI WGS metagenome assembly BNJU01 (sample SAMD00202456, study PRJDB9452) | human saliva metagenome | isolation source: human saliva | place: Japan
AATCATAAGATGTTGCGGATAATAAAGGAAAATCTGATAACAGCTGATATTTACGATTATTCTGTTCATGAGGATTTCTATCCATTTTAACAATCTAACTATAATAGAATTATGAAAATTCAGATCAGAATATATTCAAGTTCTATCGGATCAGAAATCAAAATCACTATACCGTTGTCGGTGGCGCAATCCGCAATGTTTACTAGACCCGATTCATGACTATGATTCAACAACAGACGCAACCCCAGATGAAATGCTATCAGGTATTTCAATATATAGACTATTTAAGACGGGTATTCAAAGACAGTATTTGTAATTTTCTATGACAGCCTGTTGAAATCACAACATTTCGTAGGAGAATACCATAACGTCCATCTGGAGTCTATTTGACAAATATCGAAGAAGACTAAACGTGCATTTTACAATTAATGCACTCTGTATATAACCAAAGTGAAGGCTTAATTGATTTCTGGCATTGAAGATTGCAACATAAGATTACATGTTATTGGTAACGCAAATGAACGCATTGATGAAGATGCCTTACGTATACTCCGTGCTTTACGCTTGCAGGAAGATCAACAATCGAAGGAAAACGCAACCGCAACACACAAACAAAAGATTTACTCACTACATCTCAGAAGAGCGTATCATAATGAATGGGTTACATCCTAGAAAACAATGCCTCTTCTATCTCACAGAATATAGCGATGTCACAGGTATTTATTCCTGAATTAAAAGAGATATATCAATCGAAGACAGTTTAACCTCAACTCAATCAATCTCCACTTAACGCAAATATCCGTATGGCACTCTACTCAAAGATATTTTCACGCAAAAGAAATCTTTAGAACGCCCGAAATACCAGTAAGCGCAGAACAAACTGTCATCCTGAGTTGTATCTGAAATTCAGAAATGCAAACTTCTTCTGTCAAAGTACTGAATCCGTTAAAACAATTTTATTCACTCTTAATATTCCATTTAATACCTATCACCAACATCGCAAGGAAGCAATTGATTCTAATTATCAGTCATCAGGAAAACACTCAAGTGGTTACCATCAAGAAACACAGAATCACGCAGCGAACCATATCAATTTAAAAGATCTTTTCGATCGATGGAAATACCGTTAAAGAACTCGCTAATCAAGGAAAAGATATCAAAGATATCTTACAAAGATGCTTAAATGCAAAGTTATTGAGAACCCAGATAATACAATTGAATATTTAATTAATGATGACAAACGTCACCTCATAGCAAGCGTAAAATGATGAGATATGCACACGTGTTATCACTATTATTAAGATAAAACCGTCCTCGACATGCAGTATGATAACCTAACTTCGATCAGAACTCACGCGTTGGAAGATTCTGATGGTGTACCACGAATGTCATGGAGTTGAGAATTAGTAGCCACCTCCGCAAAACGCCACCAGTTGGTGAGAACAATCTTTGCCTTTGTAGTTTTCGAAATCGCACCGCGATGTACAACAACATATGATGATTGGCTGAGCCACTTTCCCTCTCTGATATAGTCATGGTGGCTCGTGTCCAGCAACAGTGCATGTACCAAATGACGCTTTTCATCTTCTACAAGTACATAACTATTTCCTGTTTTCTATATCCTGGGAAAATAACCTCCTCACGATGACTATCTTGCCATATGGTGGGATCTCCGTTAGCACGCATACTTTCTGCGCCTCTATGACTCACACACATTATTCTTTTCAATGTCTTCCATTCTACTTTTTGAACACTTTCCATACTGTTCAACTACATGCCTCCAACTTTGCATTCACGTCTGCCCCAACAAGATCAATCACCTCATCGGCGCAATAATAGCGCACATCATTAATCTTCCAGACTCTTTGCACAAAGTTCGGATATAAGAGATTGCACACTCATTTCTCAGGCACATACATCCACCTGCTGTCATTATAAGCACCTAGCTCTTTGCCTGACAAAAGACTATAGTACCTCTCCGCCTTTTATCCAAATCAAAAGTTAATCCTTGTGTACAGACAAGTTCAAGATAATCATGTACTGCAGGTAATCCGTACCCAAAACGGTGCCGCAATCAATTTCATCAGCTTTAGCAAATTGCTTTGCATAACGATACATCTCATCACCAAAATCATGATTCCGTGAATTTACAGTATTTTTCTAGCGAAGCTTGCAAAGGATGAATATCTTCCTCCCCTAAGTTTACAGTTTCAATCTCATCAGTCAGTATCGATAAATATTGTTGCGCTAATACGTATGTCCTGGAATTCTCGCGAAATGCGGCATTTACGAATAATACTTTCATACTTTCTTCCTTTCCTTCATAATAAAAAGAAAGCAGGTTAGCCTGCTTTATAGTTTCTTTGAATTGTTCAATATCCATTACAAAGATTGTCGCTCCACCAATTTGTACTTCAACTGAAAGACGCATATCTACCAACGTCATATGATGCGGTGGATGGAACGATTTCGTACTGGCGTTTTGCTTTCTTCGCCGATGACCGCGATACATTTATTCTGCAAGCTCATCTTCCGTACCAACGATAATCGTTGTATTTCCAGCACGTAGGAATCCACCAGTCGTTGCTAAACGTGTCATATAGAAATTATTCTTCGTAAGTGCAGCAGAAACTGCAGATGCATCATCATTGGATACACTGCCAAAAATTAGTTTCATAAGAGCCTCCTATTGTTACCCCCTATTTTTATCATGATTCACTCAGAAATGAGATGAATTATACATTGAAACGGAAGAAGACAACATCTCCATCCTTCTATTAAGTACTTTTACCCTCTAAGCGCATCTTACCATGTTCCTCAACAGATTGTTCTGTACGATATTCCATTAAGTCTTCATAGCTATAGATTTCGCAACGAACAACCCTTTCAAAGTCTGTGGATAACACCTGCACACTGAGGAGCTTTCATACCTATCGAAAGTCCATGCATCGGCACTCAGTGTTCACCAACCGTGAAGAATGTTCTTAGACCCAACAAGTGATAAGCAGCACGCAATAATCTCTATCCGACCAGATTGTGCACTCCTAAGTCTTGCATGAATGCAATCTCTCTTCTTTATCAAGACTAGAAAGTTCTTCTTCCATCTTTTGCACAGATAGCACATACATTCACCACCTTCATTTGCCGCAAAATGCTTACCTTTTTGCAGTATGACTACTTTCAGGATCACCGATTTCTTCATCACTCATATTCGCAACATAGATAACTGGCTTTGATGTGGGCAAAACCATAGTTCTTTTAAAACCTCGCGGTCAGAATCTTCTAAGTCACCTAGACGTACTGGTGTTCCTGCTCTAATAACTTTTTCAAACTTCTGCAATGATGTATATTCAGCTCACCGCATCTTTATCCTGGATGTCTGTGCCTTTTTCGCAACCTTACTAATACGATTCTGACTGTATCCAAATCACTTAAGCAAAGCTCTAAGTTAATCTCTTCATCACGAATTAATCAACAGAACCTTTGTACATGCTCGATATTACTATCATCACAAACATCTTACAACGTGAACGATTGCGTCTGTCTCATGAATATTCGCTAAAGAATTGGTTTCAAACCTTCACCCTTTGATGCACCTTTTCACAAGACCTGCGATATCTGTGTAAATTCGAAATGTTGTGTAGATTGTCTTTGGATGGAAGAGTTCTACGAAGTCATCCATTCTCTTATCAGGAACTTCTACCACACCAACGTTTGGATTGATGGTTGCGAATGGATAGTTCTCCGCTAGGACCCGGCTGTTTGTAATTGCATTAAACAAAAGTTGATTTACCAACATTTGTAGGCCAACGATACTCGCTGTTAATGACATATATGAAACTCTTTTCTTTTCTCTTATTCTGTGGTGCTTTTTCAATAATCTCTTTAGCTTACGCTCAAATTCATGTCTTGGAAACATCACGACCGCACCACAACCCAAAACACTTGATTTTAATATCCGCACCCATACGAATCACTTTCCAATACTTTGACCTCTTGCATGGATGTCTTTTTCATTTCAACTGTATCATTTAGATTAAAATCACTGATCATAGTCCCTGCCTCTTTCATATGCACTGTATTTTTGCAATAACATGCAAATAGTCATCGTACCACTACTTTGCAGGTGTAATCGCACCTGCCTTTAGGAGCTATAGATTCAAAATTCATATCACCGCATAAATGACTATCAACACTATTTACGCCAACATCGATGACATACGTCTTCTTTAACATATTGTACAATCATCTTTTGACTTGCCCACCGCAAACAATCAAGATATCTGCTGTGCTGGTAAGTTCTTTAGTCCCGCTGTATGGGAGTGACAGATTGTGACTGTCGCATTGGCATTTTGTAATAGACGAGCAACTGTGTCTTACCAATTTAGAACGATCCAATACCACTGCGTGTTTCCCTCAGATTACATCCCATACGCTTGAGAAGCTCCATAATACCGAGGGATATACAGGTACGAAGGGATGGCTGATCACAAAGAATCTTCCAAAGTTCAATGGGTGTAGTCCATCCACATCCTTTGTGGGTCACATAGCCATCACCCTATCTCATCAAACCTTCAGGTAATGGTAGCGTTGAATCAAGATACCATCAACTGTAGCATCACTCGTACAATCACAGATTGTCTTCTAGTTCCTCTTGAGAGATAGAAGAAGATAAACGAATGGTATAGTTTTAATTCCAACTGCTGCATACGCCTTCTCTTTTCCACGCACATAAGACCAGACGCCGGATTATCTCTCTAAGGATAACTGCAAGACATGCGTTCTCTATACCTGCAGATCCCAAGCCTCAACCTTTGAACGCATATTTTCTAGTTCTATGCAGATAATCACTATCGTAGATAATTTTTGTCATTTTAAATCCTCCGAATCCAGCCATATTGTGATTGGTCCATCGTTGAGCAGTTCAACTTTCATTCTGCCAAAGATACCTCTTCCATTTGTAGACCATAATGTCTTAATACTTTTATTGAAGTACAGATACATCGCTTTGCATGCTCAGGCTTTCCAGCCCCATCAAAACTTGAGCGATTACCTTTTGCAGTTTGCGAATAACGTAAACTGTGAAATTGACAGAATCGCACCTCCTACTTGTTGTAATGCTAGATTCATCTTTCCGTTTTCATCATCGAAAAATACGCATTTTAGCAATCTTATCTGCCATTTTTTCTATAACCGTTTCCGTGTCATCATCCTTGATTCCAACCAACAATAGGAAACCTTTGTTCAATTTTTCCCATTTACTACGCCATCAATGGTAACACTGCATGTTTTTACCTTTTGAATTACTGTTCCCATATCGATAAAAATTATATCAGATATTGTAATAATGTTGCCGTCTATCACAGAAAGACATATATTTTCCTTATATGCTCCTATAAAACAATCAAAATTTATCCACTGATACAGTAATTACTAAATTTTTAGAAACTATGGTTTTCGTCTTTCCCATTCCATAATTCATATGTCACATCCGCAAAAGGAATATATTCTCTCATCATGTGTAACACTGATAATTGTCTTTCCATCTTTTGATAGTTCTTTTGAACATACGATAAAATCAACTGCGTATTTTCATGATCTCACATTTGACGTAATTCATCCAATAAATATATCTCTCACATTTCTCAATAACGCTCTTGCAGATACACAAACGTTGTTTCTGTCCAGTAGACATAATTTTTCCTGCTTCACAAATATCAGTATCCAAAGCTATTATCCAACGAGGAAACATAATCTTTCATATTCACAGTTTTACTACTTCCCAAATCATTTCATCTATAATTGTATCGCTACTAACTGTTAAATTACTGCGAATACTACCTGGGAATAAAGAAGGTGATTGTGATAAATAGGCTACCTTATCTCTTAGATTATGACTATCAATATCCTTCAATGATATATTATCGACCACGATTTTCCCTTCATACCTGTATAGAACTTTTCTATCGTTTTTAAAATTGTACTTTTTCCAACACCACTTTCACCCAATATGACAGTCCATTTATGCGCCTGTAATTTAGTGTCAAATTTTAGACAGGTGTATTTGTATATTGAAAATTCACTTTATGAAAAATGAATTGCTTGTTCAAGGGAAAATAGATGCTGATTTGTAGAGATACCAGAATCTAATTCAAATACTCTTTTTGTCTTTGTAAATTCACCTTCAAACTTTCCTTTTCAACTTCTGTTGAGAATATTGTATGTAAATAGGAATACAACAACTCACAATAGCTTACAACAGAAATAATCGTTCCGACTGTAAGTTTTGTTGTATACATCATCAATAATGCAACGATACCAAATGACAGCCCGGTAAACAGAGAGGTCATAAAACCATTGATCCATACACCTGCTAAAGATTCCATCGACGCTACACTTCCCCAAACAGAAACAATTCCATCATTATTCTTTTTAATCTGATTGATATAAAATGTCTCAAGGTTGTTACTCTTTGATATAGTCTATATTCTTAAACATGTCTGCTTTTAACTGATTGTTCTTTGCATTCTTTTCAAGAACGTTATTTTTACTAAACTCTCCAACTTACATATGAATATATCTAACCGGAATAATACTAAGCGGTAAGAATAATATTTGAATATTCCTATCACAGGGTGATAAGAACACAAAATTATAAAGATGATGATTGAAGATAGAATTGCACTATAGTAACTAGGAAATATCTTTTGATATAGAACAATAACAAGTTAGAGAGTTCTCGACCTGATTCCGTCAGTAACTCAATAGAATTATGCGTATCACGGAGTGGTTGATGAATAATCTTTTCCATCAGTTGAATTGCATACTCATTTCCTTTTGTTTCTAAAATACAATCGTAAAGTAATTAAAAATTGATTTTACACATATATGCAATAGTGGTATTGACACAAATATTAGAATACTAATGATAATTGTATGCATGTTTTCTGCGGAATGACTGTATCAATGATATATTGCATTAATCTTGGGACACTAGACTAATGATTTCTGATAAAACACAAAACCAAATGCAACTACTGCATATTTCAACGTGGATTTTTTATGATCCTTTCTAGTTGTGACATGTCTACTCTTTATTATCTAATTCTTTTCATTATCATTATTATATTTTATGTAAGATAATACAACTCCAGAAAAACATCGCACTTCTTCGTACGATGTTATTCAATATAAGAATTTATTGCAGAATTGGCAATCGATAGAGAATACTTGCGATAAAACGCTGATGGAAATCCTGTAATATACGAACCCGGCGCAAAACTAAACGCTGTTGCGAGTACAACCGCATTGATGACCAATGAAAATAATCCAAAAACTCAAGAATGTAACTGGTAAGAAGATTAACTTCATTAGCGGCTTCAGAGTCGCATTTAAAATCATTAGTACAAAAAGCAATCGCAAATAACGCATCTGGTGTTACGATGTATATAGATCCCATGAGGTAACTCAATCACCCAAAGCGAAATTACATTCACGAGCAGCCGTTATAAATTTCTTCATTTTTGCTCCTTTTCATCTGAAAACATAGAACGCCCATGCAGCTACTGAGTATCAGGATAATTACCGATACAACATCTAATATACGCATAATATAAGCCCTTTACAATATGATTATTTTACCATACTTGTAAATATAGGAATACTAGTCATTCCTTTAACATGAAGAAGTCGAACTGCGTTAATAACGCATAAAATTGCTACTCCTGTATCCGCAAAAATTGCCATCCACATATTCGCAATACCAAGTGCACCCAATACTAACGCAAGCACTTTAATCGCAATTGTGAAGACAATATTTTGATTTGCAAATACGTATAATTTCTCTTTGCCCGCCGAATAGTTGTGTCAATCTTATTTAGATTATCATCCGTGATGATAACATCTGCTGCTTCCAATTGCCGCATCACTACCAAGAGAACCCATCGCAAAAACCAATATCTGCACTTCTCATCACCGGCACATCATTAACACCATCACCCACAAATGCGACCACGCCATCTTTCTTGGACAGTATTCACAGCATGTAATCTATCTTCCGGTAAGCAACCTCCGTAGATAGAATCGATATCAAGTTCTTTTACCTACTTCTTGACAGATTTCTTCGCATCACCAGATACCATCATGCAAGCATGTTTCTTATTTAAGTTCCGTATTTGCATTACGTATTTTCTTTAACCGTATCCTTCAATAAAATACATGCCTAAGAAGATACCATCCTCTGCTATATACGTAAGTTCCTGGTTCTGTATTGTTTACAATCCATATTATTTTCTTCCATCATCTTATAATTGCCAACGAGTACTTGATGATTATCTAACGTGATAGAAATACCTCTACCCGCAATTTCTTGCATGTCAGAAATCTTATTTTGATCAACTCTCATCTTGATAAGAATTTTGAATTGCTTTTCGCAATTGGATGATTGGAATAGCTCGCATAGGCTGCTAATCTCAATAGTTTTTTCATCATCACTACTGTTCAACAAACGATTTACTGCAAACTGCCCTGTTGTTAAAGTACCCGTTTTATCAAATACGATTGTACGAATCTCTGCAATCTTCTACATAGTTTGCACCTTTAACATAATGCCGTGCATGGATAGCTCCACCAATCCTGCAAAGAATGAAAGTGGAATAGAAATTACTAACGCACATGGGCAAGAGATAACTAGGAATGTACATAGCACGATAGATACTCTTTCATTGAGATTGCCAGTGCACAATCGCTACTAATAGCTACTAGAATTGCTAATGCAACAACTGTAGGAGTGTAGTAATGAGAGAACTTTGTAATAAACTTTTCTTGTTTTGACTTTGTTTCATTATTCTTCAATAATACTCAGAATTCTTGATACTGTTGATTGTGCAAATTCCTTTGTTGTACGAATTAATAGTACACCACTTGTATTTACAACACCCGATATAACTTCATCATCCACATCCACATCACGTAAATTGGATTCTCCTGTTAGAGATGCAGTATCCAAAGAAGAACTTCCTGACACAACAATACCATCTACTGGAATACGTTCCTCCTGGTTTCACTTGGATAATTTCACCAACCTGCACTTCTGGTAGGATCAACTTTTATAAACTCTGTTCCGCTTTGTACAGATGCATAGTCAGCTCGAATATCCATCAAAGCTGCGATGGACTTACGAGAATGGTCTACTGCCAAATCTTGAAGAACTCTCCGATCTGATAGAACAACATGACACCCGTTGCTTCTTTCCAATCACTTAGATACAATGCCGCAAATGTAGCAATTGCTATTAAGAAATGCTCGTCTAATAAATTTCGTCTTAGATTATTAAAGGCTTTATAAATAACATCATATCCCAAAATAATATAAGCAATTAGTGTTGAGATATTACTTGCAATACCACTTAAAGCAAAACGATAGTCCAAATAAGATTGTCCCCAGCACTAATCTAGCCATCATGATTTGAGTACTGTAATCCTTTTTCGTTTCGCTTTTTGTTCCGCAAAATAGCTGAGAATTCCACATCAGGTTCTAGTCTTGCAATCATTTCACGTAGTGCATTTTCAATACGTGTATATTCACTTGTCGCAAACTGTACGCGTAAAATTGCATGCATGAAGTCAGCTTCCGCATGTCTACGCCTTCAATTTCCATTGCCTTCTCTGCTATTTCATTTGCACAATCTGCACAATCAATATTCTTATTATTAAATTTAAAGAGATGTTTGTCTCTTCACTTAATGCGGTAATCACTGCATCAGGTTCATCATCATGAATAATATCAAAACCTTCTGCTCAATTACAGAATGTTTTCTCTTCATCACATACAAAGTATAGTTTTTGTTGCAGAAAATGGATGTCTGCACTTAGCACACCCTCTATTTTTCTGATTTCCTCTACACTCTGCTGCACAATCTGCACAATCAATGCCTACAACACGATATTGATATTCCATCTTTAACACCTCTTATACATATAACACTGAACAATTATTCAACTATTATGATATTACTTTTTGATGTTTTGTCAATCAACGATAGGAATGATATAATTTTCGTTTTTGGAGGTAATCCCCATGATTAAAGCAAATTATCATACACATACTGCCCGTTGTGGCCATGCGATCGAGTACAGATGAAGAATATGTACAAGCTGCGATTCCAAGCAGGTTTAACGACCCTTGATTCAGTGATCATGCTGCATATCCTACTCCATGTCCCGGATTACGCATGAACATTGAACAAATTCCTGATTATTACAAATCCATTCGTACCTTGCAGGAAAAATACGTATCTCAAATTGATATTCATCTTGGCATGGAAGTCGAATACTATCCAAGTCAATGGGACACTATTCGTGAATACCGAAACACTTTTAGATTATATTATTTTTAGGACAGCACATCCTCACAATTGATAAAGATAGCGTCTATGAATTTGATAATAGCGACCAAATTGAACGCTACGTAAAATGTTTAGAAGAAGCTTGCCAACATTATATGTGTGATTATATTGCCCATCCAGATGTATTTCTCTGGAAATATCCTAGAATTGATGAGAGCGTACTAAAGGCCGCTGAGAAGATTGCAGACATATCACGCTACTATGACATTCCACTCGAACTAAACTGTGGTAGTGGTGGTACGCACAGGTAAGAAGGAATATCTTGATGGAGAACGTTATGCCTATCCAACAAGAGAATTCTTGAAATTTCTTGCTAAAAAGAAATGTCCTATTATCATCGGTCTTGATATTCATAATCCACAACATTTCCTAACAGAAGAAAATCTAAAGCGTGCTTTATCAGTTGTGGAAGGTCTTCCACTAAACTTTCTGACAGACTACGACTTAGTCTCCAAAGCAAAAGAACGTAAAAAACTGTTCTGGTAACATGCAAAAGCCTAACTAAAATTCATATCAGTTAGGCTTTATCATAATTAGTAATCGTTAGTACTCCTAAATTTACTCTTTAGAGTAAGTCAGAAAAAGCCAGTTATAAACGCCACAATATTAAGAGACTCTTCTCACATAATCAAATCATTTATTTAGAAAAATCTTCTCAAATTATGAATAAAAATACTCATTTTTCATTTAAATAACTAATTGTATTATGCTCATCAAAGATGGTATGACAACTACTAACAGTAACGTGCTTAAAGTCACAATATTGGTTGCAGTGCTCAACGTCTCCACTTCCTGATGCGCAAGAATTGGCATTACAGCAAGAGATGAAACTGCTGATTGCAACATGAATGTCTGTGCCTCTAAATCTGGTAAATTTGTACCAATTGTCTTTATGACTATCATCATTAATAAAGGTGCTATTAGAAAACGCCCACAAAGTGCATACACAGAATCTTTATCAAACTTCACACTTGATAGTCCAGCTTTCGCTAGTACAATCCCTAATATAAATAAGTGAAAGTGGTAGTCACAATATTCCCAACATATGTTAGTGTTTTTGTCATTACCTGTGGCACTGGAACCTTAGCAAGTAGGAATACGATTGCCACAAGGAATCCAATAAGTGGTGGTGGTAATAATTTTTTCCAGTCAAACGATACTGTTGTTTTAGATTGCACCTGACTATCTGTTGTCATCAAATAGATGCCCAATGTCCAAGTAGATATCGTATTAATGATGTAATAAACAAGAAAGTATTCTGTTGCCTTATCACCAAACAATGCAATGTTTAAAGGTAGACCAATGAAAATAGTATTTGCGTTAACAAAGGTATTGATAAACGTGCCCCGTCTACCAGCTCTAATTTTCAAAGCCTTAACAAGTATATAGGCAATAATATATCCAAGGATTGTTGCTAGGGCCACATAAACCAATCCACTTGAAAGTTTAATGAGGCGATTCACTGTTAGATATTCCATTACCGAAACAAATATAGATGCTGGTAAAGCAATATTCATAATTAACTTTGAGATGTTATCACTAAAACTAATATCAAAACCATATCTGTAGGATATATCCTAGCGAAATTAAAATAATGACGGGCAATATACTCTAAAGATTGTAAGAAGACCATAAAGATCACCTAGCATTTTGGATACCACTTTTAAATCACGAACAGCCTTTTGCCATATCTGGTTCTTTTCACACGTGCAAGACCTTGTTCCTGTGCCTTTTTAGCAACCGCTCCGCAACCTTAATAGAAACATCTGCGACATACTTGAATGGTGGTAGTACAGGTGCACTGGGTTGAGATTGGTCGATGATACCACTTAAGGAGTAAAGTGCAGCACCAATCATTTCATCTGTTAAAAGACTAGCTTTCGATGCAAGCATACCAAGTCCAAGACCTGGATAAATCAATGCATTATTTGCCTGACCGATCACATAATCAACTCCTTTATAGGATACTGTATCTGCAGGATGCCAGTTGCGACAAATGCTTTTTCCATCTGACCAAGTGATAAGATCTTCAGCACTGGCTTCTGCTAATACAGTTGGATTTGATAATGGGAAAATCATTGGGCGCTCTGTAATCTTGCACATTTCCTCCACAATTTCTTTTGTAAATGTATTTGGTTGTGTTGAAGTGCCAACTAAAATTGTTGGTTTAACGGTCTTAACAACTTCTAATAAGTCAGTTAACTTATCTGCGTTAGGATAGTCTGAGCGCTTCTTAGCAAATGGTCTTTGTTGAGGCGTTAAATCATCCATATCATCAAAGAGAAGACCTTGTTTATCAACCATAAAGAAATGCTTGTACGCTTCTTCCTCAGGTACACCTTCTGCAACCATTTCACGTAGTACACGAGATGCGATACCGGCACCAGCAGTACCTCCTCCAAAGCAAAGATAAACCTGATCAGATAGCTTTCCACCAGTAATTGCTAGTGAGCCGAAGATACCACCAAGTGTTACGATACCTGTACCTTGGATGTCATCGTTGAATGTAGGAATTTGCTTACGATATTTTTCTAGAATGTTTGCGGCATTAGAACGTCCAAAGTCTTCCCAGTGTAAATATAGTTTAGGAAATAGACGTTCAGCAGTCTGCACAAACTGATCAATAAAATTGTAATAACGATCTCCACGCACACGCTCATGACGGTTACCTAGATAGTTAGGATTCTCAAGTAATTCTTTACGGTTCGTACCCGCATCGATAACAAGAGGTAATACCATTGATGGATCAATTCCAGCCGCTGCTGTATAAACCATCAACTTACCAACGGAGATATCCACACCATTTGTACCCCAGTCACCAATACCTAAGATTCCTTCTGCATCTGTAACAACAATCAATCGGATCTCACGCTCACCAGCCGCATTCTTTAAAGTAGCTTCAATATTTTCTGGATGGTTAATATCTAAATACGCAGCGTATTGTGGATCAATAAATAGATCACTGTAGTTTTCAATTGTATCTGCAATCGTTGGGTCGTAAACAATAGGATTAAATTCTGCTAGATGTTGAGAGAACATATAGTAGAAAAGTGTACGATTTGTATTAAAAATCTGCATCAAAAACAAACGTTTCTCTAGATTATTTGCCTTTGTCTGCATTTGTGCATAAGTCTGTTTTGCCTGTTCTTCAATTGTTTGAACATATGGTGGTAAAAGACCAATCAGGCCAAGCTTACTACGTTCTTCCATCGTAAAGGCAGTACCTTTATTTAGAAAAGGGTTATTTAAAATATCATGTGCACTCATATGTACACCTCCTTCTATAATTATATTCATTTTTAACATATAGTGTTAAATATCGTACTTAGTATTATTAATCAGGGTTAAACATTTTCGTAAATTACAGTATGCTTGGAACATGAGTAATTTCTTATATCTTACAAACTATATCGCACGAAAAATACGCTATCATCGGCAAATACGAGGACTTAGCCAAGAGATGCTATCCGAAAAAGCCGGTTTGGGGTTAAAGTACATCAATCAGATTGAGAATAAGAAACAAAATCTCAATGTTCAAACACTTGAAAAAATTATTAAAGCTCTGGATTTGACGGTCGAAGAGTTTTTCAATTTTGACAGTTTGGAGGAGACTTAGACTCAAAAATACCCTTAATCTGAAACGATTGACGATGAAGCTAAAACAGCTTCCAAAACAACAACAAGCTACTTTTATCCGTATTTTTGAAGATATCATCGACAATCTTGACTAAGCTATGTATATGCCGTACTTTCTTATGTAGAAAGCACCCCTACTATAGCTGAGTATTTTTGTTATAGTCAAACACCTTAGTTATGATAAGATTTATTCATAACTAAGGAAGAAATACAGATGAATATTCGTGATTTAAACCATTTTATCAACTATCACAATTAAAATCATTTACGCAGGTTGCTACAACGATATCATGTTAGTCAACCCACGATTTCTTATGCCATTAAACGAATTGAAGAGTATTACCAATGTAGTCTTATTGAGAAAATAGTATAAACCGTGTTGTTAAATTGACAAAACAGGGCGAAACTACTAGCGTTTCATTGTAAACAGTTATTAAATGACTTTTCATTAACTCAACAAGATATTACACGTTCCCTTGAGTCTAAATGCTCAGTCGGTTTTCACCAATTATCATCAACTATTTAACTGCAAAAATATCATGATTGTAGTGACTTTTTCATTCTTCAAGGATATTTATCCGATTCGTGGTGGTTCAATTACACTTTTGGGAGGAGTTACTGAGTGGAAAAATTAGATTTTTCGTTACTCGGTAGTATCGATCATTTACAACACAGAGATTTTTATAATTAAAGAATTATTCCATGAAGAACTCTTTATTCTCGTCTCGAAAAAGCAAACCCTTTATCTAGCAAATTAGAACTATCTTTCGAAGATATTCTCCAGCAGCCTTTCATCTTACTGGATGAACATAATGTACACCTAAAGGCTTTTTGATTTACTTAATGCAAGATATGATTATCAAGCAAATATCTCATTTTAAATCAGATGATATCAACCTTATCAAGCAAATGGTTTCACACAACCTCAGGAATCTCACTCTAACAGAGATGTCGACGGATGATTCAGATAATCTCATTAATCAAAATCCCTTTCTGTTGAGAAGGATAAGTTAAATTTTTATATTAGTTATGCTTACCTCGAAGATTAATCAATGCGTCCATCCGTTATACAACTAACCACTTTTAGATAAATTAATAGGACAGGATATGAATGTTAAAATTTCACATCCTTTCATTTTATTCTAACTCAAACGCACCTGTATATAG
>BNJU01002123.1_pt1 | contig 15204 bp, 21 predicted proteins | sample 8539281 | NCBI WGS metagenome assembly BNJU01 (sample SAMD00202456, study PRJDB9452) | human saliva metagenome | isolation source: human saliva | place: Japan
TACATGTACACAAAAAAATGAAGATGAGTTGATTGAACTTGGGGAAAAGCTAGGGCACTTGTTAGAAAAATGATGTATTGATTTTTGACTGGTGAATTAGGTGCTGGGAAAACAACACTAACAAAAGGTCTAGCTAAAAGGGATTAGACATTCATCAAATGATTAAGAGTCCCTACCTATACCATTGTTCGAGAATATGAAGGACGTCTACCCCTTGTATCACTTGGATGTTTATCGCATCGAAGGGATGCAGATTCTATCGACTTTGGACGAATTTCTTTTTGGTTCAGGTGTAACGGTTATTGAGTGGGGACATCTATTGGGAGAGATCTTCCAGCTGACTATCTAGAGTTAGAAATCCTAAAAAGATGATGAGGGCGTGAAAGTTATCTTTCATACCCACGGTCAAAGGGCGACAGAACTTTTGAAAGGATTGACGGATGGAGTATGATCTTTTAATCCGTGAAGCGAAACCCAGGATGCTTCAGAGTCATTGCTCTCTAGATCAAATTGGTCAAGAGTCTAATTTTACTAGTCTGGATGAAAATGGGATTGCAATGAGTGAGTCTGAGATGCAACATTTTTTGGATAAGCAGGCCCAGTCGGATAATCAAATTACCCTACTCGCTTTTTTGACTGATGAGTTAGTAGGAATCATCAATATAACAGCTGATCAATGTCCGCGAGTCCGTCATATTGGAGATGTCTTTTTAGGAATAAAAAAAGCTTACTGGGGAAATGGTCTCGGTAGTGTCCTGATGGAAGAAGCTATTGAATGGGCCAAATCAAGTGGAAGTATTCGACGTCTACAATTGACAGTTCAAAAAAGAAATCTTGCTGCAGTGCATCTGTATGAAAAAATGGGTTTTATCATAGAAGGATTACAGGAACGTGGTGCTTGTATAGAAGGAGGAGAGTTTCTAGATGTTTACCTGATGGGTCAACTGATAGATGAATAAAAGTATGGCAAAAAAGATAATCGGAATGTTTTTAGGCTTTGTTCTTGTGACAGTACTTGGTATGGGAGCTTATGCCTATACGATCTACCAACAGAGTACACAGACTTTGGCTAAAACCTATAAAAAAATCGGTGAAGAAACCAAGGTCATTGAAGCGACCGAACCTCTGACGATTTTACTTATGGGCGTGGACACAGGGAATGTTGAACGTACAGATCCATGGGCTGGTAATAGTGATTCAATGATCTTGGTGACGGTGAATCCTAAAACTAAGAAGACAGTCATGATGAGTTTGGAGCGAGATATTCTCACACAAATCCAGCAGCCAGATGGTAGTGTAATAGAGGCTAAACTCAATGCCGCCTATGCCAATGGTGGAGCAGAGTTGTCTATTTCAACGATTCAAAAAATGATGAATATCCATATCGACCGCTATGTGATGGTCAATATGCATGGACTTCAAAGAATGGTTGATGCTGTGGGTGGTATTACAGTGAACAACACTCTAGGTTTCCCAATCTCTATCCAAGATCAGGAACCATTTAATACGATTTCTATCGGTGTTGGCGAACAGAAGCTAATGGTGAGGAAGCCCTTGTTTATTCACGTATGCGTTATCAGGATCCAGAAGGAGACTATGGTCGTCAAAAACGTCAGCGTGAAGTGATTCAAAAAGTTGTCGAGAAGATTCTTAGTTTGAATAGTGTGAGTCACTATCAAGAGATTCTGAAGGCTCTTAGCGATAATATGCAGACAAATATCGAAATTACAACGACGACGATTCCTCAGTTGATGGGTTATCAAGATTCATTTAAAAATATTGAGTCTCAACAATTGCGTGGAGAGGATGCAATGCTTCAAGGGACATCTTACCAAATCGTGACATCTGAGCATATGTTAGAGATGCAAAATCTTTTACGCCGTTCGCTCGGGCAACCAGAGGTTACGAATTTGGAGACTAATGTAGTCTTGTATGAGAATCTTTATGGTCAGGGTCAGTTGCCTCAATCTACTAGTGTTGCAGTAGAAGAATTAGAATAATAGGAAACTATTCATCAAATCGTAGGAATTATCCTGCGATTTTTTCAAAGAAATCCGAATAGGTAAGTAGGAGGAAAAAATGAAAGCAGAAATTATAGCTGTTGGAACAGAGATTTTGACAGGTCAGATTGTCAATACCAATGCGCAATTCTTGTCTGAAAAGTTGGCTGAAATCGGTGTAGATGTCTATTTTCAGACGGCCGTAGGAGATAATGAGGCTCGTCTCTTATCCTTGTTAGAAATTGCTCAGAATCGCAGTAGTCTAGTTATTTTAACAGGTGGCTTGGGGCCAACGGAAGATGATTTGACCAAGCAAACTTTAGCCCAATTTTTAGGACGTGACTTGACTTTTGATCCTCAGGCTCAGGCTAAGCTGGATGACTTTTTTGCTCACCGACCAGACTATGCTCGAACTCCAAATAATGAACGCCAGGCTCAAATCGTTCAAGGTTCAACTCCACTACCAAACGAAACAGGGCTAGCAGTAGGTGGCATGATTGAAGTGGCTGGGGTAACCTACGTCGTTCTACCAGGACCTCCAAGTGAATTGAAACCTATGGTCTTAAATGAGCTGCTTCCGAGATTGACAACGGGCTCTAAACTCTATTCACGTGTGCTGCGTTTCTTTGGGATTGGTGAGAGCCAGTTAGTGACCATTCTATCAGATTTAATTGACCAGCAGACGGATCCAACCTTAGCACCTTATGCTAAAACTGGGGAAGTGACCCTTCGCTTATCGACCAAGGCTAAGAGTCAAGAAGAAGCGGATCGTGTTCTAGATACTCTAGAACAAAAAATCCTTGAAAGAGAAACCTTTGAGGGTGTTTCACTTCGAGAAATTTGCTATGGCTATGGGGAAGAAACCAGCTTGGCTAGCCTGGTGGTAGAAGAGTTGAAAAAGCAAAAGAAAACCATCACTGCAGCAGAAAGCTTGACTGCAGGTCTTTTTCAAGCTACTTTGGCAGATTTTTCAGGTGTATCTGCTATTTTTAAAGGTGGTTTTGTGACTTATAGCCTTGAAGAAAAAGCAAAAATGCTTGATATTCCACAGGCTGAATTGGAAAAATATGGAGTTGTATCGGCTTTTACTGCTGAAAAAATGGCTGAACAGGCGCGCATCAAAACCCAGTCAGATTTTGGAATTAGTTTGACAGGAGTGGCTGGACCAGACAGTCTGGAAGGACATCCAGCAGGTACAGTCTTTATCGCTTTGGCGCAAGCTTCGGGGACAGAAGTTATCCAGGCAAATATCGCAGGTAGAAGTCGTGGAGATGTGCGAGAGATTGCAGTCCTACATGCCTTTAACCTAGTTCGCAAAGCTTTATTAAGTGCTGGAGATTTGTTATAATAGAAGAAGGTCTTAGGACTATTAGAATATAGGAGAACAAAATGGCGAAAAAACCAACAAAAAAATTAGACGAAATTGGCAAAAAATTTGGTGCTGATCGTGAAAAAGCCTTGAACGATGCCCTTAAATTGATTGAAAAAGACTTTGGTAAGGGATCAATCATGCGCTTGGGTGAACGTGCAGAGCAAAAAGTCCAGGTGATGAGTTCAGGATCTTTGGCTCTGGATATTGCTCTTGGATCAGGTGGTTATCCAAAGGGACGTATCATTGAAATCTACGGACCAGAGTCATCAGGTAAGACAACAGTAGCCCTTCATGCGGTAGCGCAAGCCCAAAAAGAAGGCGGAATTGCTGCCTTTATCGATGCAGAGCACGCTCTTGATCCAGCCTATGCAGCAGCGCTTGGAGTTAATATCGATGAATTGCTCTTGTCACAACCAGACTCAGGGGAGCAAGGTCTTGAAATTGCTGGGAAATTGATTGACTCAGGTGCAGTTGACCTTGTCGTTATCGACTCAGTTGCAGCTCTTGTGCCTCGTGCGGAAATCGATGGTGATATCGGAGATAGCCACGTTGGTCTTCAAGCTCGTATGATGAGCCAGGCTATGCGTAAACTCGGGGCTTCTATTAACAAGACAAAGACAATTGCTATCTTCATCAACCAATTGCGTGAAAAAGTAGGGGTTATGTTTGGTAATCCAGAAACAACTCCTGGTGGACGTGCTCTTAAATTTTACGCTTCTGTCCGTTTGGATGTTCGTGGAAGCACACAAATCAAGGGAACTGGTGACCAAAAAGATACGAGCGTAGGTAAGGAAACCAAGATTAAGGTTGTTAAAAACAAGGTGGCTCCACCATTTAAAGAAGCCTTTGTTGAAATCATGTATGGTGAAGGGATTTCAAGAACTGGTGAGCTTTTGAAGATTGCAAGTGATCTTGACATCATCAAGAAAGCAGGAGCATGGTACTCTTATAAAGACGAAAAGATCGGTCAAGGTTCTGAAAATGCTAAGAAATACTTGGCAGATCATCCAGAAATCTTTGACGAGATTGACCACCAAGTTCGTGTCAAGTTTGGCTTGATTGAAGATGATGCAGTAGCCGATGAAAAAGTTGCACCTGCGGAATCAGAAGTAGCTAATCAAGAAGTGACTCTTGACCTTGGCGATGATCTTGAAATCGAAATTGAAGATTAAAAAGTAAAAGTGGCGGAGGAATCTCCACTTTTTCTGTTATCTTGGACTAAAGAACTGAAACAATGAGGGATATAGTTTTCTAAAAACTAGCATCTTCTGATAAAAAAAGTGAAAGACTATTGAAAAAGATTTGATTTGATGATAAATTAAAAAGAAAAAAATTAGTATAAGGAGATTTGTTTATGGAAAAAAACGTTTAGTTCGTAATGTTCAAGATAAAAAAATTGCTGGTGTTTGTGCAGGTCTTGCTGACTACTTAGATATGGACCAAACATTGGTTCGTGCTATTTGGATTCTCTTCACATTACTAGGTGGATCAGGAATTCTTGCTTACTTCATTCTTTGGCTCATCATGCCAGAAGCTGGAACAGAAGCGTAAACTTAGTGCATCTTTATGATGTGCTGGGGAAAGTTTTGTCAAATTTTCTTCTTAATTTATTCTGAAATAACAAAAAATCACCTACGACAGGTGATTGTATATTAGTTACAGAGAAAATTATAAATCTTTAATGGAGACTCAAGGTTGCCATCCAGACTAGTGTTCACTAAAGCGACGGTACTCGATGTGGAAGTCAAAGTAATTTTCTTCTTGTAATTTTTGGAAGATATCACGGTAGGCTTCTTCATCAAAGTGGTCGCCACGATATAGAATCTCAAAACTAAGACCTTCGTACTCCAAAAAAGCATTGGCTGTTTTGAAGCCGTTTTGTTTATAGAATTCCATGCGAGCTTTTCGTTGTTCAAGATTGTCGCAGTCTTCGTCCAATCGCTCTACTTCAAGAATCATGGTACGCTGGTAAAAATCAATGAGTTTTTCAATGATTTCTCTCCCGTAGCCATGACTGCGGAGATGGGGCATAATGGCAAAAAAACTGATGTAGAAAGCTTTTTGATTGGCAATAGCAAAAGCGAAGCCAACAAATTCTTCCTCGTTATAAAAAGCGAAAAAGTGAGCGTCATCCCTATCTTGGTAACGTAAAAATTCTTCCAAAGGTACCCTTTCTTCTTCGGGAAAAGCTTCCTTGTTTAATTGGTCAACTTTTTCAAGATCTGGGAATACATCTGTAATTAACTGGCTGGTTAAGGTCATACCTAACCTCCTTTTCTGTTATGATTATACCAGATTGTCTGTATATAGGCAACGCTTTCTTATCCAAACTCTCTTGTTCCCCTACTAGAAAGCTGATATAATAAGCCTTATGAATAAAAAATCAACGGTGGACTTGATTTATGGTCCCATCCTTCCCGCGCTACTTAGTTTCGCATTCCCGATTTTACTGTCCAATATCTTTCAGCAACTTTATAATACGGCTGATATTTTGATTGTTGGACGTTTTCTAGGGCCAGACTCTTTGGCGGCTGTTGGGGCAACAACGGCTATCTTTGACTTAATTATCGGTTTTGCTCTCGGAGTTGGCAATGGAATGGGAGTGGTGATTGCCCGCTATTATGGAGCCCGTAACTTTTCGAAGATTAAAGAAGCTGTCGCAGCCACTTGGATCTTAGGAGCCCTTTTAAGTGTGATTGTTATGGCGATAGGCTTTGTCGGCCTCTATCCACTTCTCCAATATCTGGAAACTCCTACAGAGATTCTCCCCCAGTCTTATGAATACATCTCAATGATTGTCAGTTGTGTGGGAGTTAGCTTTGCTTATAATCTCTTTGCAGGATTACTACGCTCGATTGGTGATAGCCTTGCGGCGCTTGCCTTTTCTTATCTTTTCAGCCATTGTTAACGTCATTCTAGATTTATATTTTATTACACAATTGCAGTTAGGTGTTCAATCTGCTGGTCTTGCAACCATCATCTCGCAAGGTTTGTCCGCTATTCTCTGTTATTTCTATATTCGCAAGAGTGTTCCGGAGCTTCTTCCAAGCTTGAAGCACTTCAAATGGAACAAGGCTCTCTATGTTGAACTCTTGGAGCAGGGGCTAGCTATGGGCTTGATGGGTTCAATCGTCTCTGTCGGAAGTGTTATTTTGCAATCCTCAGTCAATAGTTTTGGAGCAGTCATTATCAGTGCTCAGACGGCAGCACGCCGAATCATGGCCTTTGCCTTAGTGCCAATGACGGCTATTTCAGCCTCTATGACCACATTTATCTCTCAAAACTTTGGGGCAAAACGTCCAGAACGTATTGTTCACGGTCTTCGACTAGGGAGTTATATCAGTATGGCTTGGGCGAGCTTTGCCTGTATTTTCCTATTTTTTGCAAGTCCTACTCTAGTTTCTTTCCTGGCAAGTTCGACAGACGGCTACTTGATTGAAAATGGGACTTTATACCTACGCATCAGTTCTGTATTCTATCCATTTTTGAGTCTTTTATTGATCTATAGAAATAGCTTACAAGGGCTAGGTCAAAAGTTCCTACCTCTCGTATCTAGCTTTATCGAGTTATTTGGGAAAATCGTGTTTGTGGCTTGGATTATTCCTTGGACAGGCTATACAGGTGTGATTCTATGTGAGCCCCTTCTCTGGCTAGTTATGACTGCTCAACTTTACTTCTCACTTTCCAAACATCCATGGATCAAAGAAGGCAAGAAAATCTTGGTTGCTGGTGGGAAATCCTAGCTTGATTTACAAAAGAAAAATCCATTTCCTCTAGTGAAAATCAGGTAGACTTGTGTTATAATAAGAAAGATTAAAATGTGAAAAAAGGAGATTCCTAATGGGACGTAAATGGGCCAATATCGTAGCTAAGAAAACAGCTAAAGATGGAGCTAACTCTAAAGTATATGCAAAGTTTGGTGTAGAAATCTATGTAGCAGCTAAAAAAGGTGAACCAGATCCAGAACTAAACACTGCTTTGAAATTCGTTATCGATCGTGCCAAACAAGCGCAAGTGCCAAAACACGTTATTGATAAGGCTATCGATAAAGCAAAAGGAAACACAGACGAAACCTTTACAGAAGGTCGTTACGAAGGTTTCGGACCAAATGGTTCTATGTTGATCGTTGATACTTTGACTTCAAACGTTAACCGTACAGCTGCCAACGTGCGTGCTGCCTTTGGTAAAAACGGCGGAAATATGGGAGCTTCAGGTTCTGTATCTTATCTCTTTGACAACAAGGGTGTTATCGTATTTGCAGGTGACGATGCTGATGCTATTTTTGAACTCTTGCTTGAAGCAGATGTTGATGTAGATGATGTAGAAGCAGAAGAAGGAACAATCACTGTCTACACTGCACCAACTGACCTTCACAAGGCTATCGTTGCCTTGCGTGGGTCTGGTATTGAAGAATTCCAAGTAACTGAATTGGAAATGATTCCTCAATCAGAAGTTGAGTTGTTAGGTGAAGATTTGGAAACATTTGAAAAACTCTACGGAGTCCTTGAAGACGACGAAGACGTACAAAAAATCTACACAAACGTAGACGGATTCTAAGAATAAAAATAACCCCTTTGAAAATTCAATATTTTCAAGGGGTTTGTTTATCTTGTGATGACAAAAGGGGCAAGAAAGAGACAAAAATCTCTTTTGCCCAAAACGTTATTAGTTATCTATAATCGTCTATAATCCAATGGATTGTGGAAATATCGTGGTGCTGGGATTTAGAAATCGAGACTTGGTCTACCGATTGCTATTCCCAGAACCTTTTTAGTTATGTTAAATTTTTACTCCAGAATCAGATTGTTCTTTGCGGTCCAGTCCGATGGCGAATTTACGGATCAGAAGAAACTGGCCATTTTCTTGTTTTACGAAGGTGAGCACAACTGTCTTAGGATCTGAACTGATGGAGAGATAGGTGATTCTTTTTATTTCATAGTCTCCCATAATTGAATCTGTTTCTGAATCTGGGATTCCGTGTTTCCTGATAATATCTTTGTAGTTGCTGCCTCCCTTCCCACTATCAGAAGTGTCCCCTTCTACCAAGGCATCGAACTGTTCCTGACTCCAAGTGAAGAATTCGGTATCATCTTCGTCATCTTCCTCAGCTGTACTACTATCAGGAAGTTCATCATACTCCCCAGCATTAGTTGAAAAAGTGATGTTTCTATAGGGGTGACTAAAGGTTCTGGCAAGGTCAGTAAAGATATTAGTAGATAGAACTTGAGTTATCAAAACAATGACAATGGAAATAACACCTAAGGTTGTTCCAATAATAGCCAATGTTTTACGGTTTCTGAGATTGAGGACAATGCCAAAAATTCCTAAAATCAAAGAGGCAATGGCAAGGAAAAATGATAGGATGTTTACAATAGGTATCCAAGAACCAAGAAGTGCCAGGGTTCCAAAGATGATGGCAAGGATTCCTAAGATTTTCTGTTCTTTTTGCTTCATTTGTGAATTACTCATTTCTAGTAAACTGGATTTGTGTTGGTGTGAGATAGTGTTTATTATAGATAAAATAAGAGCTGATGTCAATTTATACCGAGATAGTTCTCATAGAAACTTTTTTCTTGACATCTTTTCTGAAAATGATAAAATAGTTCTCATGGAAACTTAATTGTTCTCAAGAGAACTATTTTTATTTAGAAGGGAGATAGCATGGATAAACCGATGTTGGTCTTTAAACGTTTTGGTCGCCAGTTACATCTGATGGTACAAAAGGAAGCAAAGCGTTGTGGTATTGAATTTATGGGTGGTCCGCAAGGGCAGGTCATTCGTTTTTTAGATCGTCGTGAGCATGAACAAGAATTAACACTCATCAAGGATATTGAACAAGAATTCAATATTACCAAGTCAGTTGCTAGTAATTTAGTCAAGCGTATGGTGCAAAATGGTTTGGTAGAGTTGGAGGTGAGTCCAAGTGATAAACGGGCGAAATTTGTTCACTTGACCGAAAAATCACGCTCTCAGATGAAACAAATCAAATCGTTCTTTGATCGAATGAACCGTAGTTTGCTTGATGGCATTTCCGAAGAGAATCTCGCTATTTTTGAAGAAGTCATGGGCCAACTACAAGCAAATGTAGAAAAAATAGGAGGTAAGAATGAAGAAACTCGCTAAGCGTATCACAGGAAAAGAGTGGAGCATGATTCTAATAACTGTTCTCTTTACCTGTTGCTCGGTCTATCTAGAGTTAGAAGTACCGACTTACGTTTCAAAAATAACAGAATTACTCGGAACGCCAGGTACGGAGTTGGGAGACCTTTGGTCGCCAGCAACTAAGATGATGGGTTTGTCATTCTTAGCCTTCCTATCATCTGTAACAGTTGGATTTTTTGCCGCTCGAGTTGCAGCATCCTATACGGCTCATCTACGAAGCGATATTTTTAATCGTGTTTTGGATTACTCCCAGACAGAAATTAAACGTTTTTCAATTCCCAGTCTATTGACTCGGACGACTAATGATATCACGCAGATTCAGATGCTCTTTACCATGGGACTTCAGGTAGTCACTCGCGGACCTATCATGGCGCTTTGGGCCATTGGGAAAATCCTTGGCAAGTCTGAATACTGGATCTGGGCAGTAGTGGTGGCCGTTATCGTCAATGTTCTGATGACAACTGTTCTCATGACTCTGGCCTTTCCTAAACAATCTGTCATTCAAAAATTGACAGATAAACTCAATAGTATCACTCGTGAAAGCTTGACAGGAATTCGGGTTGTTCGTGCTTATAATGCTGAGGATTATCAAGATAAGAAATTCGAAGAAGCTAATGAAGAAGTTACGCGACTCAATCTCTTTGTTAGTCGCTTAATGGCCATTATGAACCCAATTATGCAGGCGATTTCTAGCGGCTTGATCCTTGCCATTTACTGGATTGGTGCTTATCTTATCAACGACGCTAGCCTGACAGAACGTCTGCCACTCTTTAGTGATATGGTGGTCTTCATGTCTTATGCCATGCAGGTCGTGATGGGCTTCTTGCTCATGGGTGCTCTCTTTATCGTCCTTCCTCGTACCTTGGTTTCTGCAGGACGTATCAATCAAGTGCTGGACTTGCATTCTTCTATTGAAAATCCTAGTCAACCACAGACTGCAGAAGCATCTGTAAAAGGTCAAGTGGAATATCGTGACGTAACCTTCCGCTACTCTAAAAACTCAGAAGCGGTAGTGGAGCATGTCAGCTTCAAGGCTGAAGCAGGGCAAACCATTGCTTTTATCGGATCGACCGGTTCTGGTAAATCTACTTTAGTTAACCTCTTGCCCTCGTTTTTTTATGATGTCTCAGAGGAGAAATTCTAGTCGATGGTGTCAATGTGAAAGATTACGACTTGGAAGATTTGCGTAATAAAGTCGGTTATATCCCTCAAAAAGCAGTCCTTTTCTCTGGAGATGTTAAGGGCAATCTCGACTTTGGTAAGAGTCAAGAAACGCCACTAAGTGAGACTGCCATGTGGCAAGCTTTGGAATTGGCTCAATCTAAGAATTTTATCGAGGATAAGGAAGCCGGCCTAGACTCCGAAGTGGCCCAAGGTGGGACCAACTTCTCAGGAGGACAAAGACAACGTCTGGCCATTGCACGCCTTGGCTCGTAAAGCCAGAGATTCTCATTTTTGATGATTCATTCTCAGCCTTGGACTACAAGACAGACCGTATCTTGCGTCAAGTATTAGCTGAAAAAACCCAATCTATGACCAAGTTGATCGTTGCCCAACGCATTTCAACTATCATGGACGCTGACTTGATTTTGGTCTTGGATCAGGGTAAAGTCGTGGGACAAGGCACCCATAAGGAACTTCTTGCAAGCAATGAAGTTTACCAAGAAATTGCCTATTCACAACTATCGAAGGAGGAATTGGAACATGGAAAATAAGAAAATGTCCTTATGGAAACAATATAAACCTTTTCTAGCAGGTCTCCAACTTCCCCTACTAGTAGCTGTTGTGGCAGCTGTATGTTCAAGTATCATTACGGTGTATGGACCAACTAAAGATCAAAAGAAATTACCAACTTTGATTTCAGATGGGTTTGACTGACAGAGATCGACCTAGTAGCTGTGTCAAGTATCGCTAGCTTTTTGGTCATCCTATATGTGATTGGTATTATCCTAAACTATACGCAAGCCTATATTTTTTCAACGAGTATCCAACATTTTTCAAAACGTTTGCGGACGGCTATCGCTGAAAAGATTAATCGTTTGCCTCTTGCTTACTTTGACCGTCATTCTCAAGGGGACACTCTTTCTCGTGTAACCAATGACGTTGATACAGCAGCACAGTCCCTCAACCAAAGTTTGGGGACCGTTATCTCAGCTAGTTTCTTGCTGATTGCTGTTTTGATTACCATGTTTGGGATGAACTGGATTTTGGCACTGGTAACCGTTGTTTCAACTCTTGTTGGATTTGCGGCGGTCTCAGTGATTATGGCTAAATCTCAAGGCTACTTTAAAGCTCAACAAAACAACCTAGCAGCTGTAAATGGCTATGTGGAAGAAATGTACTCTGGCCACAATGTGGTGACCAGCTATAACGCTGTGGAACCAACAAAAGAAACATTTGCTAGTCTAAACCAAGATTTACATGATAGCATCTGGAAATCTCAGTTTATCTCTGGAATTATGATGCCTGCCATGATATTTGTAGGCAACTTTAGTTATGTTCTAGTCATTATCGTCGGTGCAGCCTTGGCTCTTGAAGGGTATATCAGTATCGGGATTATTGTAGCCTTCATGGTTTATGTTCGAACCTTCTCGCAACCCTTATCACAAATTGCTCAAGGGATTACCAGCTTACAACAAGCTAGTGCAGCCATGACTCGTGTCTTCGAATTTCTAGGTGAAGAAGAAATGGAAGATGAATCTCATAAGGAAAGACAATTGACCAACATGAAGGGTGAAGTGGTCTTTGACAGAGTTTCATTTGGCTACACACCGGAGCGAACGATCATTCATGACTTTTCTGCGACAGCTCATGCAGGTCAAAAGGTTGCCATTGTTGGACCAACTGGTGCTGGGAAGACGACCATTGTTAACCTCTTGATGAAGTTCTATGAGATTGATAAGGGAAGTATTCGCATTGATGGTGTGGATACCAAGGCTATGAAGCGCTCAGAAGTACACGATGCCTTTTCAATGGTCTTGCAGGATACCTGGCTCTTTGAAGGAACCATTCGTGACAATCTCATCTACAATCAAACAGGTATCAGTGATGAAGGTGTGATTGAAGCTGCCAAAGCAGTAGGAATCCACCACTTCATCACAACCTTACCTGATGGATACGATACAGTCTTGGATGATACAGTGACCTTGTCAGTCGGTCAGAAACAACTCTTGACCATTGCTCGTGCTCTGCTCAAAGATGCTCCGCTCTTGATTCTAGACGAAGCAACATCCTCAGTCGATACTCGTACGGAGGAGTTGATTCAAAAGGCTATGGACCGTTTGATGGAGGGACGCACATCCTTTGTTATCGCGCCCACCGCTTGTCAACGATCCGCAATGCTGACTTGATTCTGGTCATGAAAGAAGGAAACATCATCGAGCAAGGAAATCATGAAGAGCTTATGGCTCAGGGTGGTTTCTATGCAGACCTCTACAATAGTCAATTTATAGAAGACCAAGCGGAAGAGTAAATCAAAAGAAGGCTTGACGGCCTTCTTTTTCTTCTTTATACTGGTATAATAGAAAGAGGAGAGTATGAGTCAGAAATTATACAATATGAAATTTTCTGCGGTCTATCAAGCCTTGATCGCAAAGGTTGAGCGAAAGGGTGGAAGGGCAGAATCCGTTCACCAAGTGACCAGTTGGCTGACAGGTTATGAAGTGAGTGACATCCTCACTTGTCTGAATAAAGACCTTACTTATGGAGATTTTTTTCGACAGGCGCCGTCTTATGCTCCTGAACGGATAGCGATTACAGGAAAGATTTGTGGGGTTCGTATTGAGGAAATTGAGGATCCTCTGATGCAGGAAATCCGTCGTCTGGACAAATTAGTAGACTGGCTTGCTAAGGGGAAAATAGCCCAGCAGGTCCTAGAAAAGTATGAGAAATAGAAATGAAAAACTATCAAGAGTGGTACGAGAAGAGGAAATCAAGTTTTCTTCGACATCCACAATTATTGCAATTGATGCGAGTCTTTAATCGCATGATGACAGTTCTGATGCCTTTAGCTTACTTGACCTTGTTGGGGACAAGCTTTGTAAGTAAAGGGGTTGGGAACGACCTTTATGCTTATATCTTAGTGCCAGCTTCTGGCTTTGTCCTATTGACGCTTGTTCGTAAGTGGATCAATCAACCACGTCCTTATGAAACTTGGGAAATTGTTCCACTACTAGACAAGGACAGTTCTGGTCATTCAATGCCTAGTCGCCATGTCTTTTCAGCAACCATTATTTCCATGGCTTGCCTGCATGCAAATTTATCTGTGGGGTTGGTTTTGTTGGTCTTATCAGCTCTTCTCGGATTTGTGCGGGTTTTAGGTGGTGTTCATTATCCCAAGGATGTTTTAGTTGGCTACGCCTGTGGCCTCCTCTTGGGAATTCTTTTCTTTATTTTGTAAGAAGCAAAGCAAGTGGGCTTGGCCTCGTAACCACTTACGGGTCAAAAGTGACCACTTGCTTTTTTGCCCTTGTAAAGTCTTTTAGGCTTTGGTATAGTAGATGCAGAAAGGAGATAGGATGAAGTTACGAATCGAGATTGATAGTGAATTAACTGAGACAGAGATTGTCATCAAGGCTGCAGCCCTGACAGATGAAATAGCTGACTTGCAACGACTCTTGCAAGAAACCAAGGCTCCTAGGTTGATCTTTTACAAGGGGACGGGTGAGTATTACTTAGACTTGGCAGAAATCCTCTTCTTTGAGACGGAAGGTAGCAAGATTTACGCCCATACCCAGAAAGAGGCCTACGAGGTTCGACTCAAACTTTATGAGTTAGAGTCTATCCTGCCCCGTTATTTCAGTCGAGTATCCAAGTCGACCATTGCCAATATTCGGCAAGTTTACTCGGTTGACAAAGTCCTTCTCAGGGACAGGAACTATTTCCTTTTATCAGACCCACAAGGAGGTTCACGTGTCACGGCACTATCAATCCCTCCTAAAAGAAAATCTAAGAAACATGAGGTAAGAACATGAAAAAGAAAGCATTTGGTATTGTGTTGCTAGTATTGGCAGCTTTAGTGTTATTGCAGGGGAATTTTGGAATCCCTTCTCTGGGAGGGCACATTTGGCCTTTGATTGGTATTGGATTTTTTGCCTATCAATCAGTTGAGGCTTTGCTTCGTCGTCATCTGACATCAGCCTCTTTTACAGCTCTAGTGGCCCTCATGATTGCTAATCATTTTTATGACATTTTACCGATTCCCAATCAGTCATTGTTCTGGGCAAGTGTTCTCATCGTGTTTGGAGTAAGTATGCTGACTCATACTAACAGAACTTGGAATGGGAAAAAATGGTGGTATGACGGTGAAAAGACCATTCTGACAGACAAGGAAGTCGCTTTTGGGGCGGGTACATTTTACAAGCAAGACCAAGAATTGGTAGAAGATGAGTTTGAGGTCGGTTTTGGGAATGCCAAGATTTATTATGACAATGCAGAGATGTTAGGTGATTTTGCTACTCTGAATATCGAAGTCGGATTTGGGAATGCAGTTATCTACGTGCCTCAACACTGGAGAGTAGATCTAAAGGTAGAGACTTTTTGTGGTGCGGCCAAGGCAGATGCTCCTGTAGCCCCAACCAGCAAAACCTTGATTATCCGTGGAGATGTAGCTTTTTGGGAAACTAGGAGTTGTTTACGTTAAATAAAAATCTTCCAATCCCCTTGCCAAAA
>BNJU01000539.1_pt1 | contig 15187 bp, 17 predicted proteins | sample 8539281 | NCBI WGS metagenome assembly BNJU01 (sample SAMD00202456, study PRJDB9452) | human saliva metagenome | isolation source: human saliva | place: Japan
GAGGCAGCAGGCTTCTTGCTCATAAGGCCAGCCTAACCACAGTGGTTGCGGTTCGGACAGAGTTCGCCGTCGATGACTCCGCAACGCGAGCAGGACTCCCCGACGGCTCAGGCCTCAGAAGATAAACGCCAGCGTGGCAGCCAAGTTCGGCTCGCGCCCGCCAAGTAAGACACCAGCACGCAGCTATATGGCGGGCTAGGCAGATGCGACGTCTTGAAGGTTGTCGAGGAGGCTCCTGATGACCTCGGCGCCGCTCGCGAGCGCGTCAATCTGTTCTTCGACGTCGCGGAGCCGACGGCGCAGCTCGGGCGCGACCGAGGGGCATGCCCGCAACGCACCGCTTTCTGTGGCACATGGCAGCACCGTCCTGATGAGCGAGAGGGGCAAGCCGGCGTGGGACAGCGCGACGATCTGGCGGGCGGCGAGAACCTCTCCAGCACCGTAGTCGCGATAGCCGTTGTCACGACGCACGGGCGCCAGCAGCCCCTCAGCCTCGTAGTAGCGCAGCATCCGTGGACTGGTCCCAGCATGCCGGGCAGCTTCGTTGATGCGCATACGCCCCCTCTTCGATCAACTTACTGGACCGCGCCAGCATCTCTTGACATTGACAGCACTGTCAAGGCTTAGCGTTGAGGCGCTCTCAACGGACTGGAGGACGTTATGGAACGAAAACTATCACTACTCGGGTTCGCGGTCATGTTCCTGATCGGCTCGGACACCTTCGTCGTCGCGCCACTGCTGCCGTCACTGGCCAAGGCATTCGATGTGTCGACGACGCAGAGTGGCTGGCTGGTCAGCGTCTATGCGATCGGGTACGCGCTCACCGGGCTGCTGTCCGGGCCGATCTCGGACCGAGGTAACCGCAGGATCATTCTTACACTTGGGATGGTGGTCTTCGCGTTGGCAACAGCCGCCTGCGCAGTCTCCCCAGGATTCTGGACGATGTTCATCTTCCGTTTCATCACTGGCGGCGCGGCGGCCATCGCCGCACCGCAAGTGTGGGCGATGATTCCCGCCCTCGTCGGCCCGGATCAGAAGCGCATTCTGCGCGTCATGGGATATACGACCGCCGGACTGTCCATCGCTCAGGTTGTCGGGGTCCCTCTCGGAAGTCTCCTCGCAATCATAGACTGGCGCATTGTCTTCCCCATCATCGGGGTCTGTTCGTTGGGGCTAACAGTCACGCTCTGGTACCAGATCCCTGATATCCACCCGACCGCGGCGGCTAAGAAGGTGCCATACCTGACCCTGCTCCACGCGCCGCAGGCGATCACACGATTCCTGTCCTACCTCGTGTACACGCTGGCGTTCTTCACCGTGTTCACCTACGCACCGACCTGGTTGGAGGACGGCCTGGGCACATCGAAGGTCACCGTGGCGCTCATCATCCTCGCCGGCGGGGTCGGTAACACGATCGGCAGCCTTTTCGGCGTCCGACTGACCGGCCGTATGACCCCCACCCAAGCCATCTACCTGAGCGCCGTAGTGATGGGCATCGCCTATCTGACGCTCGCCATATCTCCGCCTCCGATCGTTGTGGGGTTGGTATTCCTGCCCCTCTTCGCCTGCGGAGGCGCAATGCTCAGCGTCCGCATGCTCCACCTGCAGCAACTTGACAGCACAGCGCGCGGCACCATCTCCACCCTCACTAGCGCCGTGATGTACCTCGGTACAACGGTGGCAGGGATTATCGGTGGCCCACTGCTCACTCTCACCAACGACTTCACTGCTATCGGTGTCACCGCGTTCCTGTTGAGCACCGTCAGCGCACTGATGATCCGTCCAAGCCATCTCAGAACTGAGGTCGATGTCTGACACCGATTCATCATTGTGCGGAACCGTGATGCGCAACCAGTTCTGAGCCGATACGGGCGAGTTCAGACCGCAGGCAAGGTGGTGACAAGACGTCGATGCGGTCACCCCACCCCGCAAGCCTCTCAGCCAATCCGACTAACATGTGGGCGCGAACTTCAACAACGCTCACGTCCCCCCTCCTCAAGGAGAGTGAAATACCTTCCGAACTGGTAACGCAGCACAGGAACGATCGATGAGTGCACCCGCAGCACCGCAGCAACCCCGGACCGCTTTCCCTCAATGACGTCCGCTTGAGCATCCCAATAGGCGGCGACATCAAAATTTTTCGGAGGGTCGAACACCTCATTCGTCACGACCACCTCATCAAACCGCGATACTCGATATATCTGCATCCCACATTCACCATCAGCGATGAGGTACCAGACACCTACCTTATTCACCAACCCCAGGGGAAGCAGACGCCGAACACTACACTCCCCATTTTTTGACTGATAGGAGGCAACCACCACTCGGCGCTGGGCGACGACATCACAAAGTTGGCTTAGGCCCGACGTTGCATCAGCCGTCAACTCACCCCAGGCAACACGGTCATCATGAACTGCCGTCATCAACCGTTCAGCCTCATCACGCAGAGAAGACGGTAAGGCCTGGATAAGCTTCATCGTGGGCACCCGAGTTTCCGGGTCCTTCAGCGCCGCCGTTCCTAGCATCCGCGACAGCGCTCGCGCCTCGCCCGCAGACATACCAGTCAGATCAGTTCGAGCACCTCCGACAAGGCGCCAGCCACCACCTCGCCCCGGCTGTGAGTAGACCGGGATTCCCGCCGTCGAGAGGGCTTCGAGGTCTCGTCTGGCAGTAGCTGGCGAGATCTCGAGCTCTGCGGCCACCTGGGAGGCAGTCATCCTCCCACGCGATTGGAGGAGCAACAGGAGGGCGATCAGACGGTCTGCACGCACACTAAAGATCATCTCAGACAATGGTGCGCACCGGATGAGCACTTTCAGTTCTAGGTTGGGTGCCACAAGGCATCTCACCGAAAGGACACGCCATGACCATCCTGCAAGGGCTCACCACGATGGTTCTTACCGCTGATGACGTCGACGCCGCCTCTCGCTGGTACGCAGACCTGCTGGGCATCACTCCGTATTACCGCAGTCCACAAACCGGCCCTTGTGCCTACACCGAGTTCCGCATCGGTCCGGACGAGGACGAACTGGGCATCATGGATCGCTCCTTCATGACACCGTCCCCGGATTCGACAACATCACCCATCACCTACTGGCACACCGACAATATTCACACAACGTTCACCACCCTCGTCACACACGGGGCACATGCTCATACGCCGATCACCGAGCGCGGGGGCGGATTCACAACAGCATCTATCGTCGATCCGTTCGGGAACACGGTCGGCATCATGCACAGTCCTCACTGGAGGGCGCGCCACTAGAGATGGGGGCCACAACACTTCAGCGGCCCCAACGCATGTCGCGATACGGTGTCCACATGGCTCAGCTCATCACTCCCGCCATCTGGTGCAACGGCAACGCCGACGAGGCCGCCCAGTTCTACGCAGACATCTTCCGCGAGGCCCGCGTCGTCGAGCAGGCACCTGGGCTCGCCGCCACGGTCAGCATCCACGGGTTCCGTCTCTCGCTCATCAACGGCGGCGACCAGGACACCCCGAACCCGTCGATCAGCTGCATCCTGAACTTCGACCCGCTCCTGTTCGGCGGCGAGGACCAGGCCCGGATCTACCTCGACGAGCTCTACGAACGCCTGTCCACCGGCGGTGTGCTCATGGAACTGGGCGAGTACCCCTTCTCGCCGCGCTACGCCTGGGTCCAAGACCGCTTCGGCATGACCTGGCAGCTCATGCTCACCGACCCGGCCGGCGAGCCGCGCCCCTTCATCCTGCCCTCCTTCATGTTCGGCGGCCCCAACCACGCCAACGCCGAGGAGGCCACCGAGGCCTGGATCAACCTGTTCGACGACGCCCATCGCGGGGCCCTGTACCGCTACGAGGAGGGCGGGCCGATGGAGGTGGGCACGGTGATGTTCACCGACTTCACGCTGCGCGGCATCTGGATGACGGCCAGGGACTCGGGGGCCTCCCAGGACCTCACCTTCACACCCGGGGTCTCCATGATCGTCTCCTGCCGGGACCAGGAGGAGATCGACCGCTACTGGGCAGGACTGTCGGCCGTGCCCGAGGCCGAGCGCTGCGGCTGGTGCGTCGACCGCTGGGGCGTCTCCTGGCAGGTCGTCCCCCACAACATCGCCGAGCTCATGGCCGACTCCGCCACACGCGACAAGCTCCTGCACATGGGCAAGATCGACCTGGCCGACCTGTAGGCGAGGAGACGCGCTGGACGGCCCAACGCCCTGATCGACGACGTACTTCTGCGCCGGGGGCGTACTTCTCCCCCAAACCACTGAGGTCCGCCCGCAGTGGTTTGGGGGAGAACGCAGTCCTCGTCGGAAAAGTACGTTCCCGAACCGCACCGCCCGGCCCCAGACAACCGGCCACAGACAATCAGCCCTGGGCAACCGGCCTGGCCCGTGAGCCTCAGAGCCTCGTGATTCAGACCCTGGTGACGCGGTCGAGGCTGGCGACGCCTGCGCGGGTGGCCGGGTACTGTCCGTCGTCGTGCTTGCGGCGGTGCATGGCCACGTAGTGGCGCTCGGTGGAGCCGTCGTAGACCTGGCGGGGCCGCCCGATGCGCTTGGCCGGGTCGGCGATCATCTCGCGGTACTGGGCGATCCAGCCCGGCAGGCGCCCCAGGGCGAACAGGGGCGTGAACATCTTCGTGGGGAAGCCCATGGCCTGGTAGATGAGGCCGGTGTAGAAGTCGACGTTCGGGTAGAGGCTGCGCGAGACGAAGTACTCGTCGCGCAGCGCCGTCTCCTCCAGCTCCATGGCGATCTCGAGCTTGCGGTCGCCGTCGTCGGAGCCCAGGCGGGTCAGGACGTCGTGGGCGGTCTCTTTGACGATTGCGGCGCGCGGGTCGTAGTTCTTGTAGACCCGGTGGCCGAAGCCCATGAGCCGCACGCCGTCCTCCTTGTCCTTGACCTTGCGGACGAACTCGGCTGTGGTCATTCCCGAGCTCTGGATGGTGTCCAGCATCCGCAGGACCGCCTCGTTTGCGCCGCCGTGCAGCGGCCCGGACAGGGCGCCCACGCCCGCGGCCACGGAGGCGTACATGTTGGCGTCGGCCGAGCCCACGAGGCGCACGGTGGAGGTCGAGCAGTTCTGCTCGTGGTCGGCGTGCAGGATGAGGAGCATGTCCAGGGCCCGCACCACGGCCGGGTCGATGTCGTAGGACTGGTAGGGCATGCCGAAGGTCAGGCGGATGAAGTCCTCGACGTAGGAGCGCTGCGGGTCGGGGTAGAGCAGCGGCAGGCCGATGGCGCGCCGGGCGATGTAGCTGATCATCGTGGGCATCTTGGCCAGCAGCAGCACGGTGGCGAGCTCGCGCTCGTAGGGGTCGTGCGGGTTGAGGGTGTCCTCGTAGTAGGTGGCCAGGCCCGCGATCCCGGCCTGGAGGATCGCCATCGGGTGGCCCGACGAGGGGAAGGAAGTGAAGAAGCCGCGGAAGTCCTCATGCAGGAGCCGGTGGCGCGAGATGCGTCGCTCCATGCGCGCGAAGGACTCTCGGTCGGGCAGATCGCCGTTGATGAGGAGGTAGGCGACCTCCAGGAAGGTCGAGGACTTGGCCAGCTCCTCGATCGGGTAGCCGCGATAGCGCAGGATCCCGGCCGCGCCGTCGATGTAGGTGATCTGCGAGGTGCACGACGCCGTGTTGGTGAAGCCCGGGTCGAGCGTCACCACGCCGGTAGAGCCCAGCAGCTTGGACACGCCCAGGCCGTCGGCGCCGTCGGTCGCCGGGGTGCGCGGCAGCTCGAGGTTGGTGCCGTCAACAGCCAACAGGCCAGGACCGCCGACGGCGCTGGGCCGGCTCTGATCGGGCTGCTCGGCCGCGGTGGGGGTGGGGGTGCTCGTCATCATGCCTCCTGGGGCTCAGGGCCGCACGCATCGCGACGGCGAGACCTGGGCCCACGGGGTTCCGGCGGGCCCAACGACCACTGTACGGGGTGCGCCGTCACAGCGTTGTTTCATGGGCTCATCGCGGGCCACCTGATCGGCCCGGATCAGCCAGGGTCAGCTCACCGAGGGAGGCAACCGGACACCCGCCCGCGCTTGATAAACTTATCAAGCCAGTCGCTCGTTGATAAACTTATCAGCATGAGGACTCCTCTTGACTCGCCGTTCAGCCCAGGCTCAGACACGGTGCCTCTGGTGTGGGCGGGGCGCATCGAGCACCTCAGCGACTGGCGGGACACCCTTCGCCCGCGCCGCACCGCCGGCATCCACGAGCGCGGCCGCACAATCCTGGGGGAAGCCGGCTCCGGAAAGTCCGCGTTGGTGCGCCGGATCGCGAGTGAGGCCTTGGAGGATGGCGACTGGGTCACGCCGCAGCTGCGCATCCCGTCGGGGAGCGACCCCATCAAGCGAGTCGCCTCGGCTCTGCTGACCCTCGCCGGCACGGCGGGTCTGCCAGCAGCCAGGGAGCAGCGCATCGGCGACCTCCTGCGCCGCGTTGAGTCCGTGGCAGCCTCCGGCATCTCCTGTCCGTGCGCGCCCAGGACGGCCCCGAGCCGTATTCCGCCCTGACTGATCTGCTCATTGAGATCGGCCGTGCGGCCACCAAGCGCCATGCCGTGGTGATGATCCATATCGACGAGGTCCAGAACATCACTGATGAGCACGCGCGCTCCCAGCTGCTCATCGCCCTGGGTGACGCGCTCACTCACGAAGAGCCCACGACCCTTCCCGGCGGACTGAGCGTTGGCTCGGCACTGCCTATCGCCGTCTACCTGACCGGGCTGCCCGAGTTCGCGGACATGGCCGGAGCCCGATCCGGTGCCACCTTCGCGCGTCGCTTCCAGACCACCACGCTGGAGACCATCGACGACGACGACCTCCTGACCGCACTCCACCCCTTCATCAGCCAGGGGTGGCCCATCACCACGGCCGACGGCGGCACAGATCGGATCTTCATGGAGCCCGACGCCCAACGCGCCATCGTCGAGCTCTCCTGCGGAGAGCCATTCCTTTTCCAGCTCGCCGGGCAGTGCGCCTGGCACGCCAGCACTGACAGCATCATCACCGCCGAGCACGTCCGCACCGGATGGAGCAGGCAGGCGGTCCACGAGGCGGAGTCGCATGTGCAGCGCATCCTCGACCGGCTCCCACCACGCGAGAGGGAGTTCGTCGAGGCAATGGCCGAACTCGCACCCGAGGAGCGTTCTCTGACGAACATCGCTAACCGGCTCGGCCACAAGAGGGCTACGGACGCGGGCCCCACCGCGCAGCGGCTCGACCTGACCCGCAGGATCATCCGGCGCGGTAGGCCCTACCGATTCCAACACCGCGCCGTCGGGGCCTATCTCACCTCCGAGTGGCCCGAGGTCGGCTGACCGGGACCGGTCGGCCTCAGCCGGCGAAGAGGGCAGCGGCCTCAGGCGAGTGCAGGCGCGCGGCGGCGGCGGCCACTCGCTCGTCAGTGTCGGTCAGGCTCATGCGCACCCGCCCGGCTCCGGCATCACCGTAGAAGTCGCCGGGGGCCACGACGATCCCCAGTTCAGCAAAAGCCCCCACGAGCTCGTAGGCGCTCATCGACTCGGGCCCCCGGAGCCACAGGTACAGGCCCGCTACGGAGGCTGGGTCGTTGACGAGCCCGGCGGCGGCGGTCGCCTCGACGAGCACCTCGCGGCGCTCCCGGTAGACCTCCTTCTGCACCTCCATGTGCGCCTCGTCTCCGAGGGCGGCCACGAGGGCAGCCTGCACCGGAGTCGGCATGAGCATGCCGGTGTCCTTGCGCACCTCGGTGACGGCGCCCACGAGCCGCGCGTCGCCGGCGAGGAAGGCCGCCCGGTAGCCGGCCAGGTTGGACTGCTTGGACAGCGAGTACAGGGCGAGCAGGCCGCTTCGGCCCTCGGCTCCCCCGACCCGGGGGTCCAGGAGGCTCGGGATCGGTTGGGCGTCCCACGGCGCCTCCCAGCCGAGCTCGGCGTAGCACTCGTCGGAGATGACGACGGCGCCCCGCGCCCGGGCCCAGGCGACGATCCGGGCCAGCTGCTCGGCGTCCAGGACGTGCCCGTCGGGGTTACCGGGGCTGTTGAGCCAGACGACGGCCACGGGCGCGTCCTCGGCGATGCCCCCAGGTGGCGGGGTCGGCGTCGGTGTCCACCGGGACGGGGTGGCCCCCACGAGGCGCGCACCGACGTCGTAGGTGGGGTAGGCGGCTCGAGGGTGCAGAACGAGGTCGCCGGGACGCACCCCCAGGTGCAGCGGCAGGAGGGCTACGGACCCTTGGAGCCAATGGTGGGATGACCTCGTCATCGCCCAGCCGACTACGCCCCGACGTCGTTCCATCCACTCGGTGATGGCGGCTCGCACCACGGGGGCGCCGACCGCCGTCGGGCAGCCGGGGGCGTTGGCAGCCGAGAACAGGGCGTTGCGGGCGATCTCGGGGTGGGATCGACGGGAGTGCCCACCGCGAGGTCGACGACGCCGTCCGGGTGCTGGGCGGCCCGCTCCCGGTAGGGGGGTCAGCGAGTCCCAGGGAAGTCGGGCAGGGCGAGTCGGCGGGGCAGGTGGAGGCTGGGGAAGGTCTCAGGGTGTCGCGCTGGTGGTCACGGGCCCAGATTCTTCCTCACGGGCCGGGGGCGTCTCCACCCCCCGGCCCGCCGGCTCAGTAGCCGCTGGCCTCTTTCCACTCCTCGTTCTGCGGGGGCAGAGCGGCGATCATGGGGTCGTCGTAGTCCAGGGCGCCGGTCCTCTGGGCGCCGCCGGGCGAGCCGAGTCCCTTGAGCTCGAAGAAGTCGATGTTGGCGCGGGTGTAGTCCTCCCACTCCTCGGGAACATCGTCCTCGTAGAAGATCGCCTCGGTGGGGCAGACGGGCTCGCAGGCACCGCAATCGACGCACTCGTCGGCGTTGATGTAGAGGCTGCGTTCACCCTCGTAGATGCAGTCGACGGGACACTCGTCGACGCAGGCGCGGTCCTTGACGTCGACGCAGGGCTGGGCAATGACGTACGTCATGGCAGCAGTGTCCTTTCTTCTCAGGGGAATCCTCCCGCGCGGGTGAGCGGGGTCGGGCCAAGTATGGTCCCCCGGCGCCCGTCGGCCCAAGAGGTGAGAGAGTGGCCGTCAGCACGCCGAAAACTCAGGGTTGCCATACCTTGATTACGTCACTGCCGCGGCGCGAATGTCATAGACAACAATCGATGCATCCCGCTCTGCATACCCGCCGTCACAGGAGCCGCAGACTCACGCAGCACTAGTTGCAGATCATATCGACATCGCCGTCATACTTGGTGGTCAGGACGTCGTCGGGCAGGGCCTTGCCGTCGTGCTTGCGGGTGCGGGTAACAGTGATGTCGAATCCCGGCTGTCCCCCGGAGGTGGGTTCACAGTTGGGACCGGACCCGTGCTCGGTCCTCACAGGACGAAAGTTGGAGCGCTCTGAGGAGGTGATCGACACGTCGTAGTACTTCGTGGACCACATCCGCACGTGGATCTGCTCACCGTCCAGCCATGCCTGGACCAGTACTGCGTGGGGCGTGGAGTTCGTGAACTTCATGTCGAGATTGCCGGTCCACAGGGTCGCCTCACGCCCGGCCGGGTAACGCTCGAAGTAGTACTGGTGGGGGTGATGCTCGGTGTCATCCATCCCGGCCTCAAAACCGGCGTTGAAGACGGTGGTGGCCACCTGGCTGAGTCCACCTCCCATCGCGTCAACATGCTCTCCGTTCTGAATGACCCCGGCGGCGGCGAAGCCGTGCTCGCCGTCGACCTCGCCGAGGGTCTTCTCCAGGGAGAAGACCTCGCCGGGCTTGACGACGGTGCCGTTGACGAGCTCGGCTCCGCGGGTGAGGTTCTGGGTGCGCGGCGCGTCCCCGGCGTTGTACGGGGTGGCGAACTCGCCGATCGCCTCGCTGATGCCCCACTCGTTCTGCGGCGTCTTCACCGTCGGCTCGGCCACGACCATCGGCAGGGTCACGGTCCGGCCGGCGACGTCGGTGGCGGAGGTGCCGGCCTTGAGCAGGCTCGCAGACAGGGCCGCGGTGTCGATGGTCTTCCCCTGGGCGGCGGGGACGTACTGGGGCGTGCACCCGGGGCGCCGGTGGCGGAGCCGTCGATCTTCCAGGTCGCGTTCTGGGCGGGGGTCTCGACCTGGCCGACCCTGGCGACGATGGCGTCGCGCAGCGCGGTCGGGTCGAAGGTGGCGCTCAAGGTGCCGCCCTCGGAGGAGATCTTCAGCATCTCGGCGGTGTCCTGCGGCGAGAAGGCCGCGGCCGCGCCGGGGTTCTTGCTCTGCGCGCCGGCGTCGGCCGTGTTCACGGTCAGTCCGCTGGAGAGCAGCGGCGTGAGGGTGCCGTCAACGAACTCGGAGGCCTCCTCGTCGGTGATGGCGGGGGTCGCGGTGCCCTCGGCCATGGCCAGGGTCTTCTTCCCCAGGGGCCAGGTGCCGCCGATCTGCTTGAGAGAGGCGTCGACGTCGAGTCCGATGCCGTTGCTCGCGGGTGTGGTGACCGGCTTGGTGCCGTCCAGGGTCACGGTCGCCGAGACCGCACCATTGGCCATCGTGTCGACCCGGTCCTCCAGGGCGCCGCGCAGCGCGGTGGAATCGATCCGGATGACGGCGTCAGTGTGCTGGCCGCTGAGGCGCTGAGCCAGGGTGAGGGGGTTGAGGGTGAATCCGGTGAGCTTCTTGACCGAGGCGTCGGTGTCGACCGAGATTCCTGACTTGGCGGGTACGAGCTCGGAGCTGCCCTGCCCGACGGTGAGGGTGACGGGCTGGGCGAGCTGGTCGCCGACGCCCTTGCCGATGCGCTCGTGGGCCTTCTTGGGGCTCAGGCCGGAGACATCGACGCCGGAGACGGTGGTGCCCGAGGCGATGTGCTGGGTGGTCCACCAGGCGATGCCGCCCCAGGCCAGCAGCAGGGCCGCGGCCCCGGCGGCGCAGGCGGCGGGGACGAGGCGCCGACGGCGCGAGCCGCGTGATCCGCCAGCCGCACCATTGGTCTTCTTCGCGACGCCCTGGGCCTTGGTGGGCTTGTGCGTCGTCGCGGCCGCGGCCAGGGTCCCGGGGACGGCGGCGGGCGCAGCGTTGTCCCCCACCGGATCGGCATCACCCTCAGTGGGCTCAGCGGCTCGGGCGGCATCGACGGCGGGCGTGGACTGCTCGGGCGACGAGGGCGACGCTCCGGACAGGCTCTTCGGTGTGATCGACGGCGGCATGTCGCCGGAATCGGGAGCTCCATGCGGTGCTCCGCCGGGTCTCGGCAGCCGCATCGGCGCCGGCCGACTCATAGGGCGAGAGGGCCTCGGCAGGGGTGGCGGCCTCGTCGACGACGCGCGTCGATGCCGGCGTCGCCACCGGTTCGGCGGCTTCAGTGGCGGGAGCCTTCTCCTCAGGCTGCTCGACGGCGGCCGGAGCCGACTCAGGCTCCTCGGAGTGCTCGACGGACTCGGCCGGCTCACCAGGCGCAGCAGCCTCGGCAGGCGCAGCAGACTGGACCGGCTCGGCCGCCTCCGCGGGCTTCACGGCCTCGACAGCCTCGGCGGGCTCCCTCTCCTGGGCCTCGGCGCCGGGCTCCTCGTCCGGATCGTCCTGGGACTCCTCGTCGAGGTTGAGGGTCGGGGTGTCATCGGCGTCTCCGCCCTCAGCGGATTCGGCCGCGGCCGACCTGCCCTCAGGCTGCTCGGCGGCGGGAGCCTCCCCAGCCTCCTCGACCGCTGCAGCATCCTCGGCCTGCTCGGCGGACTCGGCCGGCACAGCAGCCTCAACAGGCTCGACGGCGTCGGCTGCGACCTCGCCGGCGGCGGGCTTCTCCCCACGGTTGACGGACTGGCTCATGGCGGCGGTTCCTCTCAGGCCTCGGCACGACGACGGCGGGCGTTCTCGCGGAAACGCTCCTGGGAGTTGAGGATGACCTTGCGGATGCGCACGGCCTCCGGGGTGACCTCGACGCACTCGTCGTCGGCGGCGAACTCGAGGGCCTCCTCCAGGGTGAGGCGGCGCGGCGGCACAAGGGCCTCGAAGGTGTCCGCGGTCGAGGAGCGCATGTTGGTCTGCTGCTTCTCACGGACCACGTTGACGTCCATGTCCTCGCCGCGGGGGTTCTCCCCCACGACCTGCCCCTCGTAGGTCTCCTGGGTGGGCTCGACGAAGAAGCTGCCGCGGTCCTGCAGGCGGATGAGCGCGTAAGCGGTCACGGCCCCGGCGCGGTCGGAGACGAGGGAGCCGGTGGTGCGCGAGACGATCTTCCCGGCCCACGGGGCGTAGCCCTCGGCGATGGAGGAGGCGATGCCGGTGCCGCGGGTCTCGGTGAGGAACTGGGTGCGGAAGCCGATGAGGCCGCGGGCCGGCACGAGGAACTCCATGCGGATCCAACCGGTGCCGTGGTTGGTCATGGTCTCCATCTGGCCCTTGCGGGCGGCCATGAGCTGGGTGACGGCACCCAGGTACTCCTCGGGGACGTCGATGGTCATGCGCTCGATGGGCTCGTGGCGCTTGCCGTCGATGGTGCGGGTGACCACCTGGGGCTTGCCGACGGTCAGCTCGAATCCCTCGCGGCGCATCTGCTCCACGAGGATCGCCAGCGCCAGCTCGCCGCGCCCCTGGACCTCCCAGGCGTCGGGCCGGGTGGTGGGCAGGACCCGCAGGGACACGTTGCCGATGAGCTCGCGATCCAGGCGGTCCTTGACCTGACGGGCGGTGACCTTGGCGCCCTTGGTGCGCCCGGCCATCGGGGAGGTGTTGATGCCGATGGTCATGGCGATGGCCGGGTCGTCCACGGTGATGAGCGGCAGGGGGCGCGGGTCCTCGGGGTCCACGAGGGACTCGCCGATGGTGATGTCCTCGATCCCGGCGACGGCGACGATGTCGCCGGCGTGCGCCTCCTCGGCGGGCTTGCGGTCCAGCCCCTCGGTGACGAGGAGCTCGGAGACGCGGGCGGAGGCCAGCGAGCCGTCGTGGCGGGCCCAGGCCACCGTCTGCCCCTTGCGCAGGGTGCCGTTGTGGATGCGCAGCAGCGCCAGGCGCCCCAGGAAGGGTGAGGCGTCCAGGTTGGTGACGTGGGCCTGCAGGGGGCGCCCTCCTCGTAGGAGGGGCCGGGATCCGCTCGATGATGGTGCGGAAGAGCGGCTCGAGGTTGTCATTGGCCGGCAGCTCGCCGTCGGCCGGGGGCCTCGGTGTCGGCGCGGCGGGCCTTGGCGGAGGCGTAGATGACGGGCACGTCCAGGACGGCGTCGAGGTCGATGTCGGGGTGCTCGTCGGCCAGGTCGCTGGCCAGGGACAGCAGCAGGTCGGTGGACTCGCCGACGACCTCGTCGAGCTGGGAGTCGGGGACGGTCCACCTTGTTGACCACGAGGATGACCGGCAGGTTCGCGGCCAGGGCCTTGCGCAGCACGAAAGCGCGTCTGGGGCAGGGGGCCCCTCGGAGGCATCGACGAGGAGGACGACGCCGTCGACCATGGACAGCCCGCGCTCGACCTCACCGCCGAAGTCGGCGTGACCGGGGTGTCGATGACGTTGATGACGATGCCCTCGGGGCAGCCGGCGGCCGCGGCCGAGGGGCCCGAGTAGTGGACCGCCGTGTTCTTGGCGAGGATCGTGATGCCCTTCTCGCGCTCCAGCTCACCGGAGTCCATGACGCGCTCGCCGGTGGTCTCCTCGGTGGCCCGGGCCCCGAAGGCCCCCGCCTCCCAGAGCATGGCGTCGACAAGAGTGGTCTTGCCGTGGTCGACGTGGGCGACAATGGCGACGTTGCGCAGGTCCTGGCGCACGCTCATAGGGGGCACTTCTTCCGGTGGGAGGACGCCGCGGGTCAGGCACCGCTCAGGCACCGACCACAGGGCACGAAACAGAGAAAGACTAGAGGACGCCGGTCGCGACCTGCCATGGCCGGGCCAACACCCGGCATGTGCCGCCCCTCACCTCGACCACTCAGGCACCGGCAGCATCAACCGCCTTGCGGAGCTGCGAACCACGAGCTGCCGATCACTCCGCAGCCGATTCGACGTCCTCCACGTCCGGAGAAACGGCATACGCCCACAGGCACCCGAGCAGCACCACGACGCATACCCCAGTGGTCATCAGTACACCCGCATCCTGCCCCAACCACACCGCAAGGGCAGGAACAGCCACATAGCCAAGCGGCGCGACGCCATCCCCGGCTAGGTAGTCCAAGGCGAACATAGAAGGCAGTGCGTCACGCTCGATTCGAGACTGAAGAAATGTCTCCCAAGCCACACTCGTCGACGCAATCACGACACTTGATGCAAAGAGGGACACCGCGACCAGCCAAAGAGGCGCACCGAGCACCACACTGACCGGAACCGGAACGAAGCTGAGAAGCGCAACCAGGCAGAGCACTGGGCGCGACAAGCGGGATGGCAGACGAACCAAGGACCCCACGATTCCACCGACCGCAAACAAGGACTCGCTGACACCGATGAACCATAACGCCTGATACTCATCGCGCAGCACGACGGGGAATAGCGTCATGTAACTTCCCCACACAGTAAAGTGCCACACTCCGGAGGCGACCAGCACAACGAGAACACCTCGGGAACGTGCGGCAGCCCGCAGGCCCCGATTCAGCGCGGTCACGTGATCCGCACCACCCGTTCTACGCCCCTTCGGCAGGCGGCTCTGGGAGAGCAGGCACACGAGCATCAGTAGGGATACCAGCCACCAAGCATCTGAAACACCTCGCCATGACTGCACCAGCGCAATAGCTCCAGGGCCGGCGACCGCGCACAGGCCGGCGACGACAGCCCTGGCAGAATTCATCCGATCCAGCAGATCCGGCCGCACGAGGTCTGCGACATAGGACCCCATCGTTGGATACATGATCGATGCGACAAATTCCAAGGTGAACGACACAGTGACGTACACGCCGAGGCCAACCGATCCGGCATGACTCAGCATCGCGATCCCGCCACAGATGACGATCCATGCGGCTGCCGCACCGCCGAACATGGTCTTGGGGCTGACGTGGACCAGCATCTGCGGAGCCAGCAACGCGCCCAGGATGCCCGGCAGCGCGCCCACGCCGAGAACCAGCCCGACGCCGGAGGCACTGTAACCCTCCGACGCCACAGCCATCGCCAGCAATACGGGAACCGCCGAATTCGCCAGGACATACAGGCCTCGCGACACAAGAAACTCAACGACGTAGTCCTCCGCCATCAGCTTCATTCGACTACCCCTCCCGCTGTAATCCCCGTGCGTGTCCGTCTGTCCCGCCGTCCATCTGAGCAGTGGTAGGTCACGTCACAGCAGCACGGTCAC
>BNJU01002747.1_pt1 | contig 15140 bp, 14 predicted proteins | sample 8539281 | NCBI WGS metagenome assembly BNJU01 (sample SAMD00202456, study PRJDB9452) | human saliva metagenome | isolation source: human saliva | place: Japan
CCTTACTCAGAGTTCTTAGGAGGTAGTTCGTTCAAGTATTAAAAGGCACTCCTGCTGCCGTTTGTACCACAGGCTGTCTCTCCCCCAATGGCATACATTCGCACGTTTCAGCCCTTCCCATGTCATTACCTGTACTGGGTAATCATCAAAGACACAACTGACAACATTCCAAGAGAGTACGGAACTTGATTGGATTATGCTAAACAAACACACTTTTGACAATGAAAACAAGAATATTCATCACCCTGCTGTTAATTTGTTATACCACACTCAACTGGGCACAGAACCGAGTGACAGAGCTTCGGACATGGAAGTTTTCTCACGACAGCCTACACTGGCAAACCGTGAACATTCCCCATGACTGGGCTATCAGCGGTCCCTTCGACAAGAAATGGGACTTACAATGCGTGGCAATAGAACAGAACGGCGAGAAACAGGCTACTGAAAAGAGCGGACGTAGCGGGGCGTTGCCGTGGATAGGAGAAGGGTGGTACAGTCATCAGCTGACCATCAAGAACCGTAAAGACTTTTCCCACGCTTATCTTTGCTTTGATGGTGCGATGTCAGAACCCATTGTCTACATCAACGGAAAGGAAGCTGGACGATGGGCATACGGCTACAATGCCTTTCGTATTGACGCCACTGAAAATACCTGAATAAAGGCGAAAATACGATTGTCGTACATCTCAACAACCGTGAGAAACTCACGCTGGTATCCCGGAGCAGGACTTTATCGCCCTGTAAGACTGGTCCTTACGCCCGAAATGCGTATTGATCCGTGGAATATCTATATACATACAACCCGCCTCGATGACGATGGTGCTACACTTTCCATTGACGCAAAGGTTGACGGATGGGACGGTAAAAAGAAGCTGATAACAATTGCCTACGGTAGTGTAGACGGGCAGCCGGAACAGACAGAACTGACCCTTGACCCGCTCACAGGCATTGCACACGCCGAATTGAAATGGAAGAAAGGTAAATATAGCGTATGGACCCCGGAACAGCCCGTCCTCATTCCCCTTGGCATCTACACCCGAAACAAAGGCACGCTGCTACCTCTTTACACCACGAAGACGGCTGTCCGCACCGTTTCCGTCTCTAAGGAGAAGGGCTTTCAGCTGAATGGTGTCAGCAGGAAGATACAAGGTGTATGCCTGCATCACGACCTCGGACCACTCGGAGCAGCGGAAAACAAGGCGGCACTGATACGTCAGATAAAACAGATGAAGGACATGGGAGCAGACGCCATACGCACTGCCCACAATATGCCCTCAGAACTCTTCGCACAGCTTTGTGACTCCTTGGGAATGATGGTAATGGCTGAAAGTTTCGATATGTGGGTCTACCCCAAGTGCAAGAACGGCTATGCACGGTTCTTCAACGACTGGGCTGACAAGGATATAGAGAATCTCGTAAGACATCACCGCAACCATCCCAGCATCGTGATGTGGAGCATCGGCAACGAAATTCCCGAACAGTGGAGCGAAGAAGGTCGGCAGATTGCCGGAAAGCTACAGGAAATCTGTCATCGGCTCGACCCCTCACGCCCCGTAACACAGGGTATGGACCGGGCTGAAGAAGCCTTGAAAGCAGGCTTTGCACAGGTAATGGACGTGCCGGGGTTCAACTACCGTGTCTATAAATACAACCGCAACATAGCACAACTGCCCAAGGGTTTTCTCTTAGGGTCAGAGACTGCCTCGACAGTATCAAGCCGTGGGGTCTACAAGTTTCCTGTCCGCTGGGGCGCGGCAGAGGCTGAAAAGGACGGACAGGTGTCAAGCTACGACACGCAATGGTGCTCGTGGAGCAATCTGCCAGAGGAGGACTTTATCGCTATGGAGGACCTTCCCTATACCATCGGACAGTTTATTTGGACAGGAACGGACTACCTTGGCGAACCAACTCCTTACGATGAATACTGGCCCAGTCGTAGCAGTTACTTCGGAGCGTGCGACCTTGCAGGGCTGCCTAAGGACCGTTACTATCTCTATCGGGCGGTATGGAACAGGAACAAGCCAACACTTCACCTCCTCCCCCACTGGACATGGAACGGACGTGAGGGACAGGTGACGCCCGTCTTCTGCTATTCAAGCTACCCGGAGACGGAACTCTTCGTCAATGGGAAGTCGCAGGGACGACGCAGGAAGGCTGGAAAAGAAGTGCAGGGTGAGGCTGCTACTGGAAAAGCAGCTACTCCCGAAGAGGCCCGACAGCGTGCCGAACGCTATCGGATGATATGGGACAACGTCGTCTATGAGCCCGGAGAGCTGAAGGTTGTGGCATACGATGAGCAGGGAAAGGCAGCTGATTCCGTTTCAGTCAACACTGCTGGAAAACCTCATAAGCTACTACTTGAGCCCGACAAGTCCACCTGCGGCATCCCCGGTGCCAACCTTGTCTACATCACAGTGACAATGCTTGACGAGCAGGGCAATCCCGTTCCGGATGCTGACAACGAACTCTTCTTCACCGTGTCAGGTGCTGGACGGTTCAAAAGCGGTCTGCAATGGCGACCCGACCTCATTGGAATCATTCACCGAACCACAGATGAAACTCTTCCATGGTAAACTTGTCATTACGCTGGAAGGAAACAACAAGAAAGGCAACATCACACTGACTGTACACGACAAGGGGCAGGAAATCAGTGAGAGAATAATCATCACAATACTGGCAACGAACTGCAGGCACCCGACTTGTAAAAGAATAAAAAGGTAAACACAGGTTCTGAACCTTAACAAATACCCTTTTTCCGAATTATTTTCACGAGAAGAAGAATTTATTTTTCATGAAAATAAATATTTTTCTTCACGAAAAGAAATATTTTTCATGAAAATAATTCGCAAGAGAGACTTATCATAGACTAAAAAGACTACCGAACTTCTGTAAACAAACTTCGTATAATGCTTTAAAAGTGTGTCAAAACAAAAGGGCAAATCAGGCTTTTTAATTTTCGAGAAAAGTGTGGAGTTCTTTGGCAAGGGCATATCAACTTGACAAGAAAGAAATAACAAAGGACAGCTATTCCATGTATCGTGAATCGCATCACTGGTACAACACTGGAATAACTGTCCTTTGTTTTGTTGATATTTACAGGCAGATAGAAGTATCCACCACTCACACCATGCTAATTTCAGCGGGTTGCCTGTAATAGAGTTGGGACTGAAAGAGCCTGCACCTTATCGGTCAAGTTTCCACGTAACACCGTCCTTGGTGTCCCTAACTTGAAACCAGCCTCTGCAAGAGCATCACGAATCTGGTCGCTAACAGCCCAGTTCTTCTCTGCTTTTCGCCTTTGCACGGAGGTCGAGAACCATATCGACAACCTTGCCGTAAGCCTCCTCACGAGCATCGTTATTGGCTCCACGCTCATTCTGAAGACCGAGGATATCGAAGGCAAAGAGCTGCATTGCCTCAGTAAGTTCTTTGAGATCGTCGGCTGAAATCTGTGCCTTATGGTCGATGAGGATGTTCACCAAGTGGCAAGCCTCAAAGAGAGTTGAAATGACGGCAGGGGTCATCAAGTCGTCGTTCATTGCATCATAGCACTTCTGACGGAAGCCAGCAACAAACTTCTTTGTATTCTCATCTGACGCAGCAGCAGGCTGAATGCGTGCCAAGTCTTCAATACCATTCATCAAACGCTCATATCCCTTCTCAGCAACGCTGGTGCCTCGTTAGAGAGTCTACTGTTCCACGATAGTGAGCAGAGAGGATGAAGAAGCGAATCGTCATTGGAGAGTAAGCCTGTGTGAGCGTGTCATGCTCGCCAGTAAAGAACTGTTCAAGCGTAATGAAGTTGCCAAGCGACTTGCCCATCTTCTGTCCATTGATGGTAATCATATTGTTGTGCATCCAGTACTTCACCATTTCGTCACCCTGTGAGGCAACAGCTTGCGCAATCTCACACTCATGGTGAGGGAAAGATAAGGTCCATACCGCCACCGTGAATATCAAAGTGATCACCCAAATACTTGCGCCCCATCGCTGTACACTCACAGTGCCAGCCTGGGAAACCATCACTCCAAGGAGATGGCCAACGCATGATATGTTCTGGCATAGCACGCTTCCAAAGGGCAAAGTCTACCTGATTACGCTTCTCACCAACGCCTGCCAACTCACGAGAGTTGTTTATCATGTCGGTGATGTTACGCCCCGAGAGAACGCCATAGCGGTGGTCTTTATCATATTTCTCTACATCAAAGTAGATACTTCCATTGCTTTCATAAGCATAACCATTGGCAAGAATCTGCTTTACTAACTCTTCCTGCTCAATGATATGACCTGTTGCATGTGGTTCAATGCTTGGTGGAAGAACATTGAGCGAACGCATAGCATCATGATAGCGGTTGGTATAGTGTTGCGCAATCTCCATTGGCTCCAACTGCTCAAGACGAGCTTTCTTCTCAATCTTGTCATCACCTTCATCAGCATCATGCTCCAAGTGGCCCACATCCGTGATGTTACGAACATAACGCACCTTGTACCCTATGTGTTTCAGATAGCGGAAAAGAATATCAAAGGTGATAGCAGGACGTGCGTGTCCGAGGTGTGGATCGCCATAAACAGTTGGTCCACAGACATACATTCCTACATTAGGAGCTGCAAGCGGTTGGAAGAGTTCCTTCTTACGATGCTGTGTATTGTAAATAACTAAGTCTTGCATAATCCGTTGTTTTATATCTTAATGATGCAAAAATTACAAAATTATTGTCAGCCATGATGCGTCTACATAGATTTTTTATTATCTTTGTCATGTATTTGTAAGACATCAAGTAATAAGTCTACATATCAATTATATTATCAATAACTGACAAAAGATTATGATTATCACAACAACCCCAACCATTGAAGGACGTCCTATCAAAGAGTATAAAGGAATTGTCACAGGAGAAACAATTATCGGTGCTAACTTCCTAAAAGACTTCCTTGCCGGCATCAGAGACTTCATCGGAGGACGCAGCGAAGCCTATGAAAAGGTGCTGCGTGAAGGCAAAGAAACCTCTATTCAAGAAATGAAGCAACATGCAGAAGCACTTGGTGCTAACGCTATCGTTGGTATTGACCTCGATTATGAGACTGTCGGACAGGGTGGTTCTATGCTCATGGTCACCTGTTCTGGTACTGCCGTGGTTATATAAGAGACGGTTGTCACAAGTCTTAAAAAGCTCTGAAATACAGAAAGGAGTACTTCCCCTTCGCTGAATAATAGTGGAGAATCGTATTGAACATAGAAATAAAGCACGCCATACAACTCTGCATGGCGTGCTTTATTATCTACTATTATCTATTTATTCATCAAAGCCTATTGGACGAAACTGATGCTGTTCTTCGCTATATACATAGCCTGCTTCACGTAAATTGGCTTTGAGCTTATCTATATCTTCATTAAAATTGTAACAAAGTGACTCTAAAGAATCAAACTCTTCATCACGTAGTAGCATATTTACGCTGCTTACTAATATCGCTGGGTCTTTTGGTAAATACTCCATAATTACTATTTATTGAAAAGTCAAGGGCTACTTCATGGACTCTCCTAAGAACTGGAGAGGCAAGAGGTCCTTTACACTATTGATAACATATGCCTGCCGTACCATAAAGAAGGATACGAATAGGCTGTTTATAACGATCTTCTATTTCCAAAATAACTTGCCGACAAGCTCCACAAGGCACTATCGGGTCACGCATCAAACCATACTCATTAGCCGCAGCAATAGCAAGTGTAATCACTGCTTGGTCTGGATAGACAGACTGAGCAGCAAAGATAGCTGAGCGTTCAGCACATAAGCCTGATGGGAAAGCAGCATTCTCCTGATTGGCTCCGATAACTTCTGTACCATCAGCAAGCAACAACGCGGCTCCAACACGGAAGCGGCTATAAGGAGAATAACTATTACCTGTTGCCTCCACAGCCCTTTGAATGAGGTGCTGATCAGCCTCTGAGAGTTCCTCTTGTTGGCAAAAACCAATCTTGATGCTTATGTCTATTGTTTTCATTGTTGATATTTATTATTGGTGGTGGGGGTTATTAGGCTAATTAGCCCTATTAGGCTTATTGGCCTATTAGCCTATTAGCCTAATAACCTTAATTAGCTATCAGTTCATAACAGCCGATATCTGGCTTACTATCACGCTGCTTACCATCATGATCAGTTGCAAAACGAGTATCGCCGAGGGCGAGTCCCGCATCAATAGCAGGATATTTCTCACCTTTTTCAGCCTTTTTCAGATGGAAATCATACTTCTGTTTGTCACCATCTACGAGTATAAACTGCTTTGAACCACCATCAGGATAATCCTTACTATTCTCCCAAATGACATCTGTGAAACTTGCTAATAAAGCCGAATCCTTAGGCTTTGGCGTACGAAGAATACAATTATAGAAGTGATAGTTGGCTGTCACACCATCCTTATTATCACCCATAAGCACATCATCAGCATAGCCTGTCACAAGCGAGTTGACTACGTGGAAGGTTTGAAGTGGGTAATCCTTGTTGTCAATATGATTGCCAAAACTCAACGCCGCACCACGATTACTATCGAAAGGATAGAACTGTGCGAAGGTACAATGCGTCAAAGTCACCTCACCACCCACAAAGGCTGCACAGTCCATCAGCGTGTTAGAGAACTGAGAGTTATAAGCAACAACCTTACTATTTATCGCTTGTAAACCATAGCCCTGACAGTTATGAACAGTAGAATTTGCAAGCGTCAATTTTGTACGTGATGCCGTCGCTGTATCGCAGAGAATACCATTATAGGCCGAATGAATATCCGTATGCGTAAGAACATTATCGTAACTATCCTTATGAAAGCGTACACCTTGCCACTGACCACTAACACGGTCGTAAGGAAGATACTTAAACATCTTATCCAATCGATCGCCACGCAATGTCACAGGATTGTCTGCTGTGCCTTCACAACGTAGTGTTCCATAAACATCGAGGGCTGCCTTTTGAGAGAAATAAACGGTCGTCCCGGCAGGAATTGTCAGTGTAGCACCAGCTTCCACCTTCAATGTATCTTGGAAGACAATCGGTTTCGTACTGCTCAAAGTAGTATTCGTTGTAATCTTACGTCCCTTTATCAATTCAGCATCCCAGCTATAAACACGTAGGTTTACCTTCTGTTGAACACCGCTTTCGAGTGTAAACAAAAGGTTATCCACTATCTCTTGCGGTGTCGTTGCGTTATTGAAAGGCGACGTCATTTCGACAAATACCTGAATACTATCCTTGTTACGTACTTCCAAGTCACCAACTTGATAGCCATTGGCAGCCGAGAGTTCTACACCATCTACATTCACACGGAAACCCGTTTGGTTACCTTGTGCCAGACGGACGTTAGTTAATCGCAGTCCATCGCCCGACTTTATTATACACCCAGAAATATCTTAGTAGATGTTGGTACATTTGAGAATGTGGTGTCAAGTCGTAGTGTGTCAGTCGAGAAAGAAAGCAGATTGTTCCGTGATGTTGTGAAAGTGTCATCATCAGAGCAGGCTGCCATGATCATGACAGCTGACAGAAAAAAACAATATAGATAACTTCTTCATCTTTTTACTTTTTAGTTCTTATCTAACGACTCAACAGGCTGTTTTGTGCCTATTCAGGCTTATTCCAAGTCTACATGCTCCACATTAACCTGCTCATGCAGGAAGATACGTGCCGTTTCCTTAAACTTTTCAGGATTTTCTGTGGTGTAATACTTCACTGTGGCATTCTTCGTACAACGTGCATCCATATCTGGATGGCGACGGAAATAGTCTTGCAGACTCTCCGCCACGTACTCTCCTTGTGGTACAATACGCACTCCGCGTGGCACATGCTTCAATATCTTCGGCATGAGAATAGGATAATGCGTACAACCAAGAATGAGCGTATCAATCTCAGGATCAAGTCGCATGATATGATCGATACGCTTCTTTACGAAGTAATCAGCACCGGGACTGTCTGCCTCATTGTTCTCAATGATTGGCACCCAAAGTGGACAAGGAACCCCCGTAACCTTTACATCATCCCACAGCTTTTGTATCTCAAGGTTATAACTGTTACTCCTGATGGTTCCTTCAGTTGCCAATATCCCCACATGACGTGAATGGGTAAGCTTGCCGATGACCTCTGCCGTAGGGCGAATTACGACCAACACTCTTCTATTAGGGTCGAGACTTGGTAGATCGTTCTGCTGAATCGTACGGAGTGCTTTGGCAGAAGCTGTATTACAACCTAAGATAACCAACTGGCAACCGAGCTCGAAGAGTTTCATAACAGCCTGACGTGTGAACTGGTAGACAACGTCAAAGGAGCGTGAACCGTATGGAGCACGCGCATTATCACCCAAGTAAAGATAGTCATACTCTGGGAGTAGCTGACGAATACCATGCAGAATAGTTAGTCCACCATACCCAGAATCAAAAATACCGATAGGTCCCGGCTGTTTAGAATACTTTGTCATTAGTCTTTTCAAATACAATTAATCGTCATCCGATATCACCACAATCAAAGTGGTGCAGACGCCCCTGCACATCCTGTGCGGATGCCCAGCACGCTTTGTGCTGAGCATCCGCACCACCCAAGCAAAGCCTTTTCTGCGGGTAAATTCTTTTATTTCAAGGCAGCTATCAAAGCCTCTGTAACATCTTCTCCCATCGCTGTATTAACGAAATGGGACACTATTATTATCTGTATTCAGAATGAAAGCGTAACCGCTTTCCTTCCCCATCTGACGTACAGCGTTGTTCAACTTTGCGTGAACAGGTGCGTAGATATCTCCTTCAGCCTTCTTCAACAGACGCTCAGACTCCTTACGAAAGGCAATGTTGCGGTCCATCAACTCCTCCAACTCTGCCTGACGCTTACGGAGAATAGATGGTTCCAACTTACGCTGTACGTCAAGGAAGTCCTCATAACGGTTATTAAAATCCTCTACCGAACGCTTTGTCTCAGCATCATACTTTGCCTTCAACTCGTTATAACTGCGTGTGGCAGTGGCATAGTCAGCCATAGCATGCAACACCTTATCATAGCTAAAGTATGCAAACTTAAATGCAGGAACGCTCTGCTGTGCCGTTGCTAAGAGTGGCAAAAGCATAAAAACGAGGGAAAAGAATAGTTTTTTCATTATGTCTTTTATTATCTCTACAATATATAAACAAAAATGAGATCATCGCAAGAACATATATCCGTGCGGTGACCTCGCCCTTTATCTCCTCTTAAATGGTGTTAGTCGTTGATTGGAAAAAGCTCTTTTCCTACTCAATCAACAGATAGGATGATTAGGAATACTATGATAACCAGTAAAGCTAATTACGCAAGAAAAAGCTTGACTCACGCTAACTAAAGGAGAATCAACTACGGGGCAAAGGCACCCGCAATGTTTTACTTCATCTTAGCCAACTGAGCCTTTACCTCAGCAGTAATATCCTTACTGAGTGCCTCGTTGATGTACAATGGCTGACCAGCTGCCTTCTCCATGATGTAAACATAGTTACCTGCCTTAGCAACAGCTGCGATAGCGTTACGAACCTTCTCAAGAACAGGACAGAGTTGCTTCTGCTGCTCTTCATTAAAAAGCCTTCTGGTTGTCCTGAGCAGTCTGCTGAATCTTGTTATACATATCCTGTAAGCTCTTCTCGGTCTCAGCCTGCTTTGTAGCGTTCATTGTACTCTTAGACTTATCATAAGCCTCTGCCTGACGGTGCAATTCAGCCTGCATGTCTTCGAGCTGCTTCTGATACTCCTTACCCTTAGCTTCCAACTTATTCTGAACAGCTGTAGCCTCTGGGAGTGACTGGAGGAGAGCCTGTGAGTCAAGGTGACCAAACTTCTGTGCGAACAATGTCATTGGTGCGCAAAGCATCAACATTAAAAATAACTTTTTCATTTCTTTTTATTGTTTAATTGTTTATTAATTTACTTTTTTTATCTGCGGTGATAGTATTTCTGGGTCCCTAGGGTATACTAGGTTTACTAGGGCTACTAGGGTATCTAGGGCTACTAGGATATCCAGCTTCTTCCAAATTTCTTACTGATAAGAATACCCTAACTTCTGCAGCACTTCATTACTGATATCCACCTTTGGCGAACCATAAATAATACCAGCAGCATTGCTTGAACGGTCAATAACCAAGCTATAACCACGCTGGTCGGAGATATCCTTTACCGCATTATAAATCTCGTCTTGTATAGGAGTAATCAGACTGGTACGCTTCTTAAAGAGTTCGCCTTCTGGACCGAAATACTTACGTTTGAGGTCGGATGCCTGCTTTTCCTTCACCATGATAGCCTCTTGCCTCTTCTTCTTCTGGTCTTGTGAGAGGAAGACTACCTCGTTCTGATAGTTCTTATACATCGTAGAAGCCTCTGTGTTGAGCACCTCAACCTCAGCCTGCCACTTCTTACTTACCTGATTTAACTGCTCATTAGCACGCTCGTAAGCTGGCACATTCTTGAGGATATACTCCATATCAATCAGTGCAAACTTCTGTGCAGAAGCTGTTAAAGGTAAAAGAGTAAATAGGTAAAGAGGTAAAACGTATCGCAATACACTCTTAAAAATATTCTTCTTCATCTCTTTTAATTCATAATTCAAAATTCATAATTAATAATTATGATTACCGATACTCACTTAATTTATTGTTGCAAGCAACTCGTTCACTCGTCGTAACTTGTCCACTCGTCACTACTAAACTAAAAACTCCTGTCCAAGGATGAAGTGGAACTGGCTGCCGCCCTTTGTACCAAATACCTTGTCGAAACCATAAGCCCAGTCGATACCCATCATACCCACCATTGGGAGGAAGATACGAACACCAAGACCAGCAGAACGCTTCATGTCAAATGGATTGAACTTACTTGTCTCTGTCCATGCGTTACCAGCCTCAACGAATCCAAGACCATAAATGGTTGTATTGCCCAAGAGGAATGGATAACAAGCTCAATGACATACGGCTGTAAGCATAACCCTCGGCACCGTATGGAGTGAGTGAACCATTCTCGTAACCACGAAGACCGATTGTCTCCTCAGCGTAACCAGTAGAGTATCCACTCATACCATCACCACCCATGTAGTAGGTTTCAAACGGACTTTTCTTGTTTTTATTGTAACTACCCAACAAACCGAACTCAACACGAGTCATCAAAACGAAGCATTTCTGACCACTTGTGAGGGCTGTAAAAGGTGCGAGCCTTGAACTTCCACTTATGATACTCAACCCAACGATACTTCTCCTGCTGCTCCTGTGAGTAGGTTGGAGAGTTGCGATCGGTTGCCAAGTGTGCATAATCCTTACCGTCCCACTCAGACCATAGGTGGAGTAATGGTCAATGATACTGAGAAGTCAGAACCACGACGTGGGAAGAGTTGGTTGTCTGTTGACGTACGATTAAGCGCAATGTTGAGGTTCAAGTTATTTGCTGAACCATTCGACATAATGAAGTAACGCCAATTACGCAACATATAACGCTGGTACTGTAGCTGGAGTGACAAGGTGAAATAGTCATCAGGCCAGCTAAGACGCTTACCCCAACCAGCATAGACACTCAAGAGTTTCACATACTTGTCTGGGTCATAATAGTTCTCGTAGCTATTGTAATTGTAGTTACCATAACCGTAACGATAGTTGTTATAGTTATTCATGTAACCACTGTTATAATAGTTGCTTGATACGTCTGTCTGCTTTGAATATGACATACCCACGCTGAACTGAATAGGACGCTTACCGCCCAACCAGTTGGTTGAGTACTGTGCATTATACGACTGGTAGTAAGTACCATTGGTCTGTGCACCCAATGAGAGTGTCTCACCATCACCGATAGGCATGATACCACGATGATCACGGTTCTTACGGAAGAGGTTAGCCATTGAGAAGTTATTCAACTTCAAACCGACACGTCAATAACTCCGTCTGACCCCAACCAAGTGAAAGTTCAACTTGGTCGTTTGACTTCTGCTTAAGATTATAGTTGATATCTACTAGTACCATCTTCATAGTTTGGAACTGGTACAGGATTAATCGCCTCTGGATCAAAGTGGCCCATTGAAGCCAATTCACGTGCAGAACGCTGGAGTGCTTCCTTAGAGAAGAGGTCACCTGGCTTTGTACGCAATTCACGACGAACAACATTCTCGTAAAGGCGGTCATTACCATTAATCTTTACTCGATTGATACGTGCCTGCTGTCCCTCTGTGATACGCATTTCAAGGTCAATAGAGTCGCCGACAATATTCACCTCTGTTGGTTGCAAGTTATAGAAGAGATATCCATTATTCCAATAAGCATTACCCACAGCATCCTCATCCTGTGAAAGACGCTTGTTCAAGTAAGTTTGGTTGTACACGTCGCCCTTCTTCATATCGAGCAAACGAGACAAATAGTCGGTTGAGTAAACGGTATTACCTACCCACTTGATGTTACGGATATAATACTTCTTACCCTCATCTACCTTTACATAGATATCTACATGCTTTGGATCAACGTTCCATACACTATCTTTCAAAATAATAGCATCACGATATCCATATTCGTTATACTTCGTGATAAGGTTCTTCTTATCCTCAGCCCAACGCTCAGGAGTGAACTTCTTTGACTTTAAGATATTAGAAAGCTTACCAGCCTCATGGGTTTTTGCAAAGGCACCCTTGCTAAACATGGTTCCTTTAATCTTCTTTTCGCCCAACTGGTTGTCGCCATCAATGATGATAGAGCGCACCTTCAGTTTCTCCTTCTTATCTACATCGATATCAAGGATAACCTGATTCTTAGCTGCTACATCGTCACGCTGACGAATGAAGACCTCAGCATTCTTGTAACCCTTGTCTTCAAAGTACTTCTTTGCAAGTATCTTCGCACGGTCAATCATGTTAGGCGTAATCTGACCACCCTTCAAAAGACCAAGTTTCTTTTCCATATCCTCACGCTCAGTCTTCTTCAATCCATTATAGTTAATGGTAGAGATACGAGGACGAGGTGAGAGGTGTATCTTCAGATAGATATTATCTCCCACAATAGAGTCAGCCGAAATGGAAACATCTGAAAGAAGTCCATGCTTCCAGTAACGCTTCACAGCATCTGTGATAGCCGTACCCGGAACCTCCAACTCCTGCCCAACAATGAGTCCTGAGATGCCAGTGAGGACATAATCCTCGTAGCCCTCGATACCAGTAACGGTCAGTCCCTGCCAACCTAAGTCTTAGGGAGTACCTGAATATGTGATGTCTGGGTTTACAATCTTCTGCTGTGCACTCATCGTGAGCGAAGCTCCCAGAGGTGCAAGAAGCATCAACACCTTATTTATTTTAGTCATCTATTGCGTAACTTAATTGTTTTCGTTTTCTTCACTTGTTTCTCAGTCTTTCCAAAAGCGACGTTGTCTGCTTTGGAAACTCGAAATGGCTTTCTAAATCCTGCTCATTGAAGTCAGGCCAATAGGTATCACAGAAATACAGCTCAGAGTAAGCTATCTGCCATAAGAGGTAATTGGAGATGCGAAGCTCACCACCCGTTCTAATCAAGAGGTCTGGATCAGGCATGAAGTTTGTCTCCAAATGCTCGCTAATCATCTCTTCTGTAATCGTTTCGGGACGCAAAGGTTCAGTACTGATAGCCTGATGTTCTGCTACAATCTCCCTCATTGCTTTTGCTATCTCCCAACGTGCACTGAAGCTAAGCGCCACAACCATTGTCATTGCAGAGTTCTTTGCTAGTGCTCCTCCGTCTCACGCAACTTTCTTTGCACTTCTTCTGGCAGGCGATGCCATGTCACCAATAACACGGAAACGCACATTATTCTTCATGAAGATTTCATCTTCCAAAGACGTAAGCACAAGCCCCATCAAGCAGCAATCTCATCCGTAGGACGATTCCAGTTCTCTGTTGAGAAAGTATAGAGCGTGAGAAACTTCACACCCAATCGTACACATTCAGATGTAATGCGGCGAACGGTATCTCTCCTGCCTGATGTCCATAGGAGCGTGGCTTATTACGTTCTGTTGCCCAACGTCCATTACCATCCATTGTGATGGCAATATGCTGGGGGTATTCGTGTCATATCTAATTCTTCTCGCCATATCTTTTGAAGAGATAAACCTTTGTTTGTATTCAGTCACTTATGTTCGTACTATCGCTAACCTTATATAATAAGGTCGGACTAACATCCTCTTACTCGTCCTCGTTATGACAAGTCTTACACTTTGCCAAAAGCTATAAGAGAACGTCAGTTGTAGGTTGAATAGCTGTCCGTATTCTTAAAGAGTCCGCTATCTCTTAATGCCGTAGGGGTCTTTCTGTCCGTCTAACTCATCGCTAGCGAGAAATGCAACGTCCCATTCCAATCCTACGTTCATTCGTTCACTCACCTTATACTTCATACACCCAATCCGATTGGAAGATTAGCTGTAAGCACCGACTCACTGTCGCCACCTTTAATATTAACATAGGTGGCACTCAATCCTATCGTTGCGTAAGGCGACAAACGCTGTACACTCACGATAGTCACGACCCGTGCCGTATGGCAGGAAGTTATATTCGGTATGCAAAGCCTACATCTCCAACCAACGAGAATTGTCGAATGCATGAGGGCCAGCCAGCAAAACGTGGATAGTAAGTCTTGACATCAGCCGACGAACCTTTCATCTTTCCAAACGATACGTTCGTACCCTAATCCCATATAAGGACTGAAGATTGTATCGTGCCAGCACCGTTCTGCCCATCGGCTAGGTAGGTCTTTGAACAACGACTCGTTAAAATCGCCTAAGTAAATCCCATCATGCAACACCGGCGCCCATCTCCATCTTTATACTCCGGGTCCGACTGCGCCCATAGAGCGTAGCAGCAAGGAAGAGGAGGAGGTTGATGAAGATACGTTTCATTATAGTTCAGTTTTGACTATCCTACTCAGCCAATCGACTAAGGTTCAAGGCCCATCCTACACGATTGAGTCTTCCACGCCAAACCTTTGTACCGCTGATAATCCAGAGGACACGCTATCGACAGTAGCTGCAGTAGCACCTGCTGTAAGTTTTTGGATAGGCAGTTCTTGTCGTTCTTCCATGATACCACCGTATCACGAGAGAGAAGTATAGAAACCACCTTATTACTACGATACCCAAGGCCAGGGTCGCCTGTCATAGTCGACAAC
>BNJU01000643.1_pt1 | contig 14994 bp, 19 predicted proteins | sample 8539281 | NCBI WGS metagenome assembly BNJU01 (sample SAMD00202456, study PRJDB9452) | human saliva metagenome | isolation source: human saliva | place: Japan
GTCATCCGCCAGCTGCTGCTCAAACAGCATGTACGTTTATTTATTTCTCCAAATCACAACCCATCCTGAGATTGCATATTACCAACCATGCCAACTCATATCGACCACGGTTCCTTGACAGTTTATGAGTCCAATGGCATTTAGCATGATTTTGTCTGGAACTTAACAAGATCACAAAAGAATTAGCTACTAAACACAAGCTACCCTGTACCATTTTCAATTGAAAATAGATGATTACCAAGATGGTCAACCCCACTGTGTAGTTGGCGCTGGGACGAATATTCCAGGCAGCCACCATGATCATTGCTGTAGCCAAGTCAGAGTTAGATAACCAAACCATCAAAGAAACTCAGCCTTAACGTCCCAATTTAGATGAAATCATGTTGTTCACGATAGCAAGTCACCAACATCTTGCTACTCAGAGCCTTAACAGATCACAACAGTAAGGCACATATTAATGTGGTTTGGACCGTGGCAATGAGCTTGATTAAATGAAAGCACATTACTGGACTCAAGAAGATGGTCATCCTGGGTCAGTTCAGCAGAACGTCAAACGGGTGCAGATAAGGCTGGTGTAATGGTGGATGCGACTGATATTACAGATGACCTGCAAGGTCAGAGAGCTATGACCAAGGAGACGTGGTTCTTCTCAGTCCAGCCACCAGCTGACATGTATACATCTCTAAGTACGCGATCTCTTTATCGATACAGTAGCGGAGCAAGGAATAATATGAAAAAATTGTTCTTTACAGGTGGAGGGACGGGACATGTCACCACCTGTTAATGTCATCAAGATGGATGAAGTCTACTATACAGACAAGCGTGGTATTGAACAAGAAATCCCTGCCGGGTCTAGATGTCACCTTCATCTCCATTACGACTGGAAAATCGCTCATTTCCTTGGCAAACATGCTGGATGTCTTCAAGTTAGCTGGGGAACGGTCCAATCTCTCTTTATCGTGTTACGACTATCTGGTGGCCCTTTTCAAAGGGGGCTGACCCTGTGCCACTCAATATCGCCAGCGTGTTGTAGAGTGCCATTTTGACCAATCTGACCTGTCTGCGGCTTGGCCAATAAAACTGTTTGCAAGTTTGCAAATTAAGATGTATTCAACCTGAGTAAGCTCAAGTTTGTCTAAGGTCGAGCATGTGGTTATGACTGTTGCTCTGTGATCAAAACCTAGAACCTGATGAATTGGTGGATATTCAAACCCACTTTAATCTTAAATTAAGCAACTGTATTGTTTGTCGGTGGTTCTACAGGAGCCATGTGTTCTAACTAACAGACACCATATACAGAGTACAATATTAATAATTAATCTGGAGACTTAGTCTGAACGAGCGAGCCAAAATCTTTTCGTGTTGACTATGACCAATCTCTATCAAATTTTGGATGGAAATTGGCTGATATTGTTGTGATTATAAAAGCTACTACGATTTTTGAGCCTGGCCATGGCAAAATTGCTGTCAGCCACTTGGTCGGAAGCCAGTCGTGAGACCAGATCGAAAATGCAGCTTATCAGGCAGAAGAGCCCAAGAAAGGATTTGACCTGGGACACGGAAGAGAAGGTTTCACTACTCAAATACAAGGAAGACCAAGCTAAGATGAATATCAAGAATTGAAATTCTAGCAGATTTTTATCATTGGGAAAAGATCATCATATGAAAGTAACAACAAAGATAAGAAAATGAGGGCAAAGAAATCCTCGAAGAATTTAAAGATATCAGAATGGCAGAATGGAACCAAGATCAAAAAAGAAGGTCAAGAAGAGGGTCTAGCTGAGGAGAAGGAAAAGGAAAGACAAGTCGAATGGAGAAGAATCTGAGAACAGAGGACCAGAGTGAAACAGACCAAGAAGACTCCAGGAATCAGTTATGGAAGAGTCTGAGGAAAAGTAGAATCTCAGAGGGTGACAAAGAGGAAAGAGATAAGAATTAGGATCAAAAGAGACGAGACCAGGATAAAAAGGTTGCAAAACTAACAAAGCAAAGATTCCTATTTGTTATCTGAGCTCTAATGATTTTATTTCCAAAGTCTGCTTTATTGATTATTCTGCTTACTTACTCAGTCCTTATGCGGACCAAGAAGGATATCCGTGTTGAGGAATGAAAACTATTGATGATATCCGATATATTTGTATCTAGACTGGATTATACAATTAACCTCTGCTGACAAGGAAAATATGAAGAGCGGATCAAGTCTAAATCATTATTGAATCAGTTTAGCTTGTTTATAATTTCCAAACTAAGTTTACTATTAAAGTTAAGGAATATGATATTGTATTACTATGTTTGGTGAAACCATTATCCTATTCTTCTTAGTGGTCAGCTTGAGACTAGTGCTGGAGTTTGGTCAACGCGAAACTTATATATCAGTTCTCTTTAATGACAAAGAACAAATCAAGGCTTTAACTTCAGAACTGCTCAAATTAGTCCAGAACTAAGGCATATCCAAAAAGTGGAACTAGCTCCATAAGGTAAATCAATTTAATTCGATTAACCATGAAAATGATTCGGACGAATTAATTTTCTTTTCTGGAAATGAGTAAGAAATTGCCTTATTATAGTAAGATTAAGCCTCAATTATCAGAAACCAAAGTGTGGTCGATATGGAAGCTGGAATCTACAGTTATACCAGTGGCGGATAAAATTAGTGGAGGCAGGAAGAAAAGCCAGAGAGAGGCCGAAGAAGCTGAGAAAAACAGGAAGAAGAAACGTAAACGTTTAGAAGAAGCAGAGAGAGAAAACAAAGAGGAAGAGGAGTAATCGAAACCAAACAAGTCAGCGTTCATCGCGTCGCTGGTTTACCTCTATCCTATAGCTCTTTAGTTGTCAGTGTTTTACTTGACAAGTCCTGCTTTAAATAATAGAATAGTAAAAACCTTTAAAGCAGTCCAGAGAGGCAGCTAAGGTTAGACGGTGAAAGGGTGGATTCTACCCATTTTTCGTGGAACCTTGCTGTTGGCAGGTTCCTTTTTTGTAGTCTCTTTGACGGAAGCTGGGCTGATAAGAAAGATAAGAGGAGAAACGCATGCGTGAAAGTCGCCCAGTCATAGCTCTGGATTTTCCAAGTTTTGAAGAAGCCAAGGAGTTCTTAGCCCTATTTCCAGCAGAGGAAAAGCTCTATGTCAAAGTAGGAATGGAAATCTACTATGCTGTAGGGCCTGAAGTTGTCCGCTATTTGAAGTCATTAGGACATAGTGTCTTTTTGGATCTCAAACTGCATGATATTCCCAATACAGTCAAATCAACCATGAAAATTTTATCGAACCTGGGAGTTGACATGACCAATGTGCAGGCAGCAGGTGGGGTTGAGATGATGCAGGCAGCGCGTGAAGGATTGGGAGACAAGGGGATTCTCATAGCGGTGACCCAATTAACCTCAACCTCGGAAGAACAAATGCAGGAGTGTCAAAATATCCAAACCAGCCTCCAAGAGTCGGTTATCCACTATGCCCAGAAAACAGCTGAAGCTGGTCTAGATGGAGTCGTTTGCTCGGCTCAAGAAGCCAAGCTCATCAAACAAGCAACTCATGAAGACTTTATCTGTCTGACACCAGGGATTCGCCCAAGAGGGACAGAAGCAGGAGATCAAAAACGGGTAGTAACCCCAGGAGAAGCTTACCAGATTGGCAGTGACTACATCGTAGTTGGCCGTCCGATTACGCAAGTAGCTGATCCAGTCGCAGCCTACCATGCCATCAAAGAAGAATGGACACAAGATTGGGTTTAAAAAGAAGATTCATTTAACGCTATAAAAAGGAGCACACCATGACACTTGCTAAAGATATTGCCAGCCATCTATTGAAAATTCAGGCTGTTTACCTCAAACCAGAAGAGCCCTTCACATGGGCATCAGGCATTAAGTCACCGATTTATACGGACAACCGTGTAACACTTGCCTACCCAGAAACACGCAACTTGATTGAAAATGGTTTTGTGGAAGCTATCAAAGAAGCCTTTCCTGAAGTAGAAGTGATTGCAGGAACAGCGACAGCAGGGATTCCACACGGAGCCATCATCGCTGATAAGATGAATCTGCCATTTGCTTATATTCGTAGCAAACCAAAAGACCACGGAGCAGGCAACCAAATCGAAGGCCGTGTAGCTCAAGGACAAAAGATGGTCGTTGTGGAAGACCTTATTTCAACTGGTGGGTCAGTTCTTGAGGCCGTGGCTGCTGCCAAGCGTGAAGGAGCAGATGTTCTGGGTGTTGTAGCTATCTTCAGCTATCAACTAGCAAAAGCAGATAAGAACTTTGCGGATGCTGGTGTCAAACTGGTGACTCTTTCAAACTATAGTGAGCTAATTCACCCTAGCCCAAGAAGAAGGCTACATCACACCAGAAGGACTTGACCTTTTAAAACGATTTAAAGAAGACCAGGAAAATTGGCAAGAAGTGTAGAAAAATCAAAGAGTTTTGAGAAAGAGACTTTCATAATATAAAAACGCATCATATCAGGTGTAGAAAAGCTTGATATGATGCGTTTTATTGTGGAAATGTTTTTCGAAGTTTCTAGTCAAATTGAGTTTTTGTTCTGATTATTGGATTTATACTGTGAACAATGTCATAGAAGGTAGATTAAGTAAATGTTCCAATACAAGAATAAATATTAGAACTAGATAAATGTGTTACTAATATTTGAATCGGGAGTTTCTTCGATAAATTCAACGATATCATTTGGAAGACAATCTAAAATGAGACATAGCTTTTTCTAGAGTTAGTAAAGTTATGTTTTTGTTTTTTCTTTAAGCTGTCAAGAGTTTTGTTATCAACTCCGGATTTTAATAACTTATATTGAGAAACTTCTTTTTTTCTTCATTGTAGCCCAGAGTGGGTTAAAACTGATTATCGTCATCAACTCCTTTTTATTTAATTATAAGAAAAAGTATCTGACTTCATATTGTGTATATATCCACAATATGATAAAATAACTAGGAAAGGAGAGTTATAGATGAATAAGAGTGATATTATTTCTCAAGAGGAGAATGAGTTAGATTATTTTTTAGGAATTATTCCGGATGAATATAAGTCAGATTTGTTTGATGAATGGACTATTTGGGAAGCTTATGTAAAAGGACGGTTACCAAATAAACATTGGTCTGAAGTTTTTGATAATGGGACATACCATTCACTTGATGTCATTACTGCAGAAGGCAAAAAATATGAATATTATCCTATCGCTAATCCGCAATCATACCAGACTGTTTTACAAGAATATCTTTCGACAATAGAAGAGCCTAAACGTAGTAGAAACTTAATAGTTGAAGCTGCTATTTGGTCTAAAAGAGTAGAAGACCTGACTAAGTATTTTTATATAGTAGATGGAAAACATGTTTCTCTTATCAACCCGAAATTAAGTGTTTTGGGATGGATTTTCAGAATTTTAGGTTCATTGTTCTTAGTTGCCTATATAGATAGACTTGGTGAATTTTCTAGTTCTGGTTTAGGAATCTTAAGTAAACCTTTTGAATACTCCCTTTGGGTGGGAGCATGGGTTCTGCTATGGTCTCCAATTTATTTTGCCTATCAACGAGTGAAGCATGAAAAACCAATAGCAGATCAAGTAAAAAAACATAAGGATGAAGTTGCTCAAGCTAGAAACTATTGTATGGAGAAATTGAATAGTATTCCATTTGTTTATGCAAGGCAACAAGCAGGGTTAGATATTCATTTTGATGCTTTTGCTTATATGGTTAATGTAATTGATCAAGGTAGAGCCTATGACCTAGGACAAGCGCAAAATATGTATGAAGATATGATAAGGACAGAGCAATTAAATTATCAGTTTCAAGAATTACAAAGAAAAGTTGATTACAATAACAAAATGACAACAATTAATACATTTACAAATTTAATGAAATAATAGATTAGGAGAAATAAGATGTTTGGAAAACCGAAATATGAGAGTGATATTGATCAAACAGTTAGAGATATGTGGTGGGGCTTTGCTATTTTTATAACTGTAATGTACTTTTTAGTGAAAGCAACTTACTATGTTGCATTGCCGTTTTATACTTTATTTACTCATTTGTTTGAAGAAAAAGTCCAACAGAAAGAATATCTAAACTGGATGCGATTTTTCCCTTTGACTTGGTTTATGAGTGGAGAGACCAAAGAAATGAGACGAGCTGCTGTGAGCTGTACTATACTGCCGATTTCGCTACCTTTATTTTTAATTTTTAATTATCTATATAGTATTAAAGTAATTGGCGATAGCTTTTCCATTTTTATTCTGATTTTATTTACATGCAGCATAGGAGGTATTATAGGTACTGTTCGAAATTATCGTTTTTCTAAAAAATATATTAGATAGTGTAGGTATGTTAAAGAGAGAATCATTGAAAAGTCAGGAAAATAAAGATGGATAGACAAAATACTAACGAAAAAAAGACTTTGAAAAAAGGTAGAAGAGGTTGGGTAATCTCAGCAGCAATTGTCGCACTTTTAGGAATTTCAGCTGGAACTGTTGTGTTGCAAAATCAATCGAGTCAAAACCAAGGACAATCTGAAAGTGTTACTGTTTCAGATTCTTCTTCAAAAGAAAAAGAATACTCAACAACGGATACTATTAAAGAAACAGAGAAGAGTTTCCTACCTAAAGTAGATGCCAAAGAGGAATTGTCCAAAGTATTTGTAGCTACTAAAGAAGTTGGTGTTGAAGATTCGATTAAATCTCTCGATAAATCATATGAAAAATTATCAGAAATAACGAAGGTAGAGGAAAAGCTTAAGTCACAGGTAACAAATGAGGGTGAAGAAGCAGTTAAGCAAGTTTCTAGACAAGAGGTAGGTAATAAAGATAATAAAATACTGGAAAAATCTGATAGCTTAACTAAAAAAGTTGAGGTAGAAAAAACGACATTAGAAAAAGGGAAGCTGGTTGTTCGACCAGAACTTCCATCACTTGTAGTTACAGATGACAAAAGGTATTTCAGCTGTTCAACAAGAGCTACCAGAATTGGTAGTTAGTGACAAAAGGAACACCAGAAGTTCAGCCTAAACTACCTGAGTTGGTAATTAGCGAAAAAGGCACTCCTGAAGTTCAGCCTAAACTACCTGAGTTGGTAATTAGCGAAAAAGGAACTCCTGAAGTTCAAGAAAAATTACCTGAAGCTAAGCCGGAAAAAGATAAGGTCTTAGATAAAAAGGAAGAGAAAAAAGAAGTTGAAACTAAAGTTACAACTCCAACTGTTCCAGAAAACAAAGACCAAACAACTGGTACTCCAACTAAAGAAGAAAAAACTTTAGAAGAGAAAAAAGATAAGGTTGAAGGTAATAACCAAGCAACTTTACCAGGAAACAAAGAACAAGTTGAAACTGGTAAAACTAATACTGTAGTTGGTGAAAAAACAACTGAAGAAGTTATTAAACCTGCTACTCCAGCAAAACCAGAAGTGCTTGCTAAACCAGCAGAAGATGGAAAACCAGCTGTAGAAGCTCAGCCAGCCATTCCAGCTCAGCCTGAAGTTAAAAAGTTGTAACTACTCGAACTGAAGTAGAAACTTCTGTAATTGAACCTGGAGTCCAACATGTCCCAGATGCAAATCTTAATGTTGGTGAAACTCAAGTTGTTCAAGAAGGTGTTGCAGGAAAAACAGAAACAACTTACACAATTACCATTGAAAATGGTGTAGAAGTTAGTCGTGTAGCAACAGGAACTCAAACAATTCCTGCAGTTGATAAAGTTATCCATGTTGGTGCTAAAACTTCTAAAGAAGTAGTTCGTACTACAAAAGAAGAGGTAGTTCGTACTCCTATTCTTCCTGGTACAGAATACGTTCCAGATGAAAACTTAGATGCTGGAGTAGAAAAAGAAGTGAGAGCTGGTCAATCTGGTGAAAAACTTGAAGTCTATACTGTAACACTTGAAGATGGTGTAGAAATTGGTCGTACTCTTGTTTCTTCTACTCAAAAAGATGCAAAAAACAGAGTTGTTCATGTAGGAACAAAAGTTTCTAAGAAAAATCTTGAAACAGTAACTCGAGAAACTCACAAAGTTGAACATAAAGTTACTAGCAGCACAAATCCAGACCTTCCAAAAGGCGAGAAAAAAGTAATTCAAGTTGGCAAGGATGGTTCTTATGAACTTGTAACTATTGTTGTCACTACTCCAGATGGAAAAGAAGTTTCTCGTGATGAAAAACGAGAAAATGAAGTTCCTGCAGTTTATGAAATTGTTGAAATCGGAACCGGTGAAAATGTTGAAACAAGCCGCACTTCTCGAACAGTTGAAGTAAATTACGAAACTGAAGAAGTTAAAGATGAGACACTAAATGAAGGGAAACGTGTAGTAGAAACTAAGGGTCAAAAAGGTTCTTATACAGAAACTACAATTGTTTACGGAAATGGTCGTTCATCTGTGGTAAAAGTGATGAGGTCAAACCTGTTAAAGAAGTTGTTCGAGTTGGAACACATAAAGTTTTGACAGAAAACAAAACTCGAGTTGAGCGTAAAGCTGGAGAAAACTTCAAGACTGTAGAAGTTAAAAGTGACAAGCTTTTCTCTGATCAACGAGTTGTTAAAACTAAAGGTAAAAACGGTGAGATTATCGAAAACTACAAAGACTACTATGAAGATGGCAAACTTGTTAAGAGTGAGCTAATCAATACTGAAACTGTTCCAGCAGTGGATGAAGTAGTCGAAGTTGGAACTAAAGATCGTTACACTTATGCTAACGAAGACAAAGTTATTACCGCTGTAGGTGAAAAACGAGTAGCAGATTCTAATCTTTTTGAAGGTGATGAAACTGTTGAAGATGCTGTAAATGGTAAAGAAACTTACAAAGTTAAGTACAGTAATGATGAAAATCAAAAACCGTACAGAAGTCAGTCGTGAACTAATCAAAACTGTCCCTGCAAAACAAAAAGTTGTTCATTATGGAACTAAGAAATTGATGTCTAAAGTTACTGAAGAAGAAACTGAAACAATTTCTCATGGTTATCGAACAGAAAATGATGCTACCCTTTTCGAAGGTGAATCTCGTACTGAAGATGGAAGTGACGGTTATAAACGTTACCGCAAAGTTATTTCAGTAAACAACAAAACCGGTGAAAGAACTGTTAAAAGTCGTGAGCTAGTTGAAACTAAGGATGCAGTTGATACCATTACCTTTAAGGGAACAAAAAGAACGTTATACTTATGTGAATGAAGATAAAGTCATTGTTTCTGTAGGTGAAAAAAACGAGTAGCAGATTCTAATCTTTTTGAAGGTGATGAAACTGTTGAAGATGCTGTAAATGGTAAAGAAACTTATAAAGTTAAGTATCTAAATGATGAAAATCAAACCCGCACAGAAATCAGTCGTGAACTTATCAACTCTGTTCCAGCAAAACAAAAAGTTGTTCATTATGGAACTAAGAAATTGATGTCTGAAGTTACTGAAGAAGAAACTGAAACAATTTCTCATGGTTCTCGAACTGAAAATGACTCTAACCTTTTTGAGGGTGAAAGTCGTACTGAAAATGGGCGTGACGGATTCAAACGTTACCGCAAAGTTATTTCAGTAAACAATAAAACTGGTGAACGAACTGTTAAAAGTCGTGAGCTAGTTGAAACTAAGGATGCAGTTGATACCATTACCTTTAATGGTACTAAGAAAAAACGTGTCGCTGATCCAACAGATGTCATTGTTCCAACAAGTGATGACAATTATGATATTGATGGCACATGGAAAGATATTAAGAGTTTAGGTAAAAACGGTTTAGATCCGAACAATGAAGATCACCGCAGTGCTAAGTATCTACACGATAATCTTTCTCAAGCTGATAAAGATCGTATGGCTGTTGATGAAACAGATGACGGAGATGATCTTCCTCGAGACATGGGACTTGTCTCAGTTTGGAAAGCATCACGCCTTTCTCAAGCAGAACTTGACAAGCTTGAACAGATTATAGATAATCGTAAACTTAATGAACACTTCATGGAACTTCTTAATGAAGAACGCACTCGTAAAGGCTTGACTCCTGCAACAATCGCAGCAGATGATAGCGAATTAACTCGAGTTGCTAATATTCGTGCTAATGAAATGGCAGATCATGGATCTTTACGTTATCAAGGTAAGAAGGAAGGTAAGCATAAACGTCCTGATGGTTCTCGTTGGTCAACTGCTTATGATCCAGAGTTCTACAAACAAACAAATGCAATGACAGAAAACGCAGCAGAAGCAACTGATGTTTGGGATATTGTGAGTCTTACAAATGAAAAGGCATTAGCTCATAATTTCTATACTAGATGGAAACACTCTAAAAGTCACTATGCAGCTATGATGATGGGAGATGGTTATAGCCCAGCAAACAAGAATGTACAATTCCGTGTAGCTCTTGGATTTGCTAATCATTCACTAACCTCTGGTAAAGCAATTAATGTTGTTGCTATGATGGAAATTGCATCTATGATGGACTAGATAAAAACGAACAAGATAAGATTCTGATTACCAGAATTCTAGCCTTGTTCGTTTTTCTTTTTAAAACTTAGTCAACTTTTCCACCTTCAACAACCAGGTCATCTGCTTTAGCAGCGTCACCGTAAGTTGGGTGGAGTGTTTTTTCATAGGCTTTGTGGAAGAAGTTTTCCTTACCTAATTTTTCGATTTCTTGGTTGATGTAGTCGAGTAGTTCTTGGTTACCTTTTTGAACTGCTGGTGCAATGGTATCTGGGTTACCAAGAGAAGTAATTCCTACTTCATATCCTTTATTTTCAAGGGCCCAAGCTAGAACTTCAGTATTGTCAGTAGAAAAGGCATCTCCGCGTCCATCAAGAAGGGCTTGATAGGCATCGCTATATTGGTCATATTTTTTTGAAGTTTTACTTCTGGGTGATTTTTCTCAAAGTAAGTTTCAGCAGTCGTTCCTTTTGTAACGATCAAGGTTTTGCCTTCAAGTTGCTTAACATCTGTAATTAGACCAGTCTTAGGTGACACAACACCGAGAGAAACTTTCATGTAAGGAAGGGCAAAGTCAACTTGTTTCTTACGTTCGTCAGTAACTGTAAAGTTAGCTAGGGTGATATCAACCTTGTTTGAAATCAAGTATTCAGCACGGTTGGCAGCATCAACAGAAACGTATTTAACTTTCACACCAAGGTCTTGTGCCAATTGATTCCCTAGTTCGATATCGTAACCTTGGTAAGAACCGTCATTATCAACATAACCAAATGGTTTTTTGTCTCCAAATACCGCGATTCGAAGTTCACCACTTTTCTTAATTTCATCAATAGTACGAGCTTTGGCAGTCGCCTTAGCAGATGAAGCGTCAGAGCTTCCGCCTGAACTACAAGCTGTGACGAAGATAAGCGCAAATGCTAGAGCAAAAACAGTTAGAATTGGTTTAAGTAGTTTCATAATAATCTCCTTTATTGATTATAGATATGAGCCAAACTGGCTAAAGTCAAAGACGTTTAAAAATTCTTGTGCTCGTTTGGTTTGTGGATTTGTGAAGAATTCTTGAGCAGTTCCTTCTTCAGCAATTTTTCCTTGGTCTAGAAAGATAATGCGGTCCGCAATGGCTTGGGCAAACTGCATTTCATGGGTTACCAAAATCATGGTACGACCTTCTTGGGCCAAGTCATTGATGAGTTCTAGAACCTCACGCACCATTTCTGGATCCAGTGAAGCAGTTACTTCGTCAAAGAGGATAATTTCTGGATGCATGAGCAGGGCACGGACGATCGCAACCCGTTGCTTTTGTCCACCAGATAATTGACGAGCGAAGCTATGTTTGTTTGTCTAGAAGTCCAACTCGTTCCAGTAGTTGTAGAGCTTCTTCAGTAACCTCTTTTTTGTCTCTCCCTTGAGCCTTGATAGGGCCTAGGATGAGGTTTTGAAGGACATCCAAGTGAGGAAAGAGTTCATAACTTTGAAAGACCATACCAATCTTTTGGCGAACCAGGTGAAAATCTTTTTTATTTTCAACGATGGACTGACCATCCAGCAGGATATCTCCTCCTTGAATACTTTCTAAACCATTGAGGCAACGAAGGAGGGTACTTTTCCCACAACCAGATGGTCCTAGGATGACGACCACTTCCCCCTTTTTAATATCTAAAGAAAGTCCTTGGAGGATAGGATTGTCTCCGAAGGATTTTTTAGTTCCTTGATTTCTAAAATAGTTTCAGACATTTAGTTCCTCCAATGTTTTTCTAGATGAGTAGATAGTTTGGAAATAGGGAAGCAAACTGCGAAATATAAGACTAGGATGGTTCCGTAAATCCAAAAGGAAGCGGTTGGGATGGTTAAGCGATTGCTATCAATGATTTGTTGTCCAACCTTGGTAACTTCAACAACCCCAATCAAAACAACCAAGGAAGTTGTTTTAATCATACGAGTGACAAGATTGATGGCTTGCGGTAGAAGCCTTCTCAAAACTTGAGGGATAATGATATGGTAGTAGAGTTGCACTTTAGTTAAGCCAAGCGCCTGCCCACTCTCAAACTGATGTTTGGGAAGGGAAGTGATGGCACCACGAACCAAGTCCCCCATCTCAGCTGTTCCCCAAAGAGTGAAAACGATAATAGCAGAAGCCTCACCAGAGATATTGATATTAAAGTTTCGAGCCAAGCCAAAGTAAACGATGAAAAGGAGCACTAGCTGCGGCATGATACGGATAAATTCTAGATATAAGCGTGTCAAGAAGCGAATCACTCTAGAATGAGAAGTCATGATAATTCCCATCACCGTTCCGAAAATCATGGATAAGAGGACAGACAGGATAGAAATACCAATCGTGACGCCCAATCCCTGTAAGATTCTCAGGAGATTATTTCCCTGAAAGAGTACTTGCATTCCCGAATCCTGCATGACGGAGCCTCCTTTCTATCCAACTAAAGACTAGCGAAATAGGTAGAAGCATGATAAGGTAAGCAACCACCAACATAGCTAACGCAATATCTGTCTCATAGTAGAGTCCTATCAAATCCTTAGCAACATACATAAGGTCAGCAAGGGCAACTGCTGAGAAGACAGATGTTTCCTTTATGAGGAAAATAACATTGGCACTAAAGGATGGTAGAGCAACCGCTGTCGCTTGTGGCAGAACCACGTAGCGAAAAACCTGAAATGGAGTAAGCCCAATGGCTAAACCGATTTCATGCTGGGTTTGACTGACTGCTTCTAGCCCGCTTCGGAAGGATTCTGCCATGTAGGAACCACCTAAAAAGATGAGCCCGACTGTTGCACAGACTTCTGAAGAAAGAACAATCCCTATTCTAGGTAGGCCGAAGTAGAGAAAGAAAAGTTGTATCAAAAGGGGTGTATTTCGTGAAAGTTCGATATAGGCTGTTGCCAACTGGGAAAAAACAGGAAGGCGGTAATGCCGGATGACACTGACGATGAGCCCCAGCAAAAAAGAACCTAGAATTCCCCAAACTGCAATATGCAAGGTCAGAAAGAATGCCTTTTGATAGAGTGGTAGATATTGTTCAACAATGGACCAATCCAAAAAGTAGAACCTCCCATCTAGAAAAATGATACAGTTATTGTAGCATTAAAAGAGAGCTTTGGATAATATGTATTTTTTTATTGCCGTTATAAGGATTTTTTATCATAGACATAAAATTTCTGAAATTTCCAAACAAAATATTTGAAAAAGTTTTGAAAAAGAGTTAAGATGTTTTTGTATTATACAAAAGTAAGCGCTTACTTATTAAGGAGGATATTTTATGTCATATAAAACAAGCAATGCAGAAGGTCATGTAGATTTCATAAATACCTATGATTTAGAGCCCATGGCGCAACAAGTTATTCCTAAAGCAGCATTTGGCTATATCGCTAGTGGAGCAGAAGATACCTTTACTTTACGGGAGAACATCCGTGCCTTTAACCACAAACTCATCGTTCCGCATACGCTTTGTGATGTGGAAAATCCAAGTACAGAGATTGAATTTGCAGGTGAAAAATTGTCTTCACCAATCATTATGGCGCCTGTTGCGGCTCATAAATTGGCAAATGAACAAGGTGAAGTAGCTACTGCGCGTGGTGTACATGAGTTTGGTTCTCTTTATACAACCAGCTCTTACTCTACTGTAGATCTTCCAGAAATTACAGAAGCTCTTCAAGGGACACCTCACTGGTTCCAATTTTACTTTAGTAAGGATGACGGTATCAACCGCCATATCATGGACCGTGTGAAGGCTGAGAGGTATAAAGCGATTGTCTTGACAGCAGATGCTACTGTAGGGGGCAATCGTGAGGTGGACAAGCGTAATGGCTTTGTATTCCCAGTTGGTATGCCAATCGTAGAAGAATATCTACCTGAAGGTGCTGGTAAGTCAATGGACTTTGTCTACAAATCAGCTAAACAACGCCTGTCTCCACGAGATGTAGAATTCATCGCTGAATACTCAGGCCTACCCGTTTACGTTAAAGGTCCCCAATGCCGTGAAGATGTTGAACGTTCTCTTGCTGCAGGTGCATCTGGTATCTGGGTAACCAACCACGGTGGACGTCAAATCGATGGTGGCCCAGCCGCCTTTGACTCACTTCAAGAAGTTGCTGAAGCAGTTGACAAACGTGTACCGATTGTCTTTGACTCTGGTATTCGTCGTGGTCAACATGTCTTTAAAGCCTTGGCTTCAGGAGCAGACTTGGTAGCAATTGGGCGTCCTGCTATTTATGGTTTGGCTCTTGGTGGTAGTGTTGGTGTTCGTCAAGTATTTGAGCACTTGAATGCAGAATTGAAGACAGTCATGCAGTTATCCGGAACTCAGACTATTGAGGATGTCAAACACTTCAAGCTCCGTCACAATCCATACAACCCAACCTTCCCAGTTGACCCACGTGACTTAAAATTGTATTGATAAAGAAATTTCCTCCACTAATGTGGAGGTTTTTGCTTGTGTTTTATACTCTTCGAAAATCTCTTCAAACCGCGTCAACGTCGCCTTGCCGTACTCAAGTACAGACTGCGGCTAGTTTCCTAGTTTGCTCTTTTGATTTTTCATTGAGTATTAATCACTTTTGTCATGAAGAATAAAAAGAGAAAGATTTGAATTTTATA
>BNJU01005181.1_pt1 | contig 14986 bp, 13 predicted proteins | sample 8539281 | NCBI WGS metagenome assembly BNJU01 (sample SAMD00202456, study PRJDB9452) | human saliva metagenome | isolation source: human saliva | place: Japan
CACGTTACGTATTGTTGTCCCGGCGAGAAAGTTCGTCGAACCTCATCCTGGCCTCCTCCGACGCCGAGCGCGAGGTCGCCCTGGCCGCCCTCCCTGCCGCTGCAGAAGGGCGACTTCATCCAGATGTTCGAGACGATGAACGGCAAGCCCATGACGGTGCGCTCATCGACCCGCCGCTGCACGAGTTCCCTGCCGGACCTGGACCGAGCTGAGCGTCAAGGTGGCCGTGGACCGCGAGCGCGGCGAGCTGGACCCGGCCGACGAGGAGCTCCTGGCCGTGGTGCGCAAGAGCCACGAGGCCAACCCGATGCTCGGCCTGCGCGGGGTCCGCCTGCTGCTGACCATGCCTGGCCTCATCGAGCCCCAGGTGCGCGCATCGCCGAGGCCGCCGTCGAGCGCCTCAAGGCTGGCGGCGACCCGCACCCGAGATCATGATCCCGCTCATCGGGATCGGTGCGTGAGCTCCAGCTGGCGCGCGAGCGCGTGGAGCACGTGCCGCAGGAGGTCTCCCAGGCCTCCGGCTATGCCCTCGACTTCCCGGTGGGCTGCATGATCGAGCTGCCGCGCGCTGCCGTCACCTCCGCCCACGTCGCCGAGGAGGCCGACTTCTTCTCCTTCGGCACCAACGACCTGACCCAGACCACCTGGGGCTTCTCGCGTGACGACGTCGAGGGCTCCTTCGTGGGCCGCTACATCGACGACGGCATCTTCGGGGTCTCCCCCTTCGAGACCATCGACGCCGACGGCGTGGGCGGCATGGTGCGCCTGGGGGTCGAGGGCGGCCGCTCCACCAAGCCGACGATGAAGATGGGCGTGTGCGGCGAGCACGGCGGGGACCCCGAGTCCATCGGCTTCTTCCACCGGGTGGGCCTGAACTACGTCTCCTGCTCGCCCTTCCGGGTGCCGGTGGCCCGCCTGGAGGCCGGGCGCGCGGCCGTCGCGGACAAGGCTGAATAACCGGGTAACCGGAGAGCCGAGTAACGCGGCCCGCGGACCAACATCGCCGTGGGGGGCCGGGCTGGGATCAGGAGGCCGGCGACGGCGAGGCGATACCCAGGCGCCCGCCCAGCCAGTCGAGCTGGTCGGCCAGCGCCGGCCCCCACACGGCCCAGGTGTGGGCGCCGTCGTACTGGCGGGTGCTCACCGTCATCCCGGCCCTCGTGGCGGCCTCGGCCAGGACGGGCACGGCCCCGCGGTAGCTCGTGTCCTGGCGGCCCACCGACAAGATGCCGGCGATGCCGTCGTAGCGGCCGGGTGAGGGCGGAGGACATCAGGGAGAGCGGGTCGTTGGCCTCGTAGGCGGCACGGTCTCCGCCGAAGCCCTGGGAGATGGTGCGCTCCACGCTGCCCAGCGTGGGGTGCTCCTCGGCACTGATAGCCAGGAAGGTGCGGTAGACGCCCGGTGAGCGGGTGACGACCTGCATCGCGCAGGTGCCCCCGTTGGACAGGCCGGCCACCGCCCAGTGGGCGGGTCGTCGTCGACCCGCAGGTTCGCCCTGATCCAGGCCGGGACGTCCCTCTCCAGGTAGGTGGCCACCTTGCCGCCCGCCCTCGGTGTCGGAGCACAGGGGATTGGCGTACGGGCTGCCCAGGAGGTCGGCGACGACGACTACCGGGGCCAGGCCGTGGTGGTCGGCCGCGTAGGCGTCCATCGTGTCCTTCAGGTTCCCCAGCTCGAACCAGTCCGACGGGCTTCCCGGCTGCCCGGTGAGCAGGACCAGGACCGGCAGGGCCGGGCGCTGAGAGCCCAGGTAGGCCGGCGGCAGGTAGATGAAGGCCCCTCGCGGCGTGAAGCCCTTCGTTCCGGACTGGTCGCCGGCCGGGATGTCGGCGGTGACCGCCTGGCCGCGGGCGGGCATGTCCGACGGCGGCCTCCAGGTCTCCTCCAGCATCCCGCGGCCACGCACGGGTGCCGGAGACCGGGCCGCGGCGCCCTGCAGACGGTTGAGTGGCGTGGTCGCCACCCCGTAGCCCAGGACCGATGCCAGGGTGGGGTAGGAGGCGAAGAAGGTGTTGATGGCCAGCAGGGAGGAGGCCACCACGGCCACGAGGCTGGAGGCCGACTCCGTGGCGCGCACCAGGCGGCGGTTGCGTGAACGCACCGCCCGGTGACGTCCCTCGGTGCGGTTGCCGGTGACCAGCTGGGCGATGACGAGGCCGATGACGCCCACCCAGGTCCACACGAACCAGCCGACACCGTCGGCGACGGGATGCCAGATGACGTCCACGGCCAGCCAGGAGGTCACTGCGCTCACTGCTGCGGCAGCAGGGCACGACGAGCTGGCGATGCCAGGGCAGGTAGCGGGTGCCGCCACCACAGCCAGGCGATGACCACCGCGGCCACGATCACGCAGACCGTCCCCCATCCAGGGCTGGAGGATGTGGACGGCCTTGAGAGCGCCCACGACGCCGCTCGACGCCCTGCACGTCGGCGGTGGGCGCCCAGCACCGCTGATCTCAGTCACGGTTCATCAGCACATGGGCGAAGCGCGCCGTCTGGGAGGGCTTGAGACCGGGAAGGTAGGCCCGGGCGATGGCGATCCCCACCGTGGGCAGGTCCACCAGGTCGGGAACCGCCAGGTACATGGGCACGGAGCGCGGCTTGAACTTGCGCTTGTAGGCGTGCAGGGAGCCGAATCTGTAGGCCGGCTCCAGCACGGAGGCCAACAGGTTCAGGAGCGGGTCGAAGCGCGAGGAGGAGCCGCCGTCGGCCGGTGCGGAGCGCGACAGCGGCGCCCCGGACAGGGACAGGATCTCCAGGCCCTCGGCCTGGGCGTCCTGGGCGGCGCGCCCGATGAGGTACTCCATGACGGGCCGGAAACCGCCCTCGCGGCGCCGCATGAAGTCCAGGGTCAGGCCGATGACGCGCCCATCGCGGTACACCGGCAGCCAGGAGGTGACGCCCTGACGGTGCCCTCGGCGTCCACGGCCAGCAGCAGGCGCGTCTCGGCGTCGTCGAGCTCGGCCAGGCCGCCCAGGGTGAAGCCCATCTCTGGCAGCGGCTTGTCACTGGCCCAGGCCTGGGAGATGGCCCGATCTGGTCGCGCCGGCCGGCGGGCAGTCGCGGAAGCTGGTCCACACCGCCTCGACGCCCTCCTTCTTGGCGTGGTTGAGGGCGGTGCGCACGTCCCTGGTAGGCCTTGCCGCGGAAGGCCAGGTCCGGCAGGTCCAGGACGGACCCCTCGGCCACCCTGCATGATCGTCCAGCCCATGGCGCGGGCGGCCTCCATCGCCGGGGCGTGCACCGAGTACAGGGCGGGGATGAGTCCGGCGTCGGTGGCGAAGTCGGCGAAGTCGCGCACCGCCTGGGCCACGTCGGCGTCGTCGGCGGCGGGGTCCCCGACCGTCAGGGCGACGTCGCGGCTGGGCCGGTAGGAGAAGCCGGCCGTGCCCGCCTCGTTGACCCAGGCCTCGTTGCCTTGCCAAGTGAGCATCCACCCCAGGGTCCCGGCGCCGCGGCTGCGCACCAGGTCGACGAGTTCCTCGCGGTCGGAGATCCGGGTGCGGGCGGGAGCGGACTGGGCCAGCCACACCCACAGGATCGTCAGGAGCCACACCAGGACCGGAACCCACCCGGTGAGCAGGTGGGCCAGAGGGGTCAGGGGCTCGACGATCAGGCTCATGATGCCGCCGGTGCTGATGGGCAGCAGGTAGGACACGTAGGTCTCCAGCAGGGCGGGCCAGGTCGCGTAGGGGGAGAAGTCGTGAGACATGAGCAGGCCCCCGGCGACGGTCAGGACCGCCCCGCCCAGGAGGGTCAGGACCCAGGCGACGACGGCGCGACGAATGACGCCGGGGCGCGAGCCCAGGGTGAAGCGCCTCCTGGTCCACACCACCAGGCTGATGACCACGATGTTGAGCAACAGCGGCACCAGCAGGTGCCCCGAGCGCAGCCAGCTGTGCAGGAGCTGGGTCGTGGTGGACCTGACGCGGGCATCTGCTCGCCGATCTTCTCCACCAGGGCGAACAGGGCCGCGCACACCCCCAGGAAGATCTGCAGGGCGATGGTGCCGTAGGCCGCTGAACGGCGCCCCCGGCGCAGGCCGTCGGCCAGGACCAGCTGCAGGAGCGCCGGCATGCACATCAGGAGCTGCTCGACCGGGGATAGATGACGGCGTCCTTGGGCAGGATGGCGGGGGTCAGCCCGTAGCGGGCGTCGGCCAGGGGCCGGCGGCGTTACTCACCACCGCCAGGGCGCAGCTCACGGCCCAGCAGGCCACCAGGAAGGCCACGAGCTCGCGCTCCGACGCGCCGGGGCAGCTCCTGGGAGGGGGCCGACTGCTGCCCGCGCTCCAGGACGACTGCCCATGATGAGGCCGATGACGCCCTGCTCCCAGGCGGGCCAGGGCGCCCACGGTTCCGGTCACAGCGGCCGAGACGACGAGGACGGCGAAGGTCGCCAGCGCGTGCGCCGTCGCCAGGACGGGACGCATGACACTGGTGGAGGCCGCCACCAGGCCGGCGGTGGGCAGGCTGATGCCCTGGATCGGGGCGAGGACGAGGTAGGGGGACCAGGCGTCCCACACGTGGCGGATGAGGGGGTAGAGCGCCTGGGCCAGGACGATGCCTCCGGCGCAGGAGACGACGGCGGTGGCCAGCCACCGTCGAGTGCCCAGGAGCCGCTCCAGCAGCACGCCGACGGACAGCAGCATGAGGCAGCCGGTCACCGGCAGCAGTGACCGGGGACCGCCCAGGCGGTCAGCAGGGTCCACACCCGCTGGGGGCTGGTGGATGGTGGCGGACAGGAGGATCTGCCCCCGGGGACCCCCAGGGCAGCAGGACGATCCCTGATGACCAGGGTCAGCGCGGCGCAGGTGGTCGCAGCCGGCGCCGGGGCCAGCCAGGCGCGCGCGGCCCGCCGGGCTCGGTGCGCGTAGACGCTCAGGTGCGAGGGCTCAGACGCAGGGGCGGCCGACGCCGATGACGGTGATGGTGCGGGCGATGAGGGTGGAGGAGGGCACCGGGGAGGGCGCGAGCTCAGATGCGTCCGGGGAGATCGTGGTGACGAGACCGACGGCATGAACGCTCCTCAGGCGGTAGGTAGATGGGAGGCTGGTGAGGCGATAGGGGATGGAGGGGCTCCCCGCAGGAGTCGACCAGCGACATTCTTATCCACTTCCCGGGCATCCCTCATCCACCTCGAGGTGGATGCGACCATGAGACCGGTCTCTCAAGAATCGGGGATAACCCTAGGAGATAACCTCGATCTGGCCGTGTTTCCGCGGTTTTCTCCCTGTGAGGGGCTGATGTGATGGGGTGACGGCCCACCCGTCGTTGCCGTCATGAGATAGTCTGCCGTGCTGGCGGTCGTAACAGGATGGCTGGGCGCTGTGTCGTGGGTGACTCGACTGAGAGCCGTCCCACGCGCGTGCCCACCTGTGCTGGGGGCCATCGCGGAGCAGGACGACGAGGAAAGGCGGCCCCGATCCATGGCCATGTACGAGCTCGACGGCAACCACCTCCCTGCCCGTGCGCCTGGGTCGCTCCGCTGACGCCATCACCCTGTCTCACAGTCTGGTCGCCATCCAGCGTCAGATCGTCGATGTCCTGCGCCGTCCACTCTTCCCCTGTCATGGGAGGAGCTCGAGACCGGGGCGAGCCTGACCGCCCTGGACGCCACCGGGTCAGGTCGTCGTCGTCGAGGTCCTGGAGAGACGTCGACTCCACGGGGCTGCTGGCCGCCATGTCGCGCTCTGACCCAGGCCGCCACCGCGGGCCGCCGTGAGATCGCCAGCAGGTACGCCGGCGGGCTGGGGGCCTTCAGCCAGGACTGGAACGAGTTCCGTGAGGCGATGCCCGCCCAGGTCGAGGCCGGGCCGAGGCTGACGATCCTGAGCGCCTCCCTGGAGCCCGACGTCGTCGGAGGGCTGGGAGTGCTGGCCTCCGGGCTGGAGATCCACGAGGTTGACGTGCGCATCGTGGACGAGTCGCGCATCGTCGTCGTGGTGGAGAAGATCTCCGAATGGACGTGGCCGCCGGGGGCCGCTGCTCGTGGCCCGTGCGCCCCCGGCCCGGCCCCTGGCCGGTTCCGCCTCCGCCGGCTCGAACGGCTCACGGGCCATTGACGCCACGGAGCAGGCCGAGCACATGAGTCCGGTCACCGGCCCCATCGAGATCGTCATGCCCTGCCGAGCCGGCGCACACCCCCGAGACCGAGGGGCACTGAAGATGCCAGCGCCGCCATCCCGGCGGGGGCTTTCGCCGCGACGGGTGCGGCCGATGCGCTCTCCGAGCTGTTCGAGCCGGTGGCCGTCACCGCCGAGCAGCCCCAGGTGCATGCCCTCTCCGCCCAGGGCGGGGAGGAGTCCTCACCTGAGGACCCCGAGGAGGCCGGCGGCGCCCAACCCTGCTGGGCAGGCCGTGCCCGAACCGGATGAGGGGGCTGCCGACGTCGCCGCCGGTGCCGGTCGACGCCCACGGCACAGGGTCGGCCCAGGAGGCCGCTGACGCTGCCTGATGGCCCGCGACCGATGCCGACCGCGGTGCCGAGGGCTGAGCACAGTGCTGAGGCTGAGCCGGAGGCCCCTGCAGAGCCGGCCCGAGCCGGGACCCTGAGCGCTCCGACAGCGCCCCGCAGCGGCCGGTGACCGCCGCGGTGACACGCGCCGCCGGTGACCACCGCGTCGGCAGTGCTGGGCAGGACCGGCCGACATCCTCAGCGGGTGACACTGTGACCGTTCCCGCCTCGTCGACCTGGGGAGGAGCCCGTCGCCGACGACGCCGGCCACCGGGGGCGCCCTGACTCGCCGATGACTCCAGCGCCGGGCAGCGGGCCGTCGCCGCCCTGGCCGGAGGCGTGGACATCCTCGGCGGGAGCAGCCTGTCCGGGGGCAGCGGTTCAGCGGCGTCGGCCGGCTCGGCACCTTCCGACGCTCCGCTCGGTCCGGACCGAGCCCCGCAGGCCGGGCGAAGCCCCGAGCGAGCCCGGTTCGAGCACCCGCATGGGACGGCGCTCGCGGGCGGCGCACTCTCAGTCCGGAGGCATCCTCGGCTGCGCCCGCCGCGCAGGCCTGGTCCACCGTCGCCCCCAACGAGTCCCGCCCGGAGGCGCCCACCGGCGCGGTGCCCCTCGTGTCCTGGGAGCCGCTGCGCGGGTCGGCCGACGGGCTCGACCCGGTGGCCGAGGCACTGGGCGGCGACCCCTCGAAGTCCCTCCTGGTCCAGGAGACCGCGGAGCTCGCGGCCGTGGCGGCCTCGCTGGGCAAACCGACCCAGCTCATCTGGCAACGGCTGCGCCGAGGCATCTACCACGAGGCGATCCTGTCGGTGGAGGGGGTCATCACCCTGTCCGACGGGCGCTCCTTCACCGACCCGACGTCGGCCGCCAACGCCGCCCAGGCCGTCACCGACGCCGACGGCTGGCGCGTGTGGCGCGTGGGGGTGCACGGCGCCCACCTGGGGGACCTGCGCGACGACCTGGCCGACCGCGGCCTCTGAAGCCCCCTGGCCCCGAGTCTGACTGTCCGGTCGGCTCGTCCGTGCGGTCGAGTCCCTTAGGTCGTAGGTCGTAAACCACCTGACATCCTCCGCCCGTAGAGGAGAGCCGCCTGGGGCCGCGAGGCTGGAGGTGGCTCGCGGCTTTCCCGATCACGCGGGCCGGGGAGATGATGATGAACGCGACGCGCAACGTGACGCGTAGGGCCATGGCGCTGGTTGTGGTGGCCCTGTTGGCCTCGCTGTCCCTGCTGACCGCTTGTGGCTCGACGTCGTCGTCGGCCAGTTTGCCGCCGCGTGAGCCTCCGTCTGGTGAGCATCAGCTGACGGCCGAGGACGTCAATGCCTGGTTGGACGGGAAGTTGCCCGATGCCTTGAAGAACGAGGATATTCCGGGTGCTGTGGTGTCGGTGGTCAAGGACGGTCAGGTGGTGACCACCCGCGGCTACGGCTGGGCCGACACCGGTGCCTCGGGCGGGCAGCCGGTGGCCGTGGACCCGCAGAAGTCCTTGTTCCGGGTGGCCTCGATCTCCAAGATCCCGACCTCCATCGCGGCGATGCAGCTGGTGGAGCAGGGCAAAGTGGATCTCGACGCCGATATCAGCGCCTACCTCGACTTCGAGATCGAGCGGCGCTTCGATGAGCCCCTGACCCTGCGCAACCTCCTGACTCACTCGGCGGGCTTCGAGGAGAGCATCCGGATGGCTCAGGACGAGACGGACCTGGAGGCCTACGTCAAGACCAATCCGCCGGTGCAGGTCTTCGAGCCGGGGAGCACCCCGGGGTACTCCAACTACGGCATGGCCCTGGCCGGCTACATCGTGCAGCGGGTGAGTGGTCAGCCTTTTGAGACCCTATGTGCGTGAGCACGTCCTGGAGCCGGCGGGCATGACCTCCTCCACCCTATGAGCAGCCCCTGCCCAAGGATATGGCCGGCCCCTGGGCCCGGGCTACACCTCCACGGGTGAGGAGGTCCCCTCGAGCTCATGGGTGACTTCCCGGCAGGCTCGCTGACTGTCTCGGCTCCGGACTTCGCGGCTTCATGAACGCTCAGCTGAGTCGCTCGCCCAGCTGTTGCGTGAGGAGACCTGGGAGCAGATGTGGTCGCCCGGGCTGGGGAGGAGCGGCTCGGCAACCGGGCCAAGGCCGGGAGATGGGCCTGGGCTACTTCGACCTCTCCCGTCACGGCCGGCGAGTCGTGGGGCACGGCGGCGACATTGTGGGGTGGCACTCCCAGTTCGAGCTCTACCCCGAGGAGAACACCGGCATCTTCATCTCCTACAACGGCGATGGTAATGACAGCGACTCCTCGAACAACCTGCGCGAGGACCTGGCTCAGGGCTTCGCCGACCGCTACTTCCCCGGCGAGACGGTTAAGGCATCCGGCAGCAAGGACTCCGCCGAGCGCGCCCGCCAGGTGGCCGGCTCCTACGTGCCCAGCAGAGTCCCGTGGGCCTCCTTCGCGGCGGCCTGGGTGCCGACTCTCTTCCCGGCAACGATCGAGCAGACGGGCGACGGGGGACTCAAGGACGGTAAGACTCAGTATGTCGAGGTCGAGCCCTGGGTCTGGCGGCAGGTCGACGGGCGCAGCGCCTTCGCCGCCCAGGTTGAGGACGGCAAGGTCGTCAGCCTCAGCCAGGGGCCCGCGCTGACCCTGATCCCCATGACAGCGGTCCAGCAGGCGCTCGCTCCTGTGTTCGGCATCTGCCTGGTCCTGCTGCTGGTGGTGACGGTGGCCTGGCCGATCGGGGCACTGCGACGACGTCGGGCCCTCGCGCGGGGCCGGGAGGTCGGCGCCCCGGTGTCGTGGCTGACCCGGCTGGCTCGGGGCGGGGGCGCCGTGGCGCTGGCCTCTCAGTTCACCTGGATCGTGATACTCGTCGTCTTCGCAGCCGTTCAGTCTTCTATCGTGGGCTATGGCTCCCTTGCCTGGGTCGTCCCGGTGGTACGGGGCGCCCAGGTCCTTCAGGCTCTGGGCGTGGTGGCCGTCATCCCGGCAGCAGCTGACCTCGTGATGTCCCTGAGGCGCCGGACGGGCTGGCGGAGGATCGCCATGTCGACCGTTCTCCTGGCGGCACTGGTGGCACTGACCTGGTGGGCCTGGGCCGGCAACGCCCTGGTACCCAGGCTCGGACTGTGACCGGGGAACGTCGAGGCCTGTGCCCGTCGGCGACAATGCAGCTATGAGCCTGTCCGATCCCACCAGCTCGGTCCCGATCCGGCGCAACGACGTGCTGCTGGCTCTCACCTTCGCCGTGGTTCAGCCGGCCGTGGCGTTCCTTGCGAGCACCTCGGTGCCGGTCGGCCCTCGACCGTGGTTCGCCGCGACGGCGATTCCGCTCGCGGCCGAGGGGCTGGCCCTCGTGCTGTGGCGCAGTCGCCCCCTGGTCTGTCAGGCGCTGGTGTGGTCGGCGGAGGTGGCGACATCGTTGCTGCTTCCCGCGGGCTACGTCGCCAGCGGCTACGGTCAGCTCGTCGTGTCCTTCAGTATGGGGATGCGGTTTCCTCTGCGCCGAACGGCGGCTGCCCTGACCGCGTTGTCCCTGGCTTACTCGGCGGTCGACAACTGGCGAGACCCGCCCAATCAGTGGGAGCTGGCCATGACAAGAGTGCTGGTGAACCTGGCGGCCTGCCTGCTACCGATGCTGGGCGGGGCGGCGCTGGCCAGCAGTCGCAGGTACGAGCACTCCCGTCAGGAGCTCCTCAGGCGCGAGCACGGCCGGCAGCTGGAGGTGGCCCTCATCCAGGAGCGCCGCCGCCTGGCCGGAGAGCTGCACGACGTCGCCGCCCACCACCTGGCCGGGATCGTCGTGCAGGCGGCCGCGCTCGAGCGACTGATCGACCGCGACCCGCAGACGGCCAGGGACGCGGCTCAGCAGCTGCGCCGACAGGCCAAGGAGACCCTTTCCGGGCTCCGCTCCGTGGTGGGCCTACTGCGCAGTGACGAGGAGGTCGAGGAGTCCACACCCGGACTGCGCGACCTGCCCGAGCTGGTGGCCTCCACCCGGGCGCTCGGCGTTGACGTCGAGCTGCTCGACGGTGGCCTTCTGGGTGACGAGCCGGGTGATGGGACCACCCACACCACCTCCAGCGGTGCGCCCTCCAGAGATACCGCCGCTCGCATACCGGTCCTGTCGCAGCGGGCCGACACCGCCGTCTTCCGGGTGGCGCAGCAGGCGATCAGCAACGCCCTGCAGCACGCTCCGGGAGCCCCGATCACGGTGGAGGTGAGACGTCTGGAGACCGCCCTCGAGCTGACCGTTCTCAACGGCCCGGCACACCGGCCCTCGACCGACCCCGGTGGCGGCGGCACGGGCCTGACGGTCATGCGGGAACGGGCCGACGCCGTCGGAGGTTCACTCCACGCCGGCCCGGTGGAGGGCGGAGGCTGGCGGGTACGGTTGGTCCTGCCGTTGGCCCGGGAGGAGGACGCGTGATCGGGGTGGTACTGGTGGATGACCAGGCGGTGATCCGCGCCGGCTTCCGCATCCTGCTGGAGGAGAACGATGACATCACGGTGGTGGGAGAGGTCTCCGGCGGCAGGGAGGCGGTGCGCGTGGTGCGCGCGACCCGGCCCGACGTCGTGTGCATGGACCTGCGGATGTCGGAGGGGGACGGCCTGACGGCCACGCGCCAGATCGTCGCCGAGCGGGAGGGCGGCGTCCCGGCGGTCCTGGTCGTCACCACCTTCGACATGGACGCCGACGTCTTCGGCGCGCTGGAGGCCGGGGCGGACGGCTTCATCCTCAAGGACTGCGAGCCCGAGGAGCTGGTCGATGCCGTGCGCCGCCTGGCCTCCGGCTACGGCCTGGTGGACCAGAGCGTCACCCGGCGGGTGATCGCCGAGTTCGCCCGCCGCCAGGGGCGGGTCGAGAACCGGGAGGCGCTCGGCGTGCTCACCGAGCGGGAACGCGAGGTCGTCCAGCTCCTGGCCGGCGGCATGTCGAACGCGGAGATCGCCGCCGCGCTCGTCGTCGAGACCAGCACGGTCAAGTCGCACCTGACGCGGATCCTGCCCAAGATCGGCGCCCGCGACCGGGTCCAGGCCGTCGTGTGGGCCTTCCGCAACGGGCTGGTCTGAGGTGCCGGCCGTCGTCGGACCGGATCAGCGCAGCACGTAGGCGGCCATCCAGCGGCGCATGGCGGAGAAGACCTGCTCGCGCACGGGAGGTTCGGACAGGGTGAGGTCGTGGACCCCTCCGGGGAAGCGGGCGATGGTCACCAGCTTGCCGAGCATGACGGCGCGGCGGGCGGTGGCGTCGGCGTCGATGATCGTGTCCGCGCTGCGTGACTCCGGAGTCCACGTCACCCCGAGGCGGGTGGAGGCCGAGCCCATGGACAGCACCGGGCAGCGGATGTCCAGGCCCTGGGCGACGCGGTTGTGGCCCTCCATGACGGCCTGGAGCCAGCCCACGCGCACGGGCGCGGAAGGGCTTGATCGACCAGGCGGGGTTGATGTCCCAACCGGTCACGTAGGGGTCGTCGGCCCAGGCGGGATCGGGCAGCTCGCCGTCACGCTCGGGGAGCCAGCCGTCGGTGATGGAGAAGACGCGCGCCGGGTCGACCCAGCCGTCGAGGATCGACATGCGCGGGTCGCGCAGCGCCAGGGTGCGCAGAACCGGGTCGCCGACGGTGCGCACGAGCTCGGAGCCCTGGAGCGAGAGCCAGGCGGAGTTCAGGATCAGGGCGCGCAGGGCCCCCGGGTGGCGGTCCGCCCACAGGGGAGGCGATGAGTCCGCCCGTGGAGTGACCCGACAGGACGAGCTCGGTCTCCCAGCCCTGATCGGCGCGGATGGCCGACAGGGCCCGCCCCAGGTCCTCGTCGTACTCGGCCAGCGAGGTGCACCAGCCCAGCATCTGGCCCTCGCGCCAGGAGCGGCCGTAGCGGCGCAGGTCCAGGGCGTAGAAGGCGCCGCCCAGGCGGGAGATCTCGCGGGCCAGGTGGGTCTGGAAGAAGTAGTCGTTCCAGCCGTGCAGGTAGAGGTAGATGAAGGTGGGGGTGGTGGGGTGCCCGGCAGAGCGCCGGGGTCGAGGGCCGGCAGGTGGCGCACCAGGGTGGCGACGGCGCCGTCGTCCCTCGTCGTCGGGCAGCAGCTCCAGGGTGCGGGCCTCGAAGCCCGGGCCCAGGAAATCCGGGCCCCAGGCGTCCACCGGCGCATGCTCGGTCGTTGCGTTCACGACCCCATGATGGCACCGCTCGCTGGAAGGGGCGCCGAGACGGAATTCTCACTCACCGACCGAAACTTCAGAAACGACCCGGAGCCGCGTCTTTTTTGAAGTTTCGGTCGAAGTGAGGCGCGGGCGGCGAGAGGGGCGGGCGACGTGAAGTCCCGTTGCCACCGAGGCGACCGGTGTCAGCCGGCGTGCTGGCCGATGAAGCGGAGGATCGCCTCCTCGAGCTGGCGGCCGTGGCCGGTGATGAGGTGACCGCCGGTGGGGAAGATCGACGTCGTCAGGTCCGGGTAGCGGTGCATGGAGGACTGCACGTGCCCCGCCGGGGGAGCGAAGGGCGCTATTCGGTCGTCCCGGGCGTGCAGGAGCAGGACGGGTGGGTTGAGCGCCTCGATCGGATAGTCCTCGAAGTGCACCGCCATCTCCCGGTTGGTGATCGAGGCGTCGATGTCCGCTCCTGTCCTGCGTTCGGACAGAGGGAGCATGCCGTGGATGGTCCGGGGATCCATGCCCAGGACGGGACTGAAGAATGGCGAGAGCAGCCACATGATCCAGTCGTGGTTCATGATCGCCGGCGGCCCCATGCGCCCGGGCGGCGTCGTGGGCCGGGACGGCCAGGGCGCGGCCGAGCTCAAGAGAATGAGTCCTGTGACGTCGCTCGGGGTGGTCCAGGGCGAAGCGGATGGCAGGGGTGCCGCCGGCCGACGCTCCCAGGACGAAGACTCGTTCGATCCCCAGACGGTCGAGCATCTCGGCGAAGACGGCGGCCTGGGCGGCCGGCGAGCCGTCGCCCCGCACGGCGCTGCCGGGGTAGCCGAAGCGCGACGGCGCGAGGACCCGGCAGTACTCGGACAGGCTCCCTGACGTTCTCCAGCGCCTGGTCGTATCCGCCGTACAGCCCGTGAACCGACAGAATCGTCTCACAGCCGGAGCCGCAGCTGGAGCCCCCTCCCCGGGGCTGTGGCCCGCAGTCGACGTAGGCGACCTCGCCGTGACTGAGGGCCATCCTTCGCACCGGATGGGCGAGCAGTCGCGCGCGGGCTGCGGCGCGGGCTCGGCTGAGAGCGAGGGCCTGAGCCGCGCCGTAGATGACGATCCCGGCGCCGAGGAGTCCCGCGGCGAGCAGTGCGCGTCTCATGGCAGACCCCCTCAGCCTCCGGCGGCGTGTGCACTCGTTGCGTTCACGACCCCCATGATGGCACCGCTCGCTGGGAGGGCGTCACGACCGAACTCTCACTCACTCAACCAAAACTTCACAAACGACCCGGAGCCGCGTCGTTTCTGAAGTTTTCTGTCGAAGTGAGGCGGGGTGCCTGGGGGAGAGGTGGGAGGGTCCTCGGTGGGCCGCTGACGAGACGAGCCTCGGCATCGACCCCGACGACCGCCTTCAGCATCCTCCTGCTGGGCGTCTGCGCCGTCACCGCCTACGACCCTCTGACCTCCTGAGCCAGGGGATGGGAGCTCGCCCTCCGAGCCTGCAGGTGACTGCGGATACGGCGCTGCGGCTCGGCACGTACTTCGGGGTATCCGCGCAGTTCTGACTGAACCTGCAGACCCAATACGACCTTGACGTGGCGGAGGACCGTCTTTCGATGCAGATCGATGTCATCACTCCGCTGCGGTTGGCCTGAGGCTCGACATGCCGTGCAGGTCGGCCGGTCGAGATGCGTGGCAGCATCGGTGGCATGGGCAGGGAAACAGTGCCTGAGCAGACCAGCACCTATGATGTCGTCGTGATCGGTGGCGGGCCGGCGGGGGAGAACGTCGCCCAGTACGCCATCAAGGGCACCGACCTGACCGCGGTCCTCGTTGAGGGCGAGCTCCTGGGCGGCGAGTGCTCCACTACGCCTGCATGCCCAGCAAGGCGTTCCTCGTGCCCTATCGAGGTCGCGGCGGCGTCCGCCAACCTCAGCGGCCTGCGCCCGGCCGAACTGTCCGTGCTCGATCTGCTCAAGCGTCGTGACGAGTGGGTTTCCCGCTACAACGACGCTGGTCAGGTGCGCTGGGCCGAGGGTGCCGGCCTCGACGTCGTTCGCGGATGGGCTCGCCTCGACGGTGAACGGCGCGTCGCCGTGAGAACCGCTGAGGGGAGCGGGTCCTTCGCGCCCGCCGCGCTGTCGTTCTCGCCACTGGCGCGCAGCCCGTCATGCCTGCTGCGTTCCAAGGCCTTGAGGCCTGGGACTCGCGTGACGCCACCGGCGTGCAGGAGATCCCGCAGCATCTCATCGTCGTCGGTGGCGGGTCGTCGCCCGCGAGGCCGCCACGTGGATGTCCGCCCTGGGCTGCGATGTCACCATGCTGGTGCGTGGTCCCCGCCTCCCTGTCGGCTGCGGAGTCCTTCGCCTCCCGACTCATCAGGTCCTTCACCAGCGAGGCCTCC
>BNJU01003572.1_pt1 | contig 14984 bp, 21 predicted proteins | sample 8539281 | NCBI WGS metagenome assembly BNJU01 (sample SAMD00202456, study PRJDB9452) | human saliva metagenome | isolation source: human saliva | place: Japan
TATATATTTATTTCCTCTTTCTTAAATTTCACTTCAAATTCTTTTCCAAAAAAATGCAATCCCAATTTCAAAATTTTTCATGAATTTCTTATTAATTTATAGAAATAAAAAGAAGTAAATATATACCCCTTTATTCTGCAATTTAAAAAAATTAATACTAAATAAAGAGAGTCTTGAAACTCTCTTTAAACTGGCCTTTTTAACAATGAATATAAGTTTTTTTATTTCATTTATTAAATTAATTATACAACATTTTTTTATAAAAATCAATAATTAAATTTAGTTTTTTTATATAAATTATATACAAACTGTGTAATTTATTGTATAATAAATATGATTTGGATTAAATTTGGCCATTTAATTCAGATACACCACTTTAAAGGAGGTGTAACAGTGAATATAAGTTTAAAAATAATAATACTCATCATAGTGTTATTTTTACTAATACAAAAATAATGCTATGTAACAATGGTATTTTTTTCTCACTATGCTAATATAGATAGTGAGTTTTTTTATCAATATTTTTAATTTATTTTTCAAATTTCACCTCAAATTCTTTCCCCAAAAATGCAATCCCAATTTTCAAGACTTTCTCAATTCCAGCATTTTTCAGAACAGAACTATATCCTTTCTCATCAATTTGATTTAATGCAAGTTCACATTCCTTTTTCAAGTTTTTTTCATGAATTTTATCATTACTTATTTACTAATCATTAATATCCATTTCTTCAAATTTCTTCAGTTCTCCCCTTCCATTTTCTTCCCTTCAAAAATAAACATTATTCCTATCTTTTCCATATTTTTCCACTCATTGTCACTTCAAAAGTATCTATATCCGCTCCATTTATTTTCACAAACTTTTCTCCATTCAAAAATAAACCCCATTTTTTATCTTTAAAATAATTGGAACTATCCATTGGAGAATCTATTCTTTCAAGAGTTTTTAAGTCAATATTTTTTTGCTGTCAAGTGGAATTATTTTATCTTTTTGATTTTTCATTTTTCCAGCAATTTGTAAGCTCCATTTTTGTCAACCAAAAATTTTTATCATACGAAATTCCACCGTCAAAAAAATATTAAAATTAGTAGGACTGATATTTCTTAATTTTTTCCTTCATAAAAGACACTATTTTTTTATCTTTTATACACATTCCATTTACTACTTCGATACTGTTCATATCTATTCCTTCTACTTTTTTCTCCTCGTAATAAACATTGTTTTTATCTTTAAAAACCAGTAAAGTCTATTCGTTCAAATGAATTTATATCTGCTTTATCTACTTTTTTAAAAATTTTTCTTCATCAAAATAATAAATATTCTTATCATCTCCAAAATACTTCCAATCTAATTCTTTAAAATTTTTTTAAAATCTATTTTTGCATTAATTGGAGTTATTTTTAGATCTTGTTCATTTTCACTTTCTTCAAATTTATAAATTCCATTTTTATCTTTTTATAAAATAACTTTGTATCTGTTCAAAATCATTAGGAACAATTCCATCCAATTTTTCCCATTATAATAAACATTATTTTTATCTTTCGTAAAATAAACTGAACTGCTATAAGGCAATTTAAAACTTCAAATGTCGGTAAGTCAACATTTTTCATTTTATAAAGATTACCACTCAATTCATAATAAATACTATTTTTTTATCTTTAAAATAACCATTATCTAATTTCTTTAATGTCTTCAAATCAATTCCATCTGCTTTCAAGTTTTTTTGTCTTTATTTCTAGATTTTCATTTTCCTCTGAAACATTTTTCCAAAAAAATACACTCCATTTTTATCTTTTACAATATCATAACCAACTTTTTCAAAAGTTTTCGCATCTACTCCAATCACTTTTTTATTAAAAGAAATAAACATTTTTTTATCATCTCTTGCAAAATAATCGTCAACAATTTCAAATGTTTTTCAGATTCGCACCAGCCAATTTTTCAAATTCCATTTTATCATCTTTATCATTCAAAAAAATAAATATTGTTTTTATCTCTGTAATATTGGTTATAAGAATCTCCAAGAAATTCAAGACTTGGAATATCAATTCCTTTTTGTATCTAAAACTTTTACTTTATAAGTAATTCCATCACTTTCTCTATCCAAATAGTAAACATTCTTATAATCTTTCACAAAATTAAATGTATCATCCAATACTTCAAACCCTTTAGAACTCACGCCTTCAACTTTTTGATTTCCAATAAAAACACTATTTTTTATCTTTTAGAAATAATTCCAAACTCAAATGTAGCTGGATCTGCTCCTTGTAGTATTTTTAAAGAAATATCTCCATCATTATCTTCTGCATAATAAACAGCATTTTTATCTTTAAATAATCCTTCATTGAAAAATATCTTCAAAAGTTGCCACATCAATATTCAAATTTTTTTATTGGTTTTACTTTCACTTTATCATTGTCATTCATGGAAATTTCATAGACACTATTTTTTTATCTTTTTAAATAATATTCACCAAAGATTTTTAAGACCATCTAATCCTACAAAATCAATTTTTTTCTCCCAAATAATAAACATTTTTTTACTATCCACTCCATAATTTCCGTTTACAACTTTAAATGTGTTTTTATCAACATTTTTTTCACAATTTTTTTATTTTTCCATCTTCATCATTCACAAAGTAAACATTTTTCCCATCTCTCAAATAACTACTAAAAACAGAATTTCCATCATCCAAATATTCTAAATTATTTACATCAATTTTTCAAATTAATTTTCTCAAGTTTTTCCATCAGAAAAAAATAATAAATATTATTTTTATCTTTTATAAAATCATTCAATTCAATCATTTTTTTCAGCACTTTTTAACATCAATATCACTTTTTAATTTTTTTCAAGTCATTATCTGAATGATAATAAAAAAATTATTTTTATCTTTATACAAATCGTATATTTCCAAAATATTTAAATGTGTCATAATCAATATTCAATCCATTTATTTTTCTTTATTTTTAAATTTTTTTCTTTTGTATTATCATCTGACTTGTCATACGAATTTCCTGCATTTACAGTCACCAAGTAATGATCATTGCCACTTTGAAAAAAATATAATCGTAATCTCCTAATTCTTCAACAACTTTAGCATTATTCGAAGAAATTCCATCTATTTTTTTCTCCAAAAATGATAAACGCCATTTTTATCTTTCCCAAATTCAGCATTCAAAATATCAAAACTACTTCTATCAATATTTTTCGACATTTCCAAAACCAAATTATAATTAGAGTCAGGATAATCATTTTTTTAAAAGCAAAAAAACATTATTTTTTTATCCCTAAAATAGTAACTCTCTTCCCATTCTCTCAAAAGTTTTTCGCATCCGCATTTTTTTAATATCTTTACGCTCATCCATATAAAAAAACTCTATTCTTATCTTTCGCTATCCAATTATCAAAATATTTAAAACTCGCAATATCTATATTTCCTAATTTTTTCCCCTTTATTATAGACATTATTTTTTTATCTCTAGCAATAGAATACCCTAAAATTTCAAAAGAATTTCTATCCGCTCCTGTTATTTTTTTCCAAATTATCTTTATCAATATAAACATTGCTTTTTATCTACATAATAGTCGAGTAGGAATCTTTATTATTCTCTAAAACCTTAAAACTTTTTCACATCAAGTCCATCAATCGAAACTTTTTTTCGTTTTTATTTCATTACTTGAAAAAAATAAGAAACTCGACTCAGTCTTCAAATTTATACAAGTTTTTATCATCTTTTACATATTTTGGCATCCAAAATCTCAAATCCTTTAGGTGAAACATCTTTTATCTTTTTCCCCAATAAAATAAAGTATTCTTGCTATCTTTTCCAAAAATAGCCATAACTTTCATCTTATCTTCTCCCAACATTCTCCAAAAGTCTTCGCATCCGCACCTTTCACTTTTCGACTTAATTTCCAAAATATGGCATCTTTATAATAAACTTCTCCATTTTTCCTTAAAATATTCAGCATTTGCAATAGTTTCCGCTAAAATAAATAAAATCAATATTTTTTTAATAGATTTTTTTGTTTTTCATATTCGCTCCTTATTTTTTTAATTTTTTTCATTTTTAATGTTAGATTTATCTAAATCCTTTTTGATAAATGCTCATATTTCCCTTGTTATTCAAAAATATCAACCACATTGAACATCAACAAAAAAATATCTGAAAAAAATCTTTATTTTTTCAATTTTTTTCACTATTAATAAAAAAAGTTCACAAATCCAGCATCAAAAATTAAAAGCTCTCAATCTCCATCTTTAGACAAATCACTTCCTAACTGAAAAAGAACCGTATTGTATTTTTCTTTTTCTCCTTCCTTTTCTCTAGGGTCGTATCCTTGAAAAAAATCAGGATATCCGCCACAATGCGTTCTTGAATCAATTCCACACGCCTTTTTCATCTACTATTTCCATATTTTTTTATCAATATACTCATTCCACTTAAAATTATAGAATATGTCATCTTCTACCTTTAAAAATATATCTTCCTTTTCTTTTTCCGACAATTTTAAATTCATTTTTTCCAAAGTTGTCTCAAGATATTTTTTCTGTTTTTCTTCACTTATTTCTGAAATATTGTACATCGAAGAAAATTCCAATGCATACCCAATCTCTCTTCCAAGCGTTTCTCCAAAAGGAAAATCTCCACAATCAAATTTTGGATTATAAATCTCCTTCAATTCTTCTTCGCTATAATGTTCCCCAATATTTTCATAATAAATCACTTTCAAGTCATCTTCATTGTAAACTTCAAAATCTGTATCCCCTTGCATATAAATTTGAATAAGCCCCTTTTCAGGAAAATTTTCAAGTCCTTTTAAATCCTCACAATTAATTTGAGCAAACAGAGCCATTGTTTCATTTCCATCTTCATCGTCATCCTCATCATCTTCACAATCTGAAAACGCATCATAAAACATCGGTGCTCTTTCTCCAATCGGAATATACGGAAATCCTCCCACTTTACTCTCTGTCAAGGAAATTTCTTCTCTATCCAAAAGTTTTGCATGACGAAGTGGCTTAATATTAAGTTCCACATTATTTTCTTTAATTTCTTTCAAAAAATCCCCTTTTATTCTTTCTAAAATCTCATTAACAATCTCTTTATTCAAATTTGACATTTTTATTACTCCCTCTTTTTTTAAATATTTTTTTATTTTTTTCTTAATATATTTTACCTCATTTTTTTGTAATTTCAAAAATTATTAAAATTTCAATATTTAATTATTTTTTTCTTCATAATTAAGAATTATTTTTTTAATTCCAAAATTCCAGTTCATCTTCTTCTTTCATATCTTCCTCTTCCATTTCATCTTCAAAATCTTTCAAAAATATCTTCTATATTCATGTCATTAATTTCGGGATCAATTTTATCAAGAAACTGTGAGAAACTTTTTTTCGCCTTTTTGAATACAGATTCTATCGCCTGTTGCTACAACCATTTGATAATTTTTTTAAATAACCAGAAATATGATTTCTTATTTAAGTATTCTTGCTATCTTTTTCCAAAAAAAGCCAGCTATTTCCATATTATCTTCTCCAACATTCTCCAAAGTCTTCGCATCCGCACCTTTCACTTTCGACTTAATTTCCAAATATGGCATTTTATAATAAACTTCTCCATTTTTCCTTAAAATATTCAGCATTTGCGATAGTTCCCGCTAAAATAAATAAAACTAATATTTTTTTAATAAATTTTTTTCTTTTCATAATACTTGCTCCTTTTTTTATTTTTATCAACTTTTTATTCTCTTTCTATTTTTTTATAAGATTCATGTTGTCATCAATTTTATAAAATTCATTATTATATTTTATCTCATTGTCTACAATTTTTAAAGTAATTTGGATTAACATTATTTAACTTTTTTTCCTTGATAATAAACATTGTTTTTTTATCCTTTGCATATAAGTATTCAATAACTTGAAAAGTTTTATAATCAGCATTTTTCTATCTTTTTTTATTTCTACATTTTCTTCATCCACATAATAGACATTCTTTTTCATCTTTTATATATTCATTACTTTTTTTCGCCATTTTTTTCCTTCAAAAATTTAAGTGTTTTTTTATATCAGCTTCATTTTTTTAAATTTAATAAGCGTTTTTCCTTTTTTTATATCATCAGTTTCATCATAATAATAAAAAAATTATTTTTATCTTTATAAACTCTCATGGAAAAAAACTTTCAAAAGTATCCCTGTCAATTGGGAAATCCATTTTTTTCGCATATATTTTATTATTCAAATCATTTTTCATAAACAAGATAAAAATCATTTCCGCTTTTTAATGATATTGTCAGGAACACTGCTTAACAAAGTCAAAAAAATTAAAATTGTTTGGACTTACACCTTTTCACTTTTTTTGTCCATAAAAAAATACAGATTATTCTTATCTTTAGCATAAAAAAATAGTCCAAATAAGCAAATGTCTCCAAATCAACTTTTTTTCATCAATTTTTTTCATATCAAAATAAGCATTGTTCTTATCTTTAAAATAATAATCTCCAACTGATTTAAGCGTTTTTTTGTATCCACATCTTTCAATTCCTTTTTTCATCAGCATCAAAAAAACAATTTTTCTCATCCTTTACAAAATGACTTCCAAATATTTTTAGCACTTTTAGGATCTATTTTTTTCAATCTTTTTCCCCTTCATAATAAATATTATTCTTATCTTTTGCAAAAATCATTTTCCAATATTTCAAATGATTTTTTTATCTATATTTTTTTAATATTCTTGGCTTTTTCTTCACTCCAGTCCCGATAATAAATTTCTCCATTTCTTTTTTTATGTATTCTGCATTCATAATATTTCCTGCCAAAATTGACAACCCAAATATTTTTCAACAATTTTTTTATTTTTCATAATCATTTTCTCCTTATAAAAAGTTACGTTTATTATTTATAAAAGTCCACAAATCTCAGTAAACACAATATTTTTAAAATTTATTTTTTTAATTCCAAAATTCCAGTTCATCTTCTTCTTTCATATCTTCCTCTTCCGTTTCATCTTCAAAATCTTTCAAAATATCTTCTATACTCATATCATTAATTTCAGGGATCAATTTTATCAAGAAACTGTGAGAAACTTTCTTTCGCCTTTTTGAATACGGATTCTATCGCCTGTTGCTACAACCATTTGATAATTTTTTTAAATAACCAGAAATATGATTTCTTATTTCTGTATTTACTATCTCAGCATAAATTCTATTTGCTCTCTCAAGCAGCAGTTTATCCTTATTTTTTTATTTTTCAGACTGAATTTTTATTTCTTCCAGCATTTTTATTTTCTCGTTTTTTTCTTCTTCAGATAAATCTCCATTTACAATCAATTTACTTTTTTTAAGTCCTGTACTCACAACTGTTGCTTCCACTTCCAAAATACCGTTTATATCATAAGTAAATCTGACATTTATAGCTTCCTTTCCTGCTATATTTCGTGGCACATCTATCAAAAAATTTCCCAAAAATAAATTGTCATCTATATTCAGGCTTTCTCCTTGATAAATTCCAACATTCACCTTATCCTGATAGTCATCTATTGTGTAAAAATATTCAGATTTACTTGTTGGAACAGTTGTATTTCTAGGAATAATTGGTGCAAATCGGTTTCCTACGAGTTCTGTTCCTAAAGTAAATGGACAAACATCAGTTAAAATTCTCTCCTTAAACATTTTGTTTCTTTCTTTCATTCCAACTGCAATTCCAACACCGTAAGCTACAACTGTATCAGGATTTGCCACTATTGACACAAGTTTATTATTTTCGATAAAATTCTCGCTACTAAAATATATTTTTTCTCCACGCATTTTATGAAAATATTTTTCTGTAAATTCTTCAATAATCCCTAATTTTACAGCTCCTCCAACCAAAACAACCTTTTCAATTTCTCTAGCATCTGTATTTCCATCCTGCAAAGCCTTGTCAATTGCAGCTTTCATTTTCACAAGCAACGGTTTTACAGCTTCTCTAAAATCCTTTTGTCTAATTTCTGATTTATAATTTTTTCCTTTAATTTCTAGCTCAATTTCAACATCTCTTAAACTTATTAATTTTTTCGCTCTGTCTGCTTTTGTATACAATTTTGTTCTTTCATCACGGCTCAAATCTGTTATTGCTAATTTAATATTCTTTAGAAAAATTTCACAAATTTTAGTAGTAAAATCTTCTCCACCAAGCATCGTATCCCCACTTATAGAAATCACATCCATAATATTTTCAAATGTTTCAAGCAAAAGTAACATCAAATGTCCCTCCACCCAAATCAAGAACAATAAACTTTAAATTTTGATTTAAAATATTGCTTCCAAGTGACAATGCTGCAGCTGTTGGTTCATTTATAAGTCTTTCTACTGTAAGTCCTGCCAATTCTGCTGCCATTTTTGTATCTCTTCGCTGTTTATCATTAAAATATGCAGGTACACTTATTATCGCCCTATTTATTTTTTCATTTAACTGTTTTTCAGCATTTTCCTTTAAATGTTTCAAAACAAATGAAGATAACATTTGTGCATCAAAAGTTCTATTTTTTTAACTTTAATTTTTTTGCATCTGTTCCCATTCTTCTTTTTAAAAATTACTCGCAGTTTCCCCAGTATTCATCATTCTTCTTTCTTTTGCTAATTCCCCTACAATAATATCATCATTTTCATCAATTCCCACAACAGATGGAATCAAAATATTTCCATACTCATTTTTCACAAATCGTATTTCTCCATTATCATCAATATATGTAGCTAGGCTATTCGTTGTTCCCAAATCAATTCCAATCATTCTTCCCATTTTTATTTTTTTCTCCTTTAATAATATTTTTGGTCATTTATAAAAGTTTAGAAAAATTTTTACTAATGTAGCATTTTTTTCAATTTTTTTATTTTTTTATATTTTATTACTTTTTTTGAATAAATAGTCTCAATTCTTTAATTTTTTTAATAATTTTATTTTTTGTTAACTGTAATTTTTTTAATTATATATTCTATCTAAAAATTTTTTTCGCATAATTTTTTTCAATCTTAAATATTTTATTCTATTTACAATTATTAATTTTATAATCATCCATATTAATATTCCGAAACAGTAGAAAATCTTTAATTTTATAATTAAAATAAATCGAAATTAAATAACTTCCAAGCAAAAATTATCTGTATATTCAACATACTTGCCATATTTAAATTGTTTCCACGTTTTGCAAGTGAAAAAAATCTAAATAAATTCTTGTAACTGTAAGTACAATCCAATAAATTCTCACTAATTCAAAACTTTTTCACGACATTTCTATAATCTATTTCCTTTGTATTTATTATTGCTGGTAAACTAAATATGCAAATAAAAAAATTAGCGCAATACAACTAAGAAGAAATATTAGAGTGTGTATAAAAGCGTCATCTTCTCCAATATCATCTTCATAAGTGATTTCTAAATGATAAAAATATATTCTTTTATTTTTCTTATAACTATAAACTATTCTTTTTAAAAAAAGAAATTATTTGACAAATTAAAAAAACAAATTGTGAATTCTTTTTATTTATTTTTATATCAAAGATATTTATAATTTCCACGATAAATATTCCAAAATATAAAAAAATCCAAAAAAATATTCAACTTTTTTTCACATTAAAATATCTTTCCACAAAATTTTCTAGAGCCTTGTCATTATCTTTTTTTCTCTTTACTGCTATAAAGTTCCTTTATTTCCCAAAATTTCATTTTTTTATTATTTGACAAACAGGAAATAATGTATTCTTTTTCAAATTCAAAAAGATTCTCTGATTTTTAAAATCAAATTATCTTCAAAAATCATTATTTTCCAATCCTAAAATATCTCTGATTCTAGACTTTTCATCATCTGAAAACTTATCAAATCTTTTTCAAAAAAACTTTTAAGTAAATAAAAGAAACTTTTTCGCCATTTAAAATCCTACGAATTTCTTTTTATCCAAGATTTGAAATTTTTTTCCATCCATTCATATTTTCCCATTAAAAAAATATCAGAAAATTCTTCATTTTCAATCTCTGACTTTTTGAATATCATTTCCAAAAATAAACTTCCTCATATCCATCTTTTTTTCCAACTTTCTGTTCAATTTCAGAAAAAAATTTTTTTATTTTCTAAAATTCACTTTATTAAAATTAATTTCATTAAAATCAAATTTTTCAAACTCCAAAGCAACCCTATACGCTTCATTAATCTTTCATAAACATCTCAGGAAAACTCCTCAGGATGATATTTTTTTCAACATTTTTAGAATATGCAATTTTTATTTTTCTTCTTATCATCTGTCGGTTCTATTTCCAGTATTTTTAAACGCTTCATCAAAATTCAAAAATCATCACTCCTAATTTTTTTCTCAAATAATATAATAGATATGTTCGATAACCTAAGTTTACAAGGAATAACCTCTAGTTTTTAAAATATTTATTTTTGTCAAATCCTAAATTTATATAGTTATTGAACAAGTCTAATATAAAAAAATAATATTTTTATTTATTTTACAACAAATTTTTTAGTCTTTTTATTCAATAGTAGTAAATTCCTTTAAATTTAAATAATTTTTACTAGTTAGTGAGTAGCAACATAAAATGGCATAAGTAATCTAATACCTTCCAAAAATTCCTCAACAAGCTCATCCAAACTCTCAAATCTTTCAATTTCTTCCACATCAAACTTAACCAAAACTTTCCTAATTTCCCCATTTTTCCACTCTTTAAGAAATTTTTCTCTATTACTTTCATTCCCTTCAAATCTATCCAAAGCACAGTTTTCCTTACTTTTCGCAAATTGCACAAAATAATAAAGCGGTTCATTAATCGGCACTTCTAAAACTTTATTCTGATTTTCAAGCGTATTTTCCCCAATTTTTCTTTCAACAAAACTCACTTCAAGCGAAATCCCAATTTTCTTAGTCTTCCCATTTTTAAAAACTCTCAAAGCAATCCCTGATTCAGTATCACTATCTCCATCTTGTCGCAAAAACACCCAAAGATAAGGTCTTGCAATCTGAGCCTGATTCATCCAGCTACTAACTTTCTGCAAATGAAATCCATCTGTCTTTTCTTCCAAAGCCTTTGCAATTTCCGTAAAAACTTTTCTAGCATTTTGTCCATTTTTTCTAAAAAGCTCCATATCTTCCTTTAAATCTCTAGCTTTTTCAGGTTTTTATATTTTTTTACTTTCATAATTTGTGTATTCAATTAATGGTTTGTAGTTAAATTTTTTTGTCATTCTTTATTTTTCTCCTTTTTATTTTTAATTTTTTTAATTATATCACATTTTTTTCTAATTCCTGTAAAATTATAAAAAAACTGAATATTTTTCTTTAATAAAAATATACAGTTTTATTTTTGTTATTTAGAATCTTCTAGTTAAAATTTCAAATTTTTCCATAAAATATTTTTTAATTCAGAATCTTTTATATATAAATAAAGACCTTTTATTCCACGAGTTAATAAAACATAATAAGAATTTTTTTACATATCTCAATAAATATTCTTCTTCATTTTGACTACCTTTAATAGGTTTTTGCTTTATCATCATAAAAGTTTTTTTCTTATCCACATATAATTTTTTTCATAAGAATTGTATTTTAAGTCATCACCTATTATAACTCCAACATAATTTAAATCATGTCCTTGAATTGTATGAATACACCCTATTTCATTTATTGCATCAGGAGAATTTAACCAATTTTCATATTTGGTATTCCATTTTATTTTATATCCTTCGTTTTCAAAATCAAATAATTCTTTATTAGTTTTTAGATATCCATTTAACATAATAACCACTTACCATTCGAGAAAGTCCCATTTCTTCATTTTTTCTTTATTTCATTATGCATTTCTTCAATCGAATCAAATATTCGTATATCATATTTACTATCATTAAATGGTACTATTCTTTCGGTCTTTTCAATTTGCAGTAATTGCTTTATGAAACTTGTAAAATCCGTTGTTGATTGAACTCTAAACTGAATATCTAATTTCATAGGTATTTTCCATAATTTATTTTTAAATATCTCTTTTAAATTTTTAATTTCATCCTCAAAATTAATATCTGAAGGTCTAACAGACTGATTAAAATCATACATTAAAAATTAGATGTCTAGAATTTTCTACAGCTTGATACAATTCACTATTTTTTTCATATGTTTACTTACATTTGCAATTTTTAGGATACCAATGACGTAATCTGTGAGCTTCATCAATAATTAAAATATCAAATTTATGTTTATGAATTTCAGATGGTTTAATAGCTTCTACATTTAAATCTTTTTCCAATAATTTTAAAGACTTCAATAGTTTCTTTGTCTCTTTATAGTTGGAACTTTGTGGAACACAAAAACCTATTTTTCCCATTAACTTTATATTTTTTTCTTTAATTCGTAGATAACTTTAATAGCTAACAAAGTCTTTTCCTGTTCCAGGACCTCCTTCTATAATACTTACTGATTCTTGGTTTTGCAGTACTCTTTTTTTGATACGTCAATAAATTTAATATATCATCATAATTTTGTTCCATATCATAGATACTATTATTTTTTCTAAATTCTCTATTATTTTTTTGTTTTTATACTATAGTCTTTTTCTGTTATAATCGAAACTGTATTAATAATATTTTTATTATTTCTAATTGTTGTCTAGAAAATGAAGTAAAAGGAGAATATTTAAATAAAGTTTTATTTTCAATAACTTCTATGTTATCATTTACAATTTTATTTTTCAATTAATTTTTGCCATATTTCATAAAAAAATATCTTTATTATACTTATCTTTTTGAAAATATTTAAAATCGCTTTTGATTTATTTTTTGATTAGTTACATTTATACCTTTTTACTATCAGCACTAATGTACTTTTATTAATTTAGATTCGATGTCATATATTGCACTTTGATTAAATAAATCACTAGAAATTAATAAAACTTTTTGAAATTTTCATTAATTTTATATTTTTTTATGACTTTCCATTCTTTTTAATTAAATCATTTGTCTGTCCAATATATTTTTTTCTTTATTTAACAGAATATATACAACTGGCCAAAAATCTAAATTATTAATTAATACTTTACTACTGTCATTTAGTGGAAATGGTATCATTTCAGTTTTAATAATTTTTTTCGTTTTTTTCTCATATTTATAACACTCTCCTCTATAAAAAAACATTTTTCTACAATTTTTAATGTCTAAACTTACTTTTTTTATTTACACTCTCGTGAAGAGAGTGACAACATTACTGACTTCTTAGTTTTTAATGTTAAAACAATTTCAATTCACACTCTCATAAAAAAATAGTGACTGACTATAGTGTGATTTTTATTTATTTTACTACAATAAGTATATAATTATATTATAAATTACTTATTTTAAAAGTATGAAAAATATATTATTATCTTTTTTTATAGTAATTTTAAGTAAGAACATTTATCTTTTTGTGATAATAATTAGTAATCAAAATATTAATACTTCTTTATCTGAACTGTATGAATCATTTTTACCTATTGTTTCCATCCCAATTTCCCAATTTTTACCTAATTTATAAAAATCTTAAACTATCTTTTTCATGATTTATAATTTTTGAAAGCTTATGTTTTATTTCTATGAACTTAGCTAGATCAATACTACACTCAAAAACTGAATTTTTAAACTCTTTGACTATAATCAATACAAACTTTTGTAACTGTCTTAATCTTCTGGCTCCATCGAACTCTGTAGTATTTACATCATAAGTAATTAATGATAAATTATATAATAAAATGCAACAAATTTTAAAATAAAATAAAACTCATGATAATTTTCATGTTAAAATGTTAGTAACCACAAAAAAACATTAACGAAAGGAAAATATATCATGAGTCATAGACATTTTTACCATAAAGTGAAAGAAATAAACTAGAGGTTTTGCTAAAAGAAAATTACAAAATAGCGAGAATTGCTGAAATTCTTGAAAAAGATAGGACTACTATTTATCGGGAAATTAAGAGAGTTAAAGGTGAATACTGTGCTGAAAAAGCTCAAATAAATGTCAATAATAAAGGTTGTAAAAATGGAATTGATATTTCGCCATCTATGATCAGTAAAATTACAGATAAAATTATACCTAAAATTAGGAAATAGCAGTCTAGACAGCTTGAGGATATATATCCAATAGTTTTTATGGACGCTATCCATTACAGTGTAAGAAAAGATGGAGTTGCTGTTAAAAAAAGGCAGTATATTTAGCTATAGGAATAGATAAGGAAGGTTTTAGGATTTTGGATAGGAGAAAATGAATCAAGCAAGTACTGGCTAAATGTTTTTAAATGAATTGAAAAAAATAGAAGAGTTCAGGATATACTAATTATGTCTGTTGACAATTTAAAAAGGGTTCAGCGAAGCAATATCTTCAGTGTTTCCAAAGACAGAAATTCAAAAATGTGTGGTTCATCAAATTAGAAACAGCATAAGATATATTTCTTACAAAGATGCAAGGGAATTTACATCAGACTTAAAAGAAATGTATAATGCACCAACACTGGAACAGGCAGAGTTTAAACTGGATGAATTAGAAGAAAAATGGGGTAAAAAGTATATGGCAGTAATTAATTCCTGGAGAAGTAACTGGAATGAGTTGACAACATACTTTTATATATGATACAAAGATAAGAAAGCTGATATATACGACAAACCCGATAGAAAGCTTAAACAGACAATTAAGAAAGTATACGAAGACAAAATCACTTTATCCGACAGATGAAGCATTAATGAAATCAGTATACCTAAGCTTAAAGGAAGCAACAAAGAAATGGACTGGAAGAATACCAGGCTGGGGAGAAATATATTCTCAGTTAAGTATTTATTTTGAAGGAAGAATTTAAAAACAGGATGATAAAACTACCATCCTGTACCATATATTATATTTTTGAGTTTACACAAAAATTCTGTACACTCTCATTTAAGACACAATTTAATACAATTTATAAGTTAATATTTAAAAACCATGTTCTTCCATT
>BNJU01001154.1_pt1 | contig 14949 bp, 20 predicted proteins | sample 8539281 | NCBI WGS metagenome assembly BNJU01 (sample SAMD00202456, study PRJDB9452) | human saliva metagenome | isolation source: human saliva | place: Japan
GGGTAGCCTGGCGCGCGTGAGCGAGCACTACTTCACCGCCTCCCCTGCCGTCGAGGCCGAGGAGCGCACCCACCGCTTCTCGATCCGCGGCGTCGAACGCACGGTGGTCACGGCCTCGGGCGTCTTCAGCGCCGACCGCCTCGACAAGGGCACCCAGGTCCTCCTCGATCACGTCCCTGATCCGGCCCAGACCGGCACGTTCCTCGACCTGGGCTGCGGATGGGGGCCGATCACGCTGGCCCTGGCCGGGGCCGCTCCGCAGGCACAGGTCCTGGCCACCGATGTCAACGAGCGCTCCCTGGCCCTGACCGCACGCAACGCCGCTGCCGCAGGCCTGGACAACGTGCGTACCGCCCCGGCCGACGCGCTGCTGGCCGAGCTGCGCCAGAGCTCGACGCCGGTGGACCTCATCTGGTCCAACCCTCCGGTGCGCATCGGCAAGGAGGCCCCTGCACGCCCCTGCTGCTGGACTGGCTGGCGCTGCTGTCCGACGACGGCGAGGCCTGGCTGGTGGTGCTCAAGAACCTGGGAGCCGACTCCCTGGCGACCTGGTTGAAGGACCAGGGCTGGGACGTGAACCGAATGGCCTCCTCGAAGGGCTTCAGGGTCCTGCGAGTGCGCCGCCGGCACGGCTGACAGGACGCCGGGCCGTGCCCGGGCGGAGCCCGCCCGGCTACCGGCGTCGTCGCCTCGCCACGCGCAGGTCGATGACGGCGACCCCTGCAGCCACGGCGATGGTGGCCACGACGGCCAGCAGGCCGGCTTGGGCGGCAACCTCCCAGCCCGAGGAGTGCGAGACGCGGAAAGTCAGGCCCGTGATGACGGCGATGCCGATGGAGGCGCCGATGCGCTCACCGGTCTGGAGGATGCCGCCCGCGGCCCCGGCGTACTCCAGGGGACGTCGGCCAGGGAGAGGGTCTGGTTCGGGGAGACCACGAGGCCCTGCCCCACTCCGAGCACCAGCAGCGTGAGGGTCAGCCACCAGGGGCTCCAGCCCGCGCGCGCGTGCATGTGCATGATGCCGATGCTCCCCAGCAGCCCGACCATGCCGAGCACCATGCCGCCGAGCACCATGACCCGCCCCACCCGGATCACCCGGCGGCCGGCGACGGCGGCGGCGATCGATCCCGCCAGGGCGGCCGGGACTCCGATGAGGCCGCTGGCCAGCGCGGTGGAGCCCAGGCCGGCCTGGACGTACTGGGCCACGATGATCCACACGCTGGTGTAGCCCAGGAAGTACACGGCGATGGCCAGGCTGCCGTAGGCGAAGGAGGGGATGGCCAGCAGGCTGAGGTCGACCATGGGGGCGCCGCCCCTGGCCCGGTAGCGCTTCTCCCAGGCCACCCAGGCGCCGATGACGCCGATGCCGGCGGCCTCCAGGCCCCAGATCCAGGTGCCGGCCGAGGCCTCCATGAAGGGGATCATGATGAGCAGCGTGCCGACGGCGAGCATCCCCATCCCCACCGGGTCGAGATCGACCCCGGCGCGGTGGGCGGCCCCGGCGGCGTCGCCGTCGGGGCTGTCCGCCTGTTCCGTCTGACCTGTGTCGCTTCCCCTGCACCAGGCGGAGGCCGGCAGGTAGCGGCGCGCGGCCCACACGCCGGCCAGGGTGAGGGGGACGTTGACGAGGAAGGAGGCGCGCCAGCCCCAGTCGTCCCCGAGCCAGCCGATGAACCCGCCGCTGAGCACCGGGCCCCAGCGCCACCGAGACCCCGATGACGGCGCCGAAGAGCCCGAAGGCGCGTCCTCGGGCCTCACCGGAGTAGTACTGCTGGATCATGCCGGTCACCTGCGGGTTGAGCAGCCCTGAGCCGACTCCCATGACGACACGGGCCAGGTTGAGGGTGACGACGTCGGGAGCCAGGCCCGAGGCGAGCGAACCGGCACCGAACAGGAGCATGCCGATGACGAAGAGCCGCCCCCGCCCCATGACGTCGCCGGCGCGGCCGGCCGGGACGAGGACGACCCCGAAGACGAGGGCGTAACCGGAGACGACGAGCTGGAGCCCGGCGGTGCCGGCGCTCAGGCTGTGGGAGACCGCCGGCAGGATGACATTGACCGAGGAGACGGCCAGCAGCGTGACGAAGGCGGGGATGAGCAGTGTCGGCAGAAGTCGCTCATGGTTCGGACGCGGCGTCTGGGCTGGGTCGCGGGGGTGAGGCGTGGGCACGTCGAGAGGCTACCGCGTGCCGGGCTGCTCACAGCTGTGAGGCGGCGGCGTGCTCGACGTCCTGCTGGACCTGGCTGGGAGGCTCCCCGGGGGCGGGCGTGAACCAGGCTCCGGAGCGGACGTCCAGGACGGATGCCGATCCCTCAGGGCGAGGAGTGCCGGAAGGATCCATCCGGTGGAGTCGCTCCACAGGCCGGTGCTCGCCAGCAGCCTGCTGGGGCTCTCCCAGCCGGCGGCGGTGATGGCGGAGACGGAGCCGAAGATCCCGGCTGTGGTCACACACCACCGGTAGGCGGCCCTGAGCCGTCCCGGTGCCAGGGCGTCGACCAGGGTCACGGCGACCAGGGCGATGGCGAGGGGGTAGAGCAGGAACAGCAACGGTCCCGCGATCTTGAGGATGGCGCTCAGGCCCAGGTTGGCCAGGGCGAAGGAGACGATCGCGCAGGCGGCGAGCTGTCGGTTGAAGGAGACGGCCGGCCAGGCGGTGTAGGCGTAGCCGGCCCAGGAGGCCATCAGTGCCCACGGCGGTGGTCAGGCAGGCCAGGATGACGATGGCGGCGAAGATGACCACTCCCGAGGTCCCCAGCGTGGAGGAGGCCGCGTTGCGCAGCAGCGCGGTGCCGTCCTTGGTGTCGACGGTGATCTGCCCGCGGGTACGCGTCCCCAGGACGGCCAGGCCGACGTACACCAGCCCCAGGAGCGCGGCGGCGATACCACCGGACAGGATCGTGCCGCGCACCAGAGCCCGGGAAGAGGTTAGGCCCCGTTCGCGCAGGGAGGTGATGACGACGATGCCGAAGACGGTGGCCGCCAGGACGTCCATGGTGAGGTAGCCCTGAGTCAGCCCGTTGGTCAGGGGAGCACTCGCGTAGGGCTCGATGGCCTCGCGCTCCACCCTGGGGGACATCGCGATGGTGGCCCCGCACAGCAGGGCCAGCAGGGCCAGCAGGGCGGGAGTGAGCCAACGCCCGACGCGGTCGGCCAGGCGGCTCGGGCTGCGGGCGATGCTGAAGGACACACCGATGAACGCCGTCACGTGCGCCAGCAGGGCCAAACGGGAGTCGTGGATCCCCAGCAGCTCGAGCACCGGGCGGGTCGCCAGCTCGTAGGCGACCGTGGTGACACGGGCGATGGCGTACAGCGGGCCGATCGCCAGGTAGACCGCCAGCGGCATGACGGTGCCGAATCGGGGTCCCACTCTGCGAGCCAGGCCCAGGATTCCCTCACCGGAGGTGGAGACGGCGACCACGGTGATGAGTGGCATGAGCACCCCGGTGGCGAGGAAGCCCACCATGACCGGAATGAAGGATCTGCCCGAGGCGGCGCCCAGCAGGGGCGGGAAGATGAGGTTGCCCGCCCGAAGAACAGGGCGAAGAGCATCAGGCCGGTCGGCAGGATGGTGCTGACGGCGGAGCGTGTGGATGGCTGGCTCATAGTGGTGGTCGGTTTCTCTTCTCGGATGTGGCGTCGGTGCGACGTCCGGGAGCAGTGCGGATGGCGGCGGGTCTGACGGGCCTCAGGCGACGGTGATCCGCGCGGTGATCGTGGCCGGTCCGGTCAGCAGCACGCTGCTGTCCTCGCCCAGGGGGTCGGCGCCCACGTGGACTCCCGATCTCTCCGCCGGGGACGAGCAGCCGGTAGTCCTCGGGAGCGCCCGGGCCGGTCCAGGCGTGCAGGGCGACGGCGACGGCGCAGCACCCCGCTCCGTAGGAGAGGGACTCCCCCACGCCGCGCTCCAGGACGCGCACGCGGGCGACACCCACCGGGGAGTGGGTGTCGGGGTCGGTCTCCTCCCCCAGCGGCACGACGAGCTCGAGGTTGGTGCCGGCCTCGGGGGCGGGCTCGTAGGCGACCGGGTCCGCGGAGTCGGTGAGCCCGGCGAAGGCGGCCGCCTCGAGCTCGCTCTCCTCCCCAGGGCGACGACGGTGTGGGGGCCGGCGATCTCCACGCTCAGGGCGGCCCGCGGCCCGTCCAGGCCAGGGACGACGACGGCCGTGTCCCAGCCCTCGTCCTCGGCCTCCTCGGGGCTGGCCAGGCGGGCCGGCCCCATGTCCACGGTCCACAGCTCGCCCAGGCGGGTGATGGTGCGGGCCCCGCCGCGTGTGCCGATGGTGACCGACTCGCCGTCGGCGATGGGGCACAGCCCCTCACGGTCCAGGACGTGGGCGAACAGGCGTGCGGCGTTGCCGCACATCTCGGCCACGGTTCCGTCGGCGCGGTAGTAGTCCATGAACCACTCGGCCTCGGGCACGGAGGCGGCGAAGGCTCCGCCGCCGGGCAGGGCGGTGGTCCGCACGACGCGCACGAAGCCGTCGGCGCCGATACCGCGGTGGCGGTCGCAGACCGCGGCGATGTCGGCGCCGCTGATGGCGACCTCGCAGCTGGGGTCGACCAGCATGAGGAAGTCGTTGAGGGTCGCGTGGCCCTTGATGAGCTCACGACCGCGAAGACCTGTCGAGTGCGGCATGGTCCCTAGCCTAAGCGACGCCACGACGCGTGCAGACGAGCTCCCATGCCTGCCGGGTCAACCGGGAGCGCTCGGAGTCGGTGCACTGCCCGGTCTCGGTGAGGGCGACGTCGATCCAGTGCAGCCCGCGGGTCGCGCCGGAACCACTTGATCTGGCGGGAGGCGAGCTGGCGGGTGGCCAGGGCGGTGGAGTCGACCGCCTCGGGCACGCTCATGGTCCCGTCGATGACCGCGAGCGCCTGGGCGTAGCCGATGGCGCGCGGGGCGGTCTCCCTCCCGGATGCCCTGGTCGATGAGGGCCTCCACCTCCTCGACCAGGCCGCCGTCGAACATGGCGCGGGCCCGCTCGTTGATGCGCTTATCCAGGAGCCGGCGCTCGCAGCGCAGGGCGATGTGGACGGTGGGGGCGATGTCCTCGTAGCGGGGCAGGGAGGCGGAGAAGGGACGGCCGGTGATCTCGATGACCTCCAGGGCCCGCACGATCCTGCGGGTGTTGGAGGCCTCGACGCGCTCGGCGGCGACCGGGTCGAGGCGGGCCAGCTCGGCGTGGAGGGCGGCGGTCCCCTCCTGCTCGGCGCGCTCGCTCAGGCGGGTGCGCACGGCCGGGTCGGTGCCGGGGAAGTCGAGGTCGTCGGTCAGGGCCCGCACGTACAGGCCGGAGCCTCCGGCGATGATCGGCAGGTGGCCCCGTGACTCGACGGCGTCGATGTCGCCGCGGGCGCTGCGCTGGAAGGCTGCCACGGATGCCCTGTCCCTGACGGTGAGGACGTCGATCTGGTGGTGGGGGACGCGGGCCCGCTCGGCGGGGCTGGGTTTGGCGGTGCCGATGTCCATGCCGCGGTAGAGCAGGGAGGCGTCGGCGTTGATGATCTCGGCGCGGGTCGCCGGCTCGTCGGCCTGTATCTTCTCGGCGAGGTCGAGGGCGAGGGCGGACTTGCCGGTGGCGGTGGGGCCCACGACGACGAGTCTGGGCAGGCAGGGGGCGCGCGGGACGCTGGGCTCATGGGGCTCAGATCTCCGGCAGGAGGGGGCCCACGAGGCTGAGCGCCTGGGTGCAGGCGGACAACGCCGTGTCCAGGTGGAGGCGCAGCTGGGCGTCGGTGGCCCCGGCGGACAGGTCGGTGAGGTAGGTGGCGCGCACCAGCGGACCGATGGGGGTGTCGACGACGCCGACGGTGGGGAAGAACTTGTCCCGGTTCCAGTCGTTGACGCTGGCGGCGATCTCGTCCCTCTGGGAGGCGGGGGCGGCCTCCTCCCAGTCCCCGGAGACCAGGAGCCAGCCGTCGTGCCCCTCAGGGAATCTCGATGACGAAGGGGAAGGAGTCCCAGGTGCCCAGGAGGCAGGGGTGCTCGCGGTCCTCGGTCAGCTGGACGTTGTACTCCATGGGGCCGGTGAGCATGGACTCGATCCGGGCCAGGGTCAGCCCCTGGGGCTCCTCATCGGTCGGATCCAGGTCCGAAGAGCGGTCGGCGCCCTGTCCTCCCGCTGCCGGCTCCTCCTCCGGTCGGCCTGATGTGCTCGACCAGCTGCGTGAGGCGTCCAGGGTCTGCGCCGAGGGGGTTGTCCTGGCCGGCTCCGATAGACCACTGGAGTCGGCCGGGAGTGGTTGAGTCGGCTGAGTCGGCCTGAGGCTGCGGGGTCCACGTGACCCTGTGACGTACGGCGAGATGGTCGGGGGCTCGTCCGGGTCGGTCCTGGGGGTCGACTCGCCCGGGCTGCTGCGCCGGCGGTCCAGCGCCCGCACGTCCCACTCCTTGCCCAGGAGGCGTGCGATGAAGTCGGTGAGGCGTTGCAGTCTGGGCATCACGGCTCCAGGCTTCCGCGCAGCTCGTCGGGGAACTGCTCCTCGGCCTCGTGCATGAGGGCGACGATGAGCCGGCAGCCGCCGAAGACGAAGTCCTCGAGCTGTCGGTCCGTCATTCCCCGCCTCGAGGGGTAGGTGTACTCGCCGTGAAGACGCACCACTCCGCCGTCGGCGACGGTGAGGTAGGCCTGGGGCCGATGCGGGTGGTGTTCCAGTCCTCGACCAGGGCGCGCAGCTGGGTCAGGTGCTCGGTGTCGGCGATGCGGTGCCAGATCCGCGCATCTGGACGGCCCTGGTGTCCTGGAAAGATGGCGTGGACGGTGACGTAGCGCCAGGGGATGCCGATGTCGCCCTCGTCGTCGATGAAGTAGCGCAGTCCCAGTCGTTTGACGCACTCGTGGATACGGTCGACGTCCACGGGCCTGGGGACCGTGGCGGCGGCAGCAGAGCTGGCGTCGAAGCTGGGCATGCCTTCCCAGCCTAGCGGGGCCTGCGGGCTGCTCCCCACCACAGCCCGGCCCGCTCCACCGTCAGCGCAATCAGCCGTGGTCCGCCTCAGGCCGGTGCGCCCACGCGCAGGGTGGGCAGGCCCAGGCTCACCGGGGCGGTGTCGGGCTCGGGAGTGGCGCAGGCCTCGGCCTGGCGGCGCTCCCAGGCGTCCCCGGCGCGGGTGCGTCGCACCTGGAACAGGGCGGGGCCGTCGTCGAGCCAGAGGCGGTCGCCGGGCTTGAGGGCCTCGTTGGCGGCCGCGGCGCGCGGGTCCAGCTCGCGTCCGCAGCGGGCGGAGTCGGCGATGAGGTTGTGAGGGGCGCCGTGGGTGACGCGCACGGTGACCATGTCGCCGGGGCGCGGGGCCCCGCCGGCGTAGTCGTCCTCGGCCAGGCCCTCGGGCAGGGCGACGTGGACGAGCCGGTTGTCGGCGGCGCGCCCGGAGATGCGGGCGGTGACCGAGTCCCGGCGCCCCTCGCCCTCGGCGACGAGCACCTCCACGACGCGCCCCTCCTGGCGCTCGTTCTCCTCGTGGGCGATGCGGCGCACGAGCGCGTCGAGCCGCCGGTAGCGGTCCTGACGACCTCGGTGGGGACCTGGTCGTCGCGGTCGGCGGCGGGGTGCCCGGGCGCGGGGAGTACTCGAAGGTGTAGGCCGAGGCGAAGCGGGCCTGCTCGACGACGTCGAGGGTGGCCTGGAAGTCCTCCTCGGTCTCGCCGGGGAAGCCGACGATGATGTCGGTGGTGATGGCGGCCTCGGGCATGACGGCGCGGACCTTGTCCAGGATGCCCAGGAAGCGCTGGGTGCGGTAGGAGCGGCGCATGGCGCGCAGCACCCGGTCCGAGCGGACTGCAGGGGCATGTGCAGGCTGGGCATGACAGCCTCGGTGGTGGCCATGGCCTCGATGACGTCGTCGGTGAAGGCGGCGGGGTGGGGGCTGGTGAAGCGCACGCGCTCGATGCCCTCGACTGAGCCGGTCGCCCGCAGCAGCTTGGCGAAGGCGCCGCGGTCCCCGAAGCCGACCCCGTAGGAGTTGACGTTCTGCCCCAGGAGGGTCACCTCGATGGCGCCCTGCGCGGCGACGGCCTCGACCTCGGCCAGGACGTCGCCGGGGCGGCGGTCGCGCTGCTTGCCGCGCAGGGAGGGCACGATGCAGAAGGTGCAGGTGTTGTTGCAGCCCACGGCGATGGAGACCCAGGCGGCGTAGGAGGACTCGCGGCGGGTGGGCAGGGTGGAGGGGAAGACCTTGAGGGACTCCTCGAGCTCGACGGCGGCCGCGGAGTTGTGCCGGGCGCGCTCGAGCAGGGCGGGCAGGACGTCGAGGTTGTGGGTGCCGAAGACGACGTCGACCCAGGGGGCCCGCTCGACGATCCCCTCCCCCATCTGCTGGGCCAGGCACCCGGCCACGGCGATCTGCATGCCGGGGCGCTCGCGCTTGATGGCCGCGAGCTGGCCCAGGTTGCCGAAGAGCCGGGTGGCGGCGTTCTCACGCACCGAGCAGGTGTTGATGATGACGACGTCGGCCCCGCCGTCACCGGCGTCGGTGGCGCGGGCGGCGGCCTCGGGCACGTCCTCGACGCGCAGGTAGCCGGCTCTCTCCAGCAGTCCCGCCATGTGCTCGGAGTCGTGGACGTTCATCTGGCAGCCGAGCGTGCGCACGTGGTAGGTGCGCGGCAGGGCGCCTCGGGCGTCGAGAACGGGGGCGGAGGTGGTCAGCGTGGTCATCGCCGAGCAGTGTAGGTGGCGGCGGGGCCCCGCCCCAGCCCTGGCGCAGCGTCGTGACCAGATGCACGGCTGATGGTCCTCGACCTGGGCCTCACGGAGCGCCGCTTCCATTCTGCTGCGCGGATGCGGACTCCTTCACTAGGATGTGACGCGCCACACGACGAGAGGGAGGGTCATGACGGCGCCCCACACACCCACGCGCTTCCTGGACCGGCACCTGGGCACGACGGGAGCGGACCTGGACACGGTCCTGACCCGCATCGGTGCACGGAGCCTGGAGGACCTGGCCGTCCGGGTGGTCCCCACCACCCTGCCCGTCCTCGATCCCCCGCAGCAGCCCGAGCGACCCGATGCCGTCGTCGGCGGGCTGAGCGAGGACGAGGCCGTCGGCGCCCTCAGGTCCCTGGCCGCCCTCAACGACCCGCACACCGAGATGATCGGGCGTGGCTACCACCCCACCATCACCCCCGCCGTCATCGTGCGCGACGTCCTGTCCAACCCCGCTTGGACCACCGCCCTACACCCCTACCAGGCGGAGATCAGCCAGGGGCGTCTGGAGGCCCAGCTGCTGTTCCAGACCGTCGTGGCCGATCTCACCGGCCTGCCCGGTGGCCTGCACCTCCCTGCTGGATGAGGCCACGGCCGTGGCCGAGGCCGTCCTGCTCATGACGCGCGCGCACCGCGGCCCCGGCGCCCCCGTGCTCCTCGACTCCGGCCTGCACCCCCAGCTCATCGAGGTGGCCTCGGCCCGGGCCGAGGCCCTGGGCATCGACGTCGAGGTCGTCTGCATCTCCACGATCACCGAAGACGGCGCTCCCCTGACCGGGGCGGTCCTCGCCCACACCACCAGCCGCGGACTCGTCCAGGACCTCGCCGGTGCCGTCGCGGCCGTCCACGCCCGCGGCGGCCTGGTGGCAGTCGATGCCGACCCGCTGGCCCCTGACGCTGCTGACCGAGCCGGGCGCCGTCGGCGCGGACATCGCCGTCGGTACCGCGCAGCGCCTGGGGGTGCCCCTGTTCTTCGGGAGGCCCCCACCCGGGCTTCATGTCCGTCACCGAGGCGCTGCGGCGCCAGCTGCCGGGACGCGTCGTCGGCGTCTCCCGGGACACCGAGGGCCGTGAGGCCTACCGCCCTGGCCCCTGCAGACCCGCGAGCAGCACATCCGCCGGGAGAAGGCCACCTCGAATATCTGCACCGCGCAGGCCCTGCTGGCGGTCGTCGCGGCCTTCTACGCGGTCTACCACGGTCCCGAGGGCCTGGTGTCCATCGCCGAGCACGTGCACCGCCGGGCCGAGCACCTGGCCGTCGGCGCCTGCGCGCTCGGGCTCGCCCTCGAGCACGAGGAGTTCTTCGACACGGTGAGCGTGCGCCTGCCCGGCGCCGCCCGCCAGGGCCATCGAGCGCGCTGAGGCGCTGGGCTACAACCTGCGCCTGCTCGATGCCGACCACGTGGGCGTGAGCGTCAACGAGACCACCACCGATGACGACGTCACCACGGTCCTGCGGGCGCTCGCCGACGCCCTGCCCCGCGCCGCGCAGGATCCCGCCCCGGGCACCGACGGCGCCTCCCGGTTCCCCCTGCCCGCCTCGCTGGCGCGCACGAGCACCTTCCTGACCCACCCGAGCTTCCACCGCCACCGCAGCGAGACCGCCCTCGTGCGCTACATCCGGCGGCTGGCGGACCGCGACCTCGCCCTCGACCGGACGATGATCCCGCTGGGCTCGTGCACCCTCAAGCTCAACGCGGCCGCGCAGTCGGCCGTGTGGCTCAGCCCCAGAGCTCGCCGGCATCCACCCCTACGCCCCCACGTCCCAGACGCGCGGCTGGCGTCTGCTGCTGGACGGTCTCGCCGACCGGCTGGCGCAGCTGACCGGCTACGACCGGTGCAGCCTGCAGCCGGCCTCCGGCGCCCAGGGCGAGCTCGCCGGCCTGCTGGCGGTGCGCGGCTACCTCCGGGCCACCGGGCAGCAGCAACGCGACCTCGTCCTGGTACCCGCCAGCGCCCACGGCACGAACGCCGCCTCGGCCGCCGGCGCCGGCTTCAGCGTCACGGTGGTCGCCACCGCCGAGGACGGCTCCATCGACGTCGACCACCTGCGCGAGCTCCTGGCCGAGTACGGTCAGCGCGTCGCGGCCATCATGCTCACGTACCCTCCACCCACGGCGTCTTCGAGCCGCAGGTCACTGAGGTCACCGCCCTCGTCCACGACGCCGGCGGCCAGGTCTACATCGACGGCGCCAACCTCAACGCCCTCACGGGGCTGCTGCGCCCGGGTGACCTCGGTGGCGATGTGTCCCACCTCAACCTGCACAAGACCTTCGCCATCCCTCACGGCGGCGGCGGTCCGGGCGTGGGCCCCGTCGTCGTCAAGGAGCACCTGGCCCCCTACCTCCCGGCCGGCCCCGGCGGATCGGCCGTCCCGACGGACGAGGACCACGACCGGGGCTTCGGCGGAGCAGCGGCCATGGGGGCCCGCTTCGGCTCGGCGGGGGTCATGCCGCTGGCCTGGACGTACCTGGCCACGCTCACCGACGCCGATCTGCGCCGGGTCACCCTCACGGCGCTGGCCCACGCGAGCTACTCTCGCAGGCGCTCGCCGACGTCTTCCCCACCCTGTACACCCATCGCGGGCACGTGGCGCACGAGTGCGTCCTCGACCTGCGTGCGCTCACTGCCGCCACCGGCGTGACCGCCGAGGACGTGGCCAAGAGGCTCATCGACTACGGGTTCCACGCGCCGACCCTCTCCTTCCCCGGTGGCCGGCACGCTCATGGTCGAGCCCACCGAGTCCGAGCCCCTGGCCGAGCTGGACCGCTTCATCGCGGCCATGCGCTCGATCCGTGCCGAGATCGACGAGGTCGCCTCGGGGGCCGTGGCGCTGGAGGACTCGGTGCTGCGCCGCTCGCCGCACACGCTGGCGGCCGTCACGGCCGAGCCCCTGGCAGCGGCTCTACTCGCGCGCCACCGCGGCCTTCCCGCTGGCGGGCATGGAGACGGACAAGTACTTCCCCGGTCTCGCGGGTGGACAACGCGTGGGGCGACCGCCACCTGATGTGCACCTGCCCGCCACCCGATGCCTTCTGAGGCGCACGAGGCCTGAGCCGAGACCACGTCTGACGAGGAGACAGCGATGAGCGAGCACACCGAGACCGGCGCAGCCGTCCTGCGCACCACGCCCCTGCACCGCGTGCACACGGCCCTGGGCGCGTCCTTCACCGACTTCGGCGGCTGGCAGATGCCGTTGCGCCACACCTCTGACCCTGGCCGAGCACCACGCGGTGCGCCGCAGCGCGGGGATCTTCGACCTGTCCCACATGGGTGAGGTCAAGGTCGCCGGCCCCGAGGCGGGCGCCGCCCTGGACCACGCGCTCGTGGGGGCCCCTGTCGGCCGTGGCGGTGGGGCGCGCCCGCCACACGATGATCGTCTCGCCCTCCGGCGGGGTCATCGATGACCCTCATCGTCTACCACGTGGGCGACGAGGAGTACTCGTGGTGCCCAACGCCGGCAACCGCGAGCGCGTCGCCGCCGAGCTGGTCGCCCGTTGCGCGGGCTTCGACTGCACGGTCGAGGACATCTCTCTGCGCACCCTGCCTCATCGCCGTCCAGGGGCCGCGGGCGCAGGAGGTGCTCGTCGGCGTCGTCGAGTCCGGTGCCGCCATGCCCGGCGCCCTCAGGCCCCTTGAGGGCTCGGAGGAGGAAGACTGCGGACCGGACGTGCTGTGCGGTCCCACGCTCTTGGAGCGCCTGCGCTTCTACGCTGCCGTCAGGGCGACGGCGGCGGGGCACTCGGTGCTGCTGGCCCGTACCGGCTACACGGGTGAGGACGGCTTCGAGCTGTTCTGCGGCGCGGAGGACGCCGTGGACCTGTGGACGGTCATCACCAGTGCCGCGGCGGCCCTGGAGCCCACCGTCATCGACGGCGAGCCGGTGCCGGCGCTGACCCCCTGCGGGCTGGCGGCGCGCGACTCTCTGCGACTAGAGGCCGGGATGCCCTTGTACGGGCACGAGCTCCACGAGGGGATGACGCCCTATGACGCCGGCCTGGGCGCGGTGGTGCGGCTCAACAAGGGCGCTTTCGTCGGACGTGACGCCCTGGCCGCCCGGGCCGAGCAGGAGGGCGCCGAGGGAACCTCGGTGCTGGTTCCCCTGACCGCTGAGGGTCGACGTGCGGCCCGGGCCGGTGCGCCGGTACTGGGCGACGACGGCGAGGTGCTCGGTACCGTGACCTCCGGCCTGCTGTCACCCACCCTGGGTCACCCCGTGGCCCTGGCGCTCCTGCGTCCCTGGAGTGAGGACGCCCCCGCCTGGCCCGTGGGCACGGTGCTCGTCGCCGACGTGCGCGGCAGGCCGCTGGAGGTCACGGTCGTCGACTCCCCCTTCTACAAGCGGACCCGATAAGGCGTCCCGCACCACCCACCACCACCCTGACAGGAAGGACCCCATCATGGCTCAGAGCGTGCGCGCCCACCTGCGCTACAGCATCGACCACGAGTGGCTGGAGGACGGTGAGCCCGCACGCGTGGGCATCACTACCGTCGCCGCCGATGCTCTCGGTGAGGTCGTCTTCGTCGACCTGCCCGAGGTCGGCGCCCAGGTCGAGGCGGGCGAGCCCTGCGGCGAGCTCGAGTCGACCAAGTCCGTCTCGGACCTCGTCTCGCCCGTGAGCGGCACCGTCGTCGCCGTCAACGATGCGGTCGTCGACGAGCCGGGCACCATCAACGAGGACCCCTACGGTGCCGGCTGGCTGTTCACGGTGACGGTCAGCGCTGAGGGAGATCTGCTCAGCGCCCAGGACTACGCAGACAAGTTCGACGCCGTCGTCGACGGCTGAGCACTCAGGACCCGCTGTCGGCGGCCTTGCGGCGGGCAGCGAGGTCGGCGTCGTGACGGGCCGCCGTGGCGAAGGCCGCGCCGGGCTCGGCGATGGAGCCGAAGGAGGCCAGGTCGCGACGGAAGACGACGGCGGCCAGCCAGTCCATCATGATGCGCACCTTCCGGTTGAGGGTCGGCATCGCGTAGACGTGATAGCCGCGGTGAGCGGTCCAGGCGGTGAAGCCGCGCAGGTCCCGGCCCATGATGCGGGCGACGCCCTTGCCGATGCCCAGGGAGGCCACGGTGCCCAGGTTCGCGTGCGCGTAGGACTTCAGAGGCACACCGTTCTCGTCCCCGGCGGCGAGGACGGCCACGAGGTTGTCGGCCAGCAGCTTGGCCTGACGCACCGCGTGCTGGGCGGTGGGGGCGCAGGTGGCCTCGGGGTCCTCGGAGGTCAGGTCAGGGACAGCGGCGCAGTCGCCGGCGGCCCAGGCTCCCTCGACCGGCGCGCCGTCGCGCGCCACCTGAAGGGTGGGCAGCGCGGTGACACGGCCGCGGGCGTCGATGGGCAGGTCGGAGGCGGTCTGCAGCACCGGGGCGGCCTTGACGCCGGCGGTCCACACGATGGTGTCGGCGTCGAACTCGGTGCCGTCGGACAGGACGACGTGGCCGTCGACGCAGGAGCTGAGGAAGGTGTTGAGCCGCACGTCGATGCCGCGCTCAAACAGCTGCTGCAGCCCGTAGCCGGAGAGCTCCTCGGTGAGCTCGGGCAGGATGCGGCGCGAGCCCTCGACGAGGACGAAGCGGACGTCGCGCTGCTCGATGGAAGGGATGGTGCGCACGGTCGCGCGTGCCATGTCCTCCAGCTCGGCGATGGCCTCGACGCCCGCGAAGCCTCCTCCGACGAAGACGACAGTGAGCAGGTGCCTGCGGCGCTCGGTGTCCCAGGTGGAGGCGGCGTCCTCGATGCGGGTGAGCACCCGGTTGCGCAGGGCGGTGGCCTCCTCGACCTGCTTGAGCCCATGGCCTCGCTCCGCCAGGCCGGGGATCGGCAGGGTGGGCCTCGGCGCCCAGGGCGATGACGAGGTGGTCGTAGGTCAGGGTGTAGGGCTCGACCCGCTCGTGCGTGGACTGGGGTCGGGGACGCACGGTGACGGTGCGGCCCGCGTGGTCGATGGCGGTGACGGCGCCGGTGATGATGGTGACGCCCGTCGAGGTTACGGCGGTGGGGGCGACGACGTGGCGCGGCTGGATGGAGCCGGCGGCGACCTCCGGCAGGAAGGGCTGGTAGGTCGCGTAGGCGCGCGAGTCGATGATGGCGATCTCGACCTGGTCGAGGTTGAGCTGGGCGCGCAGGGCCCGGGCGACGCAGAAGCCGACGTAGCCGCCACCGGCGATGACGACGCGGGCGGACGGCGGCTGCCCGTGCCGGCGGCGACGTCGGGGACGTCGTGTCGGGCCGACGTACGGCCAGTGC
>BNJU01005301.1_pt1 | contig 14932 bp, 7 predicted proteins | sample 8539281 | NCBI WGS metagenome assembly BNJU01 (sample SAMD00202456, study PRJDB9452) | human saliva metagenome | isolation source: human saliva | place: Japan
AGAAAAAGTTTCTTAGATTTCAGAGAACTTTAGAATGTAGACAAATTAATTTTTAAAACACAATTTCTGAATAAAATTAAAATGAAACACTGAGCCTCACCACTGACCACTATTGTCCCATGACTATCTTATCACCAATCCCCCATTAGATGGAGAACCACGATGATATCCCAGAATCAGCTTCTCTTCACTACGACTCTATTCTCCATCTCCGAAGAAGCGGTTTTCTAAATCGTTGCCAGAAACTCAGCTTAGGAGTTTCCTGAGGCTGTTTAGTAGGAGTAGAACTCGTTTCATCAATCACTTGTTCTGGTGCCACCGTCGCAGGCTGTGGATTGTTCTCTATCATTTTATCTTCTTTTCGTAGAGGAACAACCTTTGATCTTGGCATCTTTTTGCTAGATTCTGGACTATCGACCACGACAGAAGCATCAGCTTTGCTATAGATGACTTCTTCTACAATGTCACTCACATCTGGGCTCTTGACTTCAATACTAGTCATGAACTCTTGATCTGTTTGATAACCTGGTACAAGTGGTGAGACTGTCGCATCAAAAAGTGGATAACTACTCATCCAATCCTCAAAATGAACAGTGCTTGTTACCAGATTTACCCGAGCTTGACGTTCAAATATCACTTGATTGATCAAGGCCGGCGCAAGTTCTGTCCGATCTGTCGATAAATAGCGAATGGTACGCTTGATCGAACGCTCAACCTGATGAAGCCGAAGGGCCGGAATCTTCTCTAGGAAGTGAGCTAATTTCTCATCAAATTCAGCAAAGTGATTGCGAATCATATCTGGACTAATCACTACTTCTTTCGCTTTTAGGATCAAGTCTACAAATCGTTCATATTCCTCCTCACGGATCACTTGAGTCTCAACGAGTTCATAGCCTTGTTTCTGATAACCATCGACTAGCTGGTCCAAGCTATAAGTTGGCAATTCCCCAGCTCTTACGATCAAGGTCAGTTCTTCAAGCAACTGATCACCCATTACAACACGTACATAGAAACGAAAAGGACATGGAGTATAGTAGATCGTTTCTCGAATAATTTGTCTTTGACCATCCACCTCAGGGATCAATTCTGGTATCAGCTGCTGTGTCGTTTCATAACCCTGAATCAAGGGAGAAATCACAGCTGGAAAACCTGCATCTGACTGCCAGGATTCATATTCCACCTCTAAGGTTGCTACATTAAGCGAGGCTTTTCGACTAACCCGACTTTCTTGTGTGATGCCGTCCTTTAGGACTTCTCCCGTATCAGAAAGAAACTGGATGATTCGTTGATTAACGTAGGTTAAATCTTCACGTTCAAGTCCTCGTGGATAACCAATACTTTTTCCATCAATAATCTGGAACTGATAGGCTGGTAGCGGATGATTGTAATCCACTAGTAACTTTTTTGGCTCAAGGATAACTTGGTACATTTGACTTTCTGTGCCAAATCTCAAGGATTTAGGAACAGTAGAATTTACCACTTCATAGCCAGGGAAGGTAAGCAAGCGATAGTTAATCGTCTCACCCAAGGCCCCAACCAAGGAATCCGTTTCAAGAACATGGTCCTCCGTACGGTATTCGATTGTAACCTTTCCTGCAACAGGCCAATAATAAACGTCCAGCACTTCATCAGAACGGACAAAACTGAAAGTACGCTTTGGTACAACCTCTAGATCTGCTTGGTAGCCATCAACTTTAGGGGAAACTACTTCAGAAAAGCCATCCGTCGTTGTCTGCCATTTACCATAGGTCACTGCACCTGTCGCTAACACTACTTTAGCAGCACGCTTCAAGACACATTCCTGAACCTCTTCTTTGAATGGTTCAGACTCACCCCGATACACATACCGAATCGTACGTTTCAGCACCTTAGTCAACTGATCACGCTCAAGTCCACTTGGCCAAATCAGTCGTGGATAACCCGTTACAGGAGAGAAGGCACGATGTGGTTCATCAGCTGTGACCGTCTCAACTACAGGGACCACTCGAAGTGATATTTCCATTCCTTTTCGATCATAAGGTTGCTTCTTCTGCCGTTTCGTTAGGGTATAACCTGATTCAAATAGAGGTAGTAACAACTCCTCGAGCTCTTTTGTCAGATCTTCTGTTTCCCGACTATAAGTCACTTTCTCCCTTAAGACCGTACCCTTGGTATCATGGTAAATTCGCAGTCTCAAAGGTTTTTCATCTTTATTGTAGTAAACGGTGATTTCTTGTTGAGCAGAGGCAGGAGTAACAGTGGTCTCTTCAATCTGCGCTCGATCAGTGCTACAACCATCAATTTGAGGCAACTCGACAGCCGGAAAAACCTGTTGCGCTGGATCCCAATCTAAGTAGCTAACCTTTCCTGTAACCAGATTCACCTTGGCACTACGCCTAAAGTTCAGGTAGTCGCTCTTACTAGGAGCTACCTCACTATCATCCTCATAGCGGAAGTGAACCTGTCTCTCAACTTTACGAAGGAGATCATCCTCTTCTACACCTTTAGGCCAGAAAGGACCATTTTCTCCTGATTTCTCTACAGGAGTTCCCGGGACTTGCGGATGATCCGCTGTCACTAAAAGAGTACGAGCTTTTAAGCGGATGGAATAAGTCACCACTTCGCCATCTGTCGACCCAAAGATCCCATTGTCAGGAAAGTCGCTAGAGATCAACTCATAGCCTCTGGAAGCAAAGGCCTCAATCTTTTCATCTGGACGGAAATGGATAGGATCACCTGATCTTCCGACTAGTTGAATTTTTCAAGTACTTGATCGTCTTCTTCTACAAACTCAATCACAATCTTTTGAATGATCTTCGTATAAACGATCGTTTCTACTCGATTGTCTCGAGATGGACTGAGTTGGCTCAGTTGAGGAACCATACGAGGCTTAGCAAGGAAACCAGAGATCTTAGGAGCTTCAACGGCTGGAAAATCCAGAGTTTCTCCTTGCCAAGGTCCATAGATAATTTTACCAGTCACTAGGTTAACCCGAGCACTGCGGTAGAAATGCGACTCCTGCTCAACCGATGGGAGCGCCATGCTTCCATCTTCGTAGGTATAGTGAATACTTCTACGGACGACTTTGTGAAGGTACTCCTCACTAGTTCCCTTAGGCCACTTGAGACTCCCCTTTATCTCTGGATAAACAGCTTTCCCAACCTCGGGAAAATTCTCCTGCTGATCCAAATCTACCACTCGTTGCTTCATGATAATTTGGAAGTTTCTCGGACTATCCACTTGAATAAACTGTGTGGTATCCAGACCATTGTGCACTAACTCATAGCCTTTTGCAACAAAACGAGTGATCAAGTCTTGACTCGGATAACGGATCGCATCACCCGTTTTTCCTTCAAACTCTTCTTCTCGTAGGATGGTATCTGTTTCTTCCTCGACGACTTGAATAGTGATCAAGTGCTTTTGACGTTTATAAACGACATTGCTTTCAAGTTTTTCCGTCTTCAGTTTGAGGACTTCTACCCCCTTGACCAGGTCTTTATCTGTAGTATAACCAGGAAGAGCTGGTACAGATACATCTGGGAAGGCCATGTAGCCTGTTGAAGATTTCCAAGGAAGATAACTAATTTCTCCTGTCACAAAGTTGACCAAAGCTGTTCGTGTCAGTTTAATCTGATCCAACACTGGCTCGAATACCTTGCGTCCATCCTCATAGGTAAAGGAAACAATTCGTTCATATGTTGCATTGAGATCTTTTTGATCCACGCCTTGAGGCCAGGTTAGATCTAGCTTAGCATCTACCTTATCACCTGCTCGTTTGAATTCATTGGGAAAAACAAGCACTTCTTTGACCCTTAGGTAGATGGTAACCGATAGATTCGTCCCACTTTCTTCCTTAACAATGCGTTCAACACTGTAACCCTTATTGAGCCAACGATTGGTTTCTAGCTCTTGATAAAAGACATTGGGGCTTTCAATAACCCTGCGTTCAACTTCCTTTTGAGTCTCAATATCGATCACACTAAGAGTGACCACTTGTGTGAGATGATTCACAGGCGCCTCCTTTCTCTGTTCCTATTCTTTTTCATTTGTTGTAAATTTATTCTTGATCGCTATATTTTGACAGTTAAAACGACTTTAACTTTCTCATTATCCTTTTAAAAGCCAAAATAGGGGCGAAGAAAGAGACCTGCCACCACAGGGTTCTCTTTCTCCACTCCTAACAATAGGTGGTCTAGGTCTACACTCCACAAAAAGAATACCTGTCATCATTCTTTTGAAGTGAAAAGACTGCATTGAAAAGCTATCTGCCTCAACCTAAGATAAATAGGTTTGATAAACTGATCTTGGGAGTTTATTTTGGTGGAGAGTCTAGACACAGTGAAGAGAAAAGTTGGGAGAGGTTGGGGATACTAGTCCCTATCCTCTCAAACCTTTCGTTCAAGGAACTTTTACTCCTCTTCTTCTTTTTTGCGTTTCTTCATGGCAAGAGCTGTTCCACCAAGAAGGGCTGCAAAGGCAAGGGCCATAGCTGGGTTAGAGGCATCACCAGTGTTTGGCAATGCTGGTGCTTGTTTACGAGAAGCGCCAGATTGATTTCCACTAGCTGAGCCATTTCCACTATTGCTAAAGAGCTTATCAAGTCCATTGTTGGTATCTTTACCAGCTTGATCTTTCTTGTCTTTGTCGCCTTGACCTTGGTCACCATTTGTTCCATTGTTATGAGATCCACTGTTTCCATTACCTTGAGAGCCGTTGTTTCCGTTATGACCATTGTTATTGGCATTTGGAGACACTTTCACTGTCACAGTGACTTCATCTTTGGATCCATCAGGGTAAGTGATGACGATGGTTGCATTGTGATCACCAACTTTAGAAGTATCTGGTGTTTCTTTCCACTCGATCTTAGTTCCGTTAGGTAAATCACCTTTATTAGCAATACCGTCTTCTGCCTTAGGAGTTTCACCTTGTTTCACAGGTACATCTTGGCCTTTTGGTGTATGACGATCCGCATCTGTTTCTGGACGGACAAGATCGCTTCCTGGGATAACCTTAGTTGAGCCATCTGGGAAGGTGATCGTCGCTGTTCCATCTTTAGCAACATCGATCTTAGTACCATTTGGAAGATCTGGATTAGCTTTCTTGATATTGTCTTTGACTTTATCTTTTTCAGCGTCTGTCAAGTTGCTTGGATCCTTAACTGGAACCTTATCAGCTGGAACTTTGACATTGTTCTTATCTGCGTCTGTTTCTGGACGGACAAGATCTGTTCCTGGGATAACCTTAGTTGAGCCATCTGGGAAGGTGATTGTCGCTGTTCCGTCTTTGTCCACGTCGATCTTAGTACCATTTGGAAGATCTGGATTAGCTTTCTTGATATTGTCTTTGACTTTATCTTTTTCAGCGTCTGTCAAGTTGCTTGGATCCTTAACTGGAACCTTATCAGCTGGAACTTTAACATTGTTCTTATCTGCGTCTGTTTCTGGACGGACAAGATCTGTTCCTGGAATGACTTTAGTTGAGCCATCTGGGAAGGTGATTGTCGCTGTTCCATCTTTTAGCAACATCGATCTTAGTACCATTTGGAAGATCTGGATTAGCTTTCTTGATATTGTCTTTGACTTTATCTTTTTCAGCGTCTGTCAAGTTGCTTGGATCTTTAACTGGAACCTTATCAGCTGGAACTTTGACATTGTTCTTATCTGCGTCTGCTTCTGGACGGACAAGATCTGTTCCTGGGATCACTTTAGTTGAGCCATCTGGGAAGGTTATTGTCGCTGTTCCGTCTTTGTCCACGTCGATCTTCGTGCCATTTGGAAGATCTGGATTGGCGTTCTTGATATTGTCTTTGACTTTATCTTTTTCAGCGTCTGTCAAGTTGCTTGGATCCTTAACTGGGACCTTATCAGCTGGAACTTTGACATTGTTCTTATCTGCATCTGTTTCTGGACGGACAAGATCTGTTCCTGGGATGGTTACTTTATCACCATCTTTGGTTTCAATAGTTGTGTCACCACCATTTGGATTCACAGTGATCTTCGCATCGTCAGGAAGACCAGGGTTTCTTTCTTGATGTTTTCTACGACTTTATTGATATCATCAGGAGTTAGATTTGAAGGGTCCTTAACAGGAACTTTGTCAGCTGGTGTCTTCACATGAAGTTTTTCAGTAACTTTTACAGTAACAGGAACTTCGTCTTTTGAACCATCTGGATAAGTCACCACTACTGTTGCTGGTTTGTCACCAACTGTAGAAGTATCTACTGGTGTCTTCCAGTCATAGGTGGTTCCTTCAGGTAAGTTACCGCGGTTCGCAATACCTTTAGAAGCTTCTGGCTGATCTCCTTGCTTAACATTCAAGTTTTGACCATCTGGGTTGTAAAGATCAGATTGAGAGCCAACATGAACTGTTACTGGAACTTCATCTTTCGTACCATCTGGATAAGTCACCACTACTGTTCCTGGTTTATCACCTGGGGTTGTCGTATCTACTGGTGTCTTCCAATCGTACTTCGTTCCATCAGGTAAATCACCTTTATTAGCGACACCATCTTCTGCTTTCGGTGTTTTACCATGATCTGTTGAAACATCCTTCGGTTGAGGAGTAAATTCGTCAGATTGTGGTTTCACTTTAACCGTTACTGGAACCTCATCCTTAGTACCATCTGGGTATGTCACCACTACTGTTCCTGGTTTATCACCTGGTGTTGAAGTATCTACTGGTGTCTTCCAGTCGTACTTCGTTCCATCTGGTAAATCACCTTTATTAGCGATACCATCTTCTGCTTTCGGTGTTTCACCGTGTTTAGCTGGAACGTCTTGTCCATTTGGTGTGAACTCATCTGATTGTGGTTTCACTTTAACCGTTACTGGAACTTCATCCTTAGTGCCATCTGGGTATGTCACCACTACTGTTCCTGATTTATCACCTGGTGTTGTCGTGTCTACTGGTGTCTTCCAATCGAACTTAGTGCCATCTGGTAAATCACCTTTATTGGCAATACCATCTTCTGCTTTCGGTGTTTCACCGTGTTTAGCTGGAACATCTTGTCCATTTGGTGTAAACTCATCTGATTGTGGTTTCACCTTCACAGTTACTGGAACTTCATCTTTAGTGCCATCTGGGTATGTCACCACTACTGTTCCTGGTTTATCACCTGGTGTTGTGGTGTCTACTGGTGTCTTCCAGTCGTACTTCGTTCCGTCTGGTAAATCACCTTTATTTGCGATACCATCTTCTGCTTTCGGTGTTTCACCGTGTTTAGCTGGAACATCTTGACCCGCTGGAGTAAATTCATCAGATTGTGGTTTCACCTTCACTGTTACTGGAACTTCATCTTTAGTGCCATCTGGGTAAGTCACCACTACTGTTCCTGGTTTATCACCTGGTGTTGAAGTGTCTACTGGTGTCTTCCAATCGTACTTAGTATCTGCTGGAAGGTCGCCTTTATTAGCGATACCATCTGCAGCATTTGGTGTTTCACCGTGTTTGGTTGGAACATCTTGACCCGCTGGTGTGAACTCATCTGATTGTGGTTTCACCTTCACAGTTACTGGAACTTCATCTTTCGTTCCATCTGGGTATGTCACGACTACTGTTCCTGGCTTATCACCTGGTGTTGACGTATCAACTGGCGTCTTCCAATCGTAAGTAGTGCCCGCTGGAAGAGTACCACGGTTTGCGATTCCTTGTGAAGCAGCAGGAGTTTCACCATGTTTCGCTGGGACATCTTGACCGACTGGCGTGTACAAGTCAGCTTGTTCTCCGACTGTTACTGGGACTGGAACTTCATCCTTAGTGCCATCTGGGTAAGTCACGACTACTGTTCCTGGTTTTGTACCTGGAGTGCTTGTGTCTACAGGTGTCTTCCAATCATAAGTAGTGCCCGCTGGAAGGTCGCCTTTATTGGCAATTCCATCTCCCGCGTTTGGTGTAGCTCCATGATCTACAGCAACTGGTTTAGCTTGTGGATCATAATCATCCGTTTGTGGTTGAACCTTAACTGTTACCGGAACTTCATCTTTCGTGCCATCTGGGTAAGTCACAACTACTGTTCCTGGTTTATCACCTGGTGTTGAAGTGTCTACAGGTGTCTTCCAGTCATACGTTGTACCTGCTGGAAGGTCGCCTTTATTAGAAATACCGTCTGCAGCATTTGGCGTATCACCGTGTTTAGCTGGGACATCTTTACCAACTGGTGTGAACTCATCTGATTGTGGTTTCACCTTCACAGTTACTGGAACTTCATCTTTCGTTCCATCTGGGTATGTCACCACTACTGTTCCTGGTTTATCACCTGGGGTTGTCGTATCTACTGGTGTCTTCCAATCATAGGTTGTACCCGCTGGAAGGTCGCCTTTATTAGAAATACCGTCTGCGGCATTTGGTGTTTCACCGTGTTTGGCTGGAACATCTTGCCCTGTAGGAGTGAATTCATCAGATTGTGGTTTCACCTTCACAGTTACTGGAACTTCATCTTTCGTACCATCTGGATAAGTCACCACTACTGTAGCTGGTTTATCACCTGGTGTTGAAGTATCTACTGGTGTCTTCCAATCATAGGTTGTGCCCGCTGGAAGATCTCCTTTATTAGCGATACCGTCTGCAGCATTCGGTGTTTCACCGTGTTTAGCTGGAACATCTTGACCATTCGGTGTGAACTCATCTGATTGTGGTTTCACCTTAACTGTTACTGGAACTTCATCTTTCGTACCATCTGGATAAGTCACCACTACTGTTCCTGGTTTATCACCTGGTGTTGAAGTATCTACTGGTGTCTTCCAATCGTAGGTTGTACCCGCTGGAAGGTCTCCTTTATTAGCGATACCGTCTGCAGCATTTGGTGTTTCACCGTGTTTGGTTGGAACATCTTGACCATTCGGTGTAAACTCATCTGATTGTGGTTTCACCTTCACGGTCACTGGAACTTCGTCTTTCGAACCATCTGGGTAAGTCACCACGACTGTAGCTGGCTTATCACCTGGTGTTGACGTATCAACTGGCGTCTTCCAATCGTATGTTGTGCCTGCTGGAAGAGTACCACGGTTTGCGATTCCTTGTGAGGCAGCAGGATTTTCACCATGTTTTGCTGGGACATCTTGACCAACTGGCGTGTACAAGGCAGCTTGTTCGCCAACTGTTACTGGGACAGGGACTTCATCTTTGGTTCCATCAGGATAGGTCACAACGACAGTGCCTGGTTTTGTTCCTGGTGTGCTTGTATCGATTGGTGTCTTCCAGTCATAGGTAGTTCCTGGAGGAAGTGTGCCCTTGTTAGCAATACCGTCTTCAGCATTTGGTGTAGCGCCATGATCTACAGAGACTGGTTGAGCTTGTGGATCATAGTCATCAGCTTGTGGTTGAACCTTAACAGTCACAGGTACTTCGTCAACTGTACCATCATCATAAGTAACAACCACTGTTGCAGGTTTATCACCTGGAGTCGTCGTATCAGGTGCAGCACCTTTCCATGTGTAAGTCGCATCTGCAGGGAGGTCTCCTTTATTGGCAATACCAGAAGCAGCACTTGGAGTATCTCCATGTTTTGCTGGGACATCTTTACCAACTGGTGTGTAGTCGTCAGCACGCGGTGTCACATTGACATTCACATTCACATCTTCAGACGAACCATCTGGGTAGCTGACGGTAATCGTTGCTGGTTTTGTGCCAGGTGTACTTGTGTCAGGTGCAGTCCCTTTCCAAGCATAGGTTGTACCAGTTGGAAGATCAGTTTTGTTAGCAATTCCGTCTTCTGCACTTGGTGTATCATTGTGTTTAACAGTGAGGTCTTGTCCATTTGGAGTAAAGCGTTCAGCTTCTGTATTGTAGTGGTATACGTAAGTAACTGTTAAATCAGTTGTTGTAGAATTACCAGTTGCAGGAGCTGAACCATCTTGCATCTTCACAAATGTATAATTTGGAAAGGCAACCAGATCTAAACCACTAGCGGTATATGGAGTTCCCGTCACCTCGTTATTTAAGAGTGTTGTTTTAGTTGTTCCTGGAATTGGAGTTCCAGATTCATCAACATATTGGACATAGACGTTCGCACGTGGTGCAATGATTGCATCTGCGTTCGATAGAATCCCAGTAATGTTAAATCTATATTCAGCAGTTGTTGAACTCAAAATTTGACCATTTTGGTCATATCCTTCGTTCTTTAATTTAGCTGGCCCTACGGTTTGATTAGTTAAGTCTATTCCATTTACATCAGTTAATACAACTGGTGAATCAAAGAAATAAATCCCCTCACCTTCACTTAAAGAATTAACTTTAAAAACAAGCTTTGTATCGGTTGCAGATACTAGCTCAATTGTCATTGTTCTATTTGGTCTAGTGAGTACGTTATTTCTGTTCACTTCAGTGGCGGCAATTGTTTCAATTGTAGAAGTACGCCCAGGAACATTTTCTTGATTTGATAAATCAAATCTTACAACACTTTCTGGAAGAAGCTCATAACTTATAAAGTCACCTACTTTTAAAGGAGAATTTGCGGGATTATGAATTTCTTTTCTGATGCCTCCACGAATTACATTATCATTTGTTTTTACAACCCTAACTGGGCTCGATTGGACAACAAGGTTATTGGAAACAGTTGAAGGAGCACGTCCAGGAATCGTGACAGAATCATAGAAAATCATTCCTTGCTTATCTTTCAAGTAAGTTTCCATATTCCAGGAATTTATAGAACTCGTATGAAGTGAATCTACGTGTGTAGCACTAATTGTATATTCAACATTAGTAAGATTCTCAATATTTTTATTAAATTTAACAAAAATTTTACCAGAATTCATACCATTTTGGGCATTCTGACGAACGTTTGGGTCAGGACTAACAACATCCTTATACTCATCATTGTGTTCAAGTTCAATTGTCCCAACTTCTAGACCATTATAGGATACTTTAGTTCCTGGTAAATAGTATACACCCAGATTTTTAAATTCGTACTCTACATAATCTCCTTCTTTAGCTGGTTGAGTCAATTTTTGTAGTAACAGAAAAAAATCTTGCACAATAGTATCACTATTTACATTTGAATTATTTATACTACCTGTCGAAGTACTGTTCACTTCAACCGGTGTATGCGTACTAGCCGATGTATCCCGTCTTGTACGGCGACTTCGAGTAGATACTGTTGGGCTTGTACTTGTTTCTGTGCTTGCTTTACTTGTTGAAGTTGAAGCTGGAGTTGTAGCTTCAGGTGTAGAACTAGTTGTGCTTGTTGCTGGGGCTGGGGTTGTAGCAACACTTGCAGGAGACACAGCTACTGGTTGAGCTGGCTTATCTGCCAATTGTGCTTGAGCAGCTTGGAGATCTGCCACTGCTTGGTTCAACTCTTCTTGGCTAGTTGCTGTGTTAAGAACGGTTTGGGCATGTTCAATTTGGGCTAGCAAGATCGCAACTGTTTCACTCGTTTTGTTACTTAAGTCCAAGGCTTTAGCCTGGCTAAGAGCGACTTGAAGAGCCCCTTTATCAAGACTAGTGGCTTCAGTTGACGATGAGGCTTCGCTGGCTGTTAGACTAGCTGGCGTTGCTTCGCTTGCTGTTAAAACAGCTGGTGCTCCCTCACTGGCTGTAGTCGTTTCTGCACTAGTGGCAGTAGTCGATTCAGTGCTAGGTGTAGCTGGTGCTGTCACCTCATCCGCAGATACTTGTGCTCCACCAAAGACCAAAGCGGTCCCCAAAAGAACACTCGCTGCACCGAAATGGTACTTACGAACAGAAAAACGCTGTTGTTGCTTGTACCAATCCATTGACTTCTTCTTCATATGGAATACTCCTTAAATTTATTAAGGGTCTTCACTTCCCACAATTGTAAATTAAAGTATACAATTTTTTACGTAAGGTATATAATACTAGTTAGAGGGTTTTTATGAATCAAACTATTATGTAAATGAAACTATACAATTTTTTTACAAAATCCCTAGAAAATAGACAAAAATGATACAAGACAGGTAACGTTCGTGTTTTCCCAAAACAAACATTTAATACATCAAATGTCTATTTTTGTTTTTTTGCCCTTTATATCCATTTTTTTGATATTTTGTAAACTGTCAATCAACTAAAAACAGTAGACCGTTAGGTTTTTACACCTTACGATCTACTGTTTTTATACTCCTTCTGTATCATCCCATTTATCTAGGATCTCACATTCACAATCCTGCAGGTTTGTTAGATCTGGGAAATCTTCTTCCTTCATATAATCCAGCAAGAATTCCGCTACACTACTAAAGACAAAGCTTCTTTCATTACACTTGAACGTATTCAATTGTTTTTCAAATGTTTCTCTAGTAGAAATTTTTGCACGATACTCTTCATAATCAATAGCAGATAATTGATAAATCTCCCGACTGAGCAAGATATGATAGAGTTTTATCCATTCAATGTCCTGCTTTGAAAAGGCTTGTCCAAAATTAAAATGATCTTTGTGTTCTTCGCAAACAGCCTTAAAAGTTTTACCAGATTTCGTCTTCTTCTCATCTAATTTAAATCGATAAAAAGCTACTTTACCGGAAGTGTTTTTCTGATAGAGTTTGAGAGCTTCTACCATTGGGTAGCTGATGTACAACCTCCCTGCACCTGTTTCATTTGAAAATTCATTTATCATCGCTACAACTTCTCTCATATTCTGATCAAAGTCTAAATCAGATCTAGAACTGTGGTGATGACCATCCAAATCAAAAAACAAATAAATTTCCGAAACTTCCCTACGAGATAAGTTGACGATGTCATTTTGTTCATCTTTTTCTTTCTCATTTTCTAACTCAAGAATGTAAGAAAATAGGTCAACATCATCTGACTCATTCGCAAATGATTTTTTATACTCTGTGTAATGACGATAGAGAGAATAGATATTTGTTTCATAAGGATAGATCTGAGATGCTTCAATCCCGATTGATTTAGCTATTTCTGATAAAAGTTTTGGTTCAGCTACCTTTCCTTCTACTACAAAAATAATCCTGTTCTTACTCATCAAAAGCACCCGCATTATACATCTTTTCCAAATTATGAGCCATCCGTAATTCTTTCACAGTCAGAGAAGATAGTTCCTTAATCTGGTTGTTCTGTACGATAAAATAACAATCCGGTCGCAACAAATCATTCGACATGATAGTTGTATTGTGAGTTGTAAACACGGATTGAACTTCTCCATTTCTGATCTTTTTCAAAATGGTTTCCGAAACTTCATTATGGTAATAGGCGTCAAATTCATCGACAACCAAAAAGGTGATATCACTGAGTTGGATCATCCAATAGAAGAAAACCATAATCACTTTGGTCCCGTGCGAGGCCACACTATAGATATTGACTGTACGGTTTTTGAAACGAACCATAATAACAGAATTACCCTCAGAATCTTCTCCTCTTTCCAATGAATAGTTGATATCAAAATCATGCAAGAAATTTTCCAATTCTTCTAATTTACCTGCATCCACAATCGTCGATGCGATATAATCTTGATTCGATTTGAATCCCTGGTAAAAATTCTCCTCTGATGTTCCCGAACCAAAGAATAACATCCCTTCAACAAATTCTTTAAACTTCAAAAAAATACGGTTTGTTTCATCTGATAGTTCTAAATTCGTGTTACTAAATATGTATTTCACAAAAGATAGGGAGAGATCTCTCGTTTTTGTATTTAAATTTTTCTGCACCAACCAATTGGACTTCACGCCTACCTGCCTGAAAAATCCTCAAAGATAACGCGTTTGTCATTGATATAGACTTCCTCATCAAATACCTCTGTCATATTTTTTTCTTTTTATAGTGATAAACGACTCGGTCTTGTTCAAACTTAAATTCATAAGAAAAATACAGCAAAAGTCATCCGCACTATCCAAATTTATATATTGATTATAATGTTTTTCTTGTTTTTGTAAAATCTGTTAAATGAGTGGTGATATCCATCACCGCATAGGTCAAAGTTAGATTTTCCTGATCCATTTTTCCCATAAAGAACAGAATTTTTTTCACAATTCCATTTTTTTGATACTTTCAGAATTAAAATTATATTTACCAGCAGATAAATCCCAAAACAAATTCATTTTTTAAAATTTTTTTGAAATTTTTTTCACCGAAAAAAACGTTGTAACATGGCCAATCTCCTTAATCGTATTTTTTTCTACGGTTGATTTATTATAGCACCTTTCCTCCTGTTTTTCCAAGTCATAAGAAAGAAATCATGAAGAGATTTGCGCTCTTGACCAGGGATATACACTTATTCTAACTCCTTGATCCACTTAGCCACTGTCATATGGCTCACTCCGATCAGTTCGGCACATTTTCTAAGCGAGGAGATTTCTCCATTGCGATAACTCTCAAGGATCTCTCTAGCATCATCAGATATTTCTAGGCTTCTCCTACCAAACTGAACACCCTTATCTTTTGCAATTTGAATACCTTCTTGTTGGCGTTTTCGGATATTCTCGCGCTCTACTTGTGCCACATAACTAAGAATTTGAAGGACCAGATCCGATAAGAACTTCCCTGTTAGACCATTGACCTGCTCCTTCGTGTTGAGCAAGGGAAAATCAAGGACTATGATTTCTATTTCTTTTTTGACAGTTAGAAAGTGCCACTGTTCAATAATTTCTTCATAGTTGCGACCCAAGCGATCAATCGATTTGATGTATAGCTCGTCTCCACCGCGTAACTGTCTCGCCAAACGCCGATAGCCCTTACGAGCAAAACTGTTTCCCGATTCCTTATCTGTGATAATCTTTTCACACCCCACTTCTTCTAAGGCTTGCAACTGCCGATCCAGTTTTTGTCCCTTTGTCGAAATCCTCGCATACCCATATTTCATGATTGACCTCCAAAAATAATGATATGGATTATTATCGGAAAAAAATTCAAGGAGTTTGCAGAAGTGAACGAGATGGGCGATTTTAATTTTTTTATCAAAATGTGATAGAAAAAAACCTTTTACAAAGTGGACGTCTCCATCTTGCAAAAGGTTTTATTTTCTTTTCTTCTTAATTTCTTTTTTTCAATC
>BNJU01001990.1_pt1 | contig 14887 bp, 22 predicted proteins | sample 8539281 | NCBI WGS metagenome assembly BNJU01 (sample SAMD00202456, study PRJDB9452) | human saliva metagenome | isolation source: human saliva | place: Japan
ATTATATTGATAGAACAGATGATATTCACCGTCAAAATATGAAAAACCGTTAGGGGTCGTTCATCCAACCGACATCAGGCGTAAAAATGGTACACCGGTCTGTCAATATCCTTTATTTTTGATTTATTCTCTGTGAAGTATTCATTTGCCTTTTTCTTTGTTGTTCATATTACCTTCTTTTAAAATCCCAGACTATCGTTCACCAAGATTACATGTATTCTGTCTTTGTGGCGTGAATATCTTGTAATCAAAAACTGGCAGCAGATAGTATCAGGTGATTTACAGTCTGAGCATTTTCCTGTAATCTTGCAAGGAGTCTTTATATCAAATCTCTGCGTATTTTGCGGTAGCGGCAACATTTCTGGCACGCTTCATAGCACTGTCGATGTCTGAACATACCTTATTGATTCCGACTATAAACACAACCTTTTTCGGTCCCTGTGCAATACATGATACACGGTTTGAGTTCCCGTCAATATTTACAAGCACTCCGTCATCTGTCATAGCATTGGCGCTTGAAAGAAATATATCCGCATCATAAGCTGCAAGCAGTGCCTCTCTAGGTTCCATCTTAGCCCTGTCCATATAATTATAGTTGCCCTGCTCAAGTGCCAAATCAAACCGATTTCATGCGCACTCATGCAACCTCCCATTGCAATCTTTACTGTTTTTCAGGGATAAGCTCAAGTGCAATCTTAAGCGCTTCTTCCTTATCCTTTGCATAATACCCTGTCATATTACGTGATTTCAAACCTTTGATTACGGTATCTGCCAACACTTCATTTCTCTTTTTAAGTTCTCGTTCATATATTCTCCTCTTACTTAATTTCAATCAATATATTTGAGCATTGATTTTTCTACTTATCCAAGGTCCTTGCTCTCTCAAGTGCCTTATCTATGTTCTCACAGAGTTTTTCTCTTCCCGCTTTTTCTATAAATCCCGCCTTTTCCATTACTTTCATCAGTTGCTCATTTACATGAGATAATATCAAAGTCATATTTCTTTTTTTGCAAAGTTCAAGTAATTCTTCCAAAGCTTCAAGTCCTGAAATATCCATTGCCGGTACATTTCTCATACGAAGTATAAGCACATTCTTACCTTCTTCATTTACTATATTAAGTAAATCTTTTGTAGCACCAAAAAATAATGCTCCAAAAATCTCATAAACTATTGCATTTTTAGGTACAGCCTTAAGGTCGGAATTCAGTGCATACTCATCCGAGTCTGATTTATCCACCCATTGGCGTACATTTGCAATATCGGACATACGCTTTAGAAAAAGAAATGCCGCAAGAATCATACCGAACTTTATAGCCATTACAAGGTCAAAAAGTACCGTTAAAAATAAAGTAATCAATAAAACCGCAATGTCACTTTTAGGTGCTGTTTTTATTATATGTACCACATTTCTCCATCCGCTCATATTGTAGCCGACTATAATAAGAATGGCAGCCAGACAGCTCATAGGAATGAGCGACGCATATGGCATCAAGAATAACAATATCAGCATAAGTGTAATTGCATGAATCATACCTGCAATCGGTGTTCTTCCACCGTTTTTAACATTGGCGGCGGTTCTTGCAATAGCTCCTGTAGCAGGTATACCTCCAAGAGCGCCGACATTATATTGCCGACTCCCTGTCCTATAAGCTCTGCATTCGGACTGTGATGACTCTCTGTCATTGTATCTGAAACCACACAGGATAAAAGCGATTCTATGGCAGCCAATATTGCTATGGTAAATGCCGGTGAAACCATCAAAGATATAAGCTCAGGTGATATATGAGGCACACTGAACTTTGGAAGTCCGGCTTTTATAGTATATAAATCCCTATAGTTTTTACAGGAAGGTTTCCGAACTTTACAATTAAAGTTATAATTATAATTGCAATCAAAGAGCAGGGAATCTTTTTTGATACCTTTGGCCAAAAATACCTGAATAAGAAGCGCCAAAAGACCTACTAAAAAAGTTGCGATATTTAATGTGTGAAAGTTCTTAAAAAGAGCAATCATCTTCTCCACAAATTCTGCCGGCACCGCTCCCATATCAAGTCCGAAAAAGTCTTTTATCTGTCCTGCCACTATGCTTACAGCGATTCCGAAGGTGAATCCTACCGTAATAGTCTTCGGTATAAACTTTATCAAATCTCCAAGTCTAAAAGATTCCCATAAGTATCAGCATAAATCCCGCCATTATGGTGGCAACTGTAAGTCCTGCCATTCCATACTGAGCCACTATACCATAGATTATTATAACAAATGCCGCTGTAGGTCCACCTATTTGTACTATACTTCCACCTAAAAATGAGATAAAAAATCCTGCAACCACTGCCGTATAAAGCCCCTGCTCGGGATTTACACCTGATGCAATCGCCAGCGCTATCGACAGAGGCATTGCAATAATTGCAACTATGATACCTGAAATCAAATCCTTTACAAAACTGCTCACCGCTGTAGCCTTTTTAATGCTTCAAAAATCTTGGGTCTTATATAACTTAGTCCACATTTCCTCCCCATATGTTCTAAAAATTTTAATCTTTACCATAAGAACAATATGACTTTTATGATAGCATAGACAAAATATATTCTACAATACTTATGTATACAAAAATCAAACATATTATAAGCTTGAAATTCTTATGTCAAAAATACATATATGTTTTAAATTATATATCTAATGTTCCATATTATTCCTTAGGATTGTACTTATATAATCCCCTTATTCCTGCTTATGCATGCTGTCGCATATGTCAAGGGTGATTTGGATGTAACTCCCTTATATTCAGGACTTTTTAAAACAGGCATACTATAGAATACATTCTTTTTATTCTCCAAATCTATAAACCACTTACCACCTATATATTTTTCTGAAAGTCTCTCCAATATATACTGTCAAGTAATCAAGCGTTTTCTTATCTTTTATCAGCCCTTCGGCATCTTTATAATTAGCTAAGATCCATTTTTCCAGTTCATCCAATGACTCCATACTGTAGTCAAGTTTCAAGTTATTTTCTTTGCAAATGTGTCTGTAAAAATATTCCATTTTAAAAGGTATAAGAATTATCCACTCTTCAAAGTTTTTCCTAGTATAGTCCCATATTTTTACTCTCCTCATTTCTATTTATCTACGTATTCTCTGATTTTATAAATATTATATAAAGGAATATTTGTCATCCAATCCTGCTCACGATAATCTGACATAGATGTACGAACAGCATACTTTGGATGATACTTTTCACAAAAGGCTTTAAGACTCTTTTGCTCTCAAGTTCTCTTCCCTTTAACCTCTAGAGGAATTATCGATGTTTTGCCTTGAATCATAAAATCTATCTCTCCACTTGAATTGGATGTGGAATAATAATAAGGCTCTATACCTTCCGATGCAATAAGTTGCTGCAAAACATATTGCTCTGTCAATGCTCCCTTAAATTCAGTAAAAATTCTGTTGCCGTCAATAATCACTTGAGCATCCAAATCTGTCATAGCTATCAACAAACCTACATCAAGCAGATACACTTTAAATGCATCAAGGTCAAGATACGCTTTCAATGGAAGTGCTACTTTTCCTACTCTTTGTACCTTATGGATCAACCCGCAATCTAAAAGCCACTGTAATGCAAGTTCAAAGTCCTTTGCTCTTGAACCCTTTCTAACTTGTCCATAAATATATTTTTATTTTCTTTTGCCAACTGCATTGGAATAGAATCCCACACAAGATTTAGTCTTGGAACAAGTGAAACTTCAGCATGCTTTGAAAAGTCTTGTTGATAATAATTCAAAAGGTTTTTCTGTATTTCTCTCACTTGTTTAAAATCTTTACTGTCAACATAAGTTTTTACAACCTCAGGCATTCCACCTACATAGTAGTATTCACGAAGTCTTTCTATATATTTAGTCTTAAACATTGTTATCATATCTGTATCATCACTTTGGAGTACATTTTGAAAACGTTCTTCACCTAAAAGCATATAAAAACTCAAGAAAGGTCAATGGGTGAAAGATCCATAAAGTCAACCTTGCCTACAGGAAATGATGTTCCTTTATGAAGAGCTACACCTAATAATGAACCTGCTGCTACTATTGCATACTCCGGTGCATTCTCACAAAAGTATTTCAATGAAGATAGAGCCTTTGGTACCTCTTGTACTTCATCAAATATCAATAAAGTATTTTCTGCATCAATAGAAACTCCTGTTTCTATACTGATTATAATAAAATCCTGTCTATATTGATATCGCCCTCAAATACCTGCTCCAACCTTTTTATTATTATCAAAATTTACATAAGCAACTTTTTTTCAAAAGCATGTTCTTCGAACTCCTTCATCAGCCGGGTTTTTCCAACCTGTCTTGCCCCTCTGATAATCAAAAAGCTTTCTATTTTGTTTATCCTTCCATTCTATAAGTTTTTCAAGTGCAAAACGCTTCATAAGGTCTACCTCCCAAAATACTTCTCTAAAAAAACATACTCTTTTTTTATATTAGAGGTTTAAAAGTATTTCGTCAACATTTTTAAGGCCGTAAAAATGTAATTTATCACACTTTTAAGGCCGTAAAAATCGTTTTCTGCTTATGAATCTAAATTTTTTTACATTTCCTGCTTATTGTAGATTACTATTCTTTCGGCGCTCTTGCCAAAGAAATGATAACCTGAGCCTCCCTCACTTATAACATCCAGCAGCTCATCAGGTTTTGTCACCAAGATACCGCCCATTACAGTCACTCCTCTTTTAAAGAATGCATCAGGTATCATACCGGCTGTAGGACCTGTTACCAAAATATCGGCACCGGACTTACACATAGCCAGTAAATCAGGTAATGTATCATTAAGGATAGTAACACCTGTAATAACATCAAGGTCGGAATCCGGCAGATACAAATTCGCATCCTTTGCAGGTGCAAAATGCTCCAGCTCCTTGCCCTTTAGAGTACGTGAGTCCATCTCCAGAACTTTAAATCTGCATCTGCCGCAAGAAGCTTTTTAAGCATCGGTACCAAAGCACCTATTACAACACTTTTTTTGTCCTGAGGAATTTCCATCACGTCAAAAGAATCTACATCCAACTCTATTTTATACTCCAAGTTCTTATTTTCTTCCCAGTAACAAGCCGAAAGTGCATTAAGTGTTGCAATAGCCAGTGTCTTTCTGAGAATATTTGCATGTGAAAGATCGTCCAAATAACTTTTTACACTCCTACCACTCAGTTTACCTGATAGTGGCATAGCCTTTGCAGAGCTTGGACAGCATACTGCTTCAGGAATCTCCTTAACAGGAGTAAAACAAAGCCCTCCATGACCTGTACTTAATTTTACTCCCGAAAAGAACAGTCCGAACACCGCCCTTTCAACTACCATTTTATCCAGTCTCTCTCCAAAATACTCTTTTAAAATATCGGCACTTTTCCTGTAATAATATATTCATACTTTTATTTCCTTTCCGTCTAAAAACTCGTCAGCGCATACTGATGTGATTAATTATAGAATGCAATACTTTCCACATTGACTATCTATTCTAACCTAATTTTTATATACTATTCCTTTACATCTACAATATCAATATATAAAGTGATATAATAATATATGATTTTTATAATACTTTCAAATAATCATAGGAGATAAATGTAATGGGATTTTTATATCTACATTAGCCTTTGGTGCTGTTTTCACTGCTTTGCTTTATTTTAGCTGTTTATATATACTTCAGACTGCTGATAGCTGTTTGTACTTTTTAAGAGCTACCTAAATGGATATATACTTTAGGTCATATCAAGATTACAAGGAGGTCTGTTCAATTTGATAATATCACCGATAAGCCCTGCACTTATAGAAGCGAGCGTTTTTATGCTATGTATTATTTTTAGTTAATATAATAGTTACCGGTGTGAATTATTTCAAATTACACAATATTGGAAAAGCAATTTTTTCCTGTTTACAAATGCAGTTTGCTGTAATTATAGCTGCAATAATACTTTCCGGAATTACCAGACCGCTTATACGTTTTTTGATACCCTCATACCGTACGAAATATTCTTACTCAACTACCAATGCGTTGGATGTACTTATGTTTTTCTACTCATTTGCATTTACTTTTTTTATATCTATAGCAGGTATTCCTGCTAAGCCTGTAAATGTGCAGATATCAGGAACTAATGTGATTATCGGTTCAACAAAAGCATCCGCTCTTCTTGATAACGGCTTTACATTTAAAGGAAAAAATGCAGACAGTGAGATCATAAATACTCGAAGCGACCACTTTTCCTATGGAGAATATTTGGAATTATATCTTGGTGACAAGTCTTTCGGTCATGTATGTGTCACACCTACATGGAAGGATTCGGATGAGCTTAAAAACTGTACTGTAACATTACTTAAGGCTACACCTGATGATACGGATTTATCTGCTGTAAAGATTAACAATGTAGCGCTGTCGAATTTAGATCTTAACGACTTTGAAAATAAAGATTTGACAGATATTTTTTCACTGCATCCGACAGATTATGACGAGATGAAAGGTCCTTATTATTTTGTACTAACATTGCAAACTCATGACTATTCTCTGTGGAAACGCTATCGTGTAGAAGCTGATTTTAACTACGACAACAGTCTTTCATACTACACTGTTATGGCACAGCATACTATATGGGAATAAAAAGGGGTGTGAAAAAAACTCTATAGAGTTTTTTCGCATCTCCCTTTTGATAATTATTGTATAAATGACTGAAATCATACGCAAGAAAAGCGCACTTTCCCTACCCCATAGAAATTCTTTTTAAATCTATGCGGCAGTTCTGTTTCTCATCTCTGATATTTATATAAATTATGGCCTATCGCCACGAGTAAAACTTCCAGTTTGACTGAATGAATACCTCTTCGGACAATTCTCTTGTACCAACGGTCGCTTTTTCATAATTCCGAAAGTACCTTTCTGCTTGTATCGAACGATTCATTCTCAATAACGCACCGTGGATACTTTCAAGGTTTTCATTACTTCCTTATGCATGGAAGTTGGTTCTGATTGATCCGAACAGTTCGATTCTTATCTGTCTTCTTACATTTCTTTGCATATGGACATCCGCTACAGTCTTCGCATTCATACAGTTCTTCCTTGCGTCCGTACTGATTTCCCCTCACACCTTTTCTGCATAAAAAATGGAATGCTTTATCGTTAGGACATCTCATGACTCCTTGTTCATCAATTCTGAAGTTAACTGCACGAAATGGATCTTCATGATATTTCCGATCCTTAGTTTCCTTTTTAAACATTGGAAATTTCATATACTTTTCAATTCCGTTCTGTTCACAGAAAATATAATTATTGTATGAGCCATATCCGGCATCTGCCACAGGATATTTGGGATAGAATCCATAAGTTTGTTTGAAGTGATCCATCATAGGAACGAAACAATCCATATCTGAACGATAATGGTTAACGTCAACAACTGCAATATATTCATCTGCTACACCAATCTGTACATTATATGCCGGCAGAAGCTGATCATTGCCCATGTAATCAGTTTTGATACGCATAAAGGTAGCTGAGCTATCTGTTTTAGAGTAACTATTTCGGTCAGGACCACAGATTTCAATTTTTTGTATGTATTCTTGAAGTTTTTGACAGAAAGTAGTTAAGTGTTCATAATGACGCTGTTCTTTGGATTTTCGCTTTCCGCTTCCGTAAACGAATGTACTTGTATCCAGTTCCCATAAAAGTACCAGCTGCTCAACGATTTCATTCAGATAATCCGGTACATACTCTGTGTTTGTTGTGATCTGCACCCCACTCCATGCGATTTCTGCATTAATTTCCTCAATCTCCGCAGTGATTTTTTCGTAAAGCTTGTAACGGAACTTTTCGGTAGCCTTCTTCCATACCCAGGTATACTTGTTTGCGTTTGCTTCAAACTTGGAGCCGTCGATGTAGAGATGTTGCAGATCTACATGCTCCTCGTTAAAGATAGCATGATTGATATCGTTAAAAATGTTTTCAATCTTATCTTTAAGTATTTTATTGATGAAATATCCAAAGGTTCTGTATGACGGAGTCCGGTAATCCATGAGATAAATGAACCTGATATTAACTTTGCAGTTGTCTTCAAGTTTTCTCAGAGAGCAGTAACCGCTAGTCATAAATCCGAAAAGTACTGTCTTTAACATGTTGACGGATTATATCTGCGTCGTCCGTTGTGTACTCGGAATATCCGTCAGATACTTGTTTAAATCGATTCCTCCTATCAATCTGTCAAATGTTAAAACAGGATCCAGCAGATCCAAACAATCTGAAAGAAACAGTGGAAAATATTCTTGTTTTGAATTACAATAGGTATTGGGTAAATTTTTCATTCCAAGTTAATTTTACCACAAAAATAGGACCTTTCGCATGAGCGAATGGTCCTATTTCTTTTGGGGACTTATTTCACAGCCCCTTTTTATATCAGATTATCTAATATTCATATTTTTCCATACAGTTTTTCAGTATTGTACTGATATAATCTCCCTTTTTCCTATTGATACATGCAGTCGCATATGTCATTGGAGCTTTGTATACTTCTCCTATGTAATCAGGACTTGTTAATACAGGCATGGAATAGTATGCATTCTTTTTATTTTTCAAATCTATAAACCACTCTCCGCCTATATGTTTCCTGAAAGTCTCACCGATATATACTGTCAAATAGTCAAGGGTTTTTGGCATCACCTATCAAGTCCTTTATTTCACTGTAATTAGTGAGGATCCAATTTTCAATCTCGTTAAGTGACTCTATGCTGTAGTCAAGTTTCAAATTATTCTCCCCGCAAATGCATCTGTAAAATAATCCATTTTAGAGTCTATCAGTATAATCCACTCTTCAAAGTTTTTCCTTAGTATAGCCATTTTTATATCCAACTTTCTTAATTTATATAAATATTCTCCAACTCGCTCAATACTCTATAATTGAATATCTATTCCTATTTAGTATAATCATACATAGATGTAAATACAATATGATTTTTATATATTAGATTAAAGTAAATATAATTTATAAATTCAAAAATTTTTAAGTATATTTAGTTAATATTAAATAGATTTTTACATAAATATGTAGTAAAATTAAATTAAAAATTTATGGAGGTGAAATTTATGTTCATAACATCGAAACTTCCTGTTATTTTCTGTTTTTTTAGCTATATGTCTCTTGGCTATACTTACATCTGCCTGCTCATCAGGTAAAAAGCCCTGCAGATTCACAAAAGAGTACAAGTTCCAATAAGTTTTTCTTTATTTAAAGGGAGACAATCTTATATGGCTCGCTATGATAACTCTGAAATTATAGACTTGGGACCTTGTACAACTAACGGGAAGTGTTATGAAGAAATTTTCTATAAAAAGGATATAACAAAAAAATTAGATCAAATTTGTTCCTTTTTCAGATTATGATGGAGAGACCTACACTCTGTATATATCAACATCTAAAAACACCTACAGAACGAACTAAGGTAGCTGACAAAGTTACAGTGCATTCAACCTTAAAAACGGTGATATACTCTATATTTCAAATAAAGAGTTATTTTTATATAAAAAGGTAAATCAATCAGTCTATTTAAAGAAAAGGAAGAAGTAGAATACATACTTTCTGAGGCTCAGGATAAGCTTTTTAATTATTCCCGATAGTCGTAATTATGGCAAAGAGGACTTGGCAAATGTATATTTAATTGATATATATAAAGGTACTAACACAGTGTACTCAGATGTTAACATTAATTCTTTCGATTATTCTTATGATTTTTGATAAAAATATGCTATTTTAAGAATAATACAGTATATCAGTTAAAGATGGAAACTCAAAAGTAATAGTAAAAGGTATTAATGAACCATATAATTACATTACTTTTTGCTTCTGATAAAGTCATCTATGCTTCTAAGACTAATGAGCCCTACATCTCTCTATAGATTTGACTTTAACGGCAATGAGGACTTAGTCAGTAATACCTTTGTAGACTTTTGTAGAATTTAAGAAGGAAGAAGATTTACTGGCATATACTGAAAAATTCCAAAGGAGAAAATATTCTAAAAATAAAAACAAAACGGTAAAATACTGGGAGAATATGAAGATATACAGGAAACCGTGACAAACTAGTGAAGCATTACCTTCCAAATCAAAATATTGGTATTTTTCTCTGAAGAAAATAAGAAGCTTTGGAAGGTTGTTTTTAGAAGGAAGTAAAAAGGTAAAATTGAACTTTTTAAATACAAATATAAGTAATTTTTATAATTTTGCTTACTCACAGGACTCTAAGAAGGAAAAATAATAGTTTATTGTATATAGCAAAAAAATCGAAGGAAACGACTATTATTCTTTATTCCTCGGATGGAAATATTATCAATGAAAATGTAGTAAATATTATCCGTCAGCACATTTGGAAAAATATCGGTACTGAGAGTTATATAATATACGCTGATACTCTATCACAAACTTCATATGAAGATGATAATGATACATATCATATTTGGGAAAACGGTAAGGATACTGTAATTGTAAAAAAATATAAAGGATTATTCCGGATATACACCATATGTGAATAAATTCGAAAAACATATTTCTTAACGGATTATGACGAAACACAAGGAACAGGTACTTTAAAAACAATATTTAAATGGAGAACTTAAGGATATAGACAGTGATGTAAAGGGCTTTTGTAAAAATAATACAATTACATTTAGCACTATATTCAGATAATAAAGATATAAAACTGCCGGAGTCGCACGCAACCCATGTGGATCACGTAAGGCTCCGGCAGTAATATATCTTCTAAAGAATTATACCCTGCTTTCCCATGTCTTCCAAACAGTTTTTCAGTATGGTACTTATATAATTGCCCTTTTTTTCTGTTGATACATGCAGTTGCAAATGTCATCGGTGCTATATAGCTCTCTCCTACGTAATCAGGACTTGTCAAAACAGGCATGGAATAGTATGCATTCTTTTTATTTTTTAAATCTATAAACCACTCTCCACCTATATGTTTCCTGAAAGTCTCACCTATATATACCGTCAAATAGTCTAAGGTCTTAGCATCATTTATCAAATCCTTTATCTCACTGTAATTAGTTAGAATCCAATTTTCAATCTCGTCCAAAGACTCTACACTGTAGTCAAGTTTTAAATTGTTTTCTTTTTGCAAAATGAATCTGTAAAATACTCCATTTTAGAGTCTATAAGAATTATCCATTCTTCAAAGTTTTCCTGGTATAGCTTTCATATTTTATCTCCGGTTTTCTAATTTTTTTAATTATTAAATGAATCAAATATTTTTCAATATTCTAAATTTTACCGGTTAAACGGTGCATATCTAATCGGAAAATCAATCATTGTTTCACCCCAAACAATACTCTTTTTATGGCTGAATGTATCGAATCCGAACTTCCCATGATACGAACCCGTTCCGCTACTTCCCTACTCCTCCAAATGGCATATAATGATTTGATACTTGCAGAATAACATCATTTATGCATCCCCCACCGTATGAGATACTCTTTATAATGTGCTTTGCAATATATTTATCCCTTTGTAAATACATAGCATGCCAAAGGCTTCTCATGTTCTTTTTATTATCCTTATTACATTATTGATATCGTCATATTCTATGATTGAAGCACCGTCCGAATATCTCTTCTTTCATAATTTTATGGTCAAAAATCCACATCCGGTAAAATAGTAGGCTCTAATCTATGAACTACATCATCACCTCTGCCACCTATTATACTCTCCTCTGATTTGATTAAATTCATCAATCTTTTATAATGATGCTCATTTATTATTCTCGGATAAGTATCATTATTTAATGCGTTAGGATATCTTCTCTTTATTTCTTTCTGCAGATACTTTATAAATCTGTCCTTAACACTGCTATGTATTAACACATAATCAACAGATACACAGGTCTGTCCTGCATTAAGCAGTTTCCCTCACAGTACTCGCCTTGCAGGCAAGTTTAATATCGGCTGTCCTCATCTATAATACAAGGGCTCTTTTCCTCCAAGTTCCAAGGAAACCGGTATAAGGTTATTGCTCGCTACATTCATTACTAATCTTTTCCTACTCTTTGACTTCCTGTAAAGAATATATAATCATATCTTTGATTTAGAAGCTCATCATAATCTATATCTTCATCCACACAGAAAATATAATTTAAAACCGAAAGCTTTATTTATAATGTATTTAATAACTTTTGAGGTATAAACACTCTTTTGAGCATTTGATTATTGCTGTATTTCCTGCCGCTATTGCCACTATCAAAGGTGCTATAGCCAAATTGAAGGGGTAATTCCAAGGTGATATAATAAGCACCACCCCATAAGGCTCAGAGTATACATAATTCTTTGTCGGAAATGTGGATATAGTTCCTTTTACCTTCTCCGCCTGCTCCACTTTCTTACATTTTTTAAAGCCTCATTTATCTCCGCATAAACTATTGCAAGTTCACTCATATGCCTCAGCTCCAGACTTTAAAAGATCCTATATAAAGCGGAAAAGGATTGCTGCCTCATTATTTCTGGATTGCCTCCTTTAACCTTTTGCAACATCTTTATCCTGTATTTAACCGACTTAGTTGCATTTGTGTTAAAGAAATCTCTTTGTTTATTTATAATTTCTTTTAATTCTACTTTTTCTCCATAATGTAACTCACCGTCCTTCCACATTATAAAATAGATTTAATCGTGTTGAATACCAGCTGGAGAATTTTTGACTCGTCAATTTCTTCAGAAAGCACCAAAGTCACTCTATTTTTCCTTTGATGAATATCCGCTGTTAAAAATCAATAAAAAATGGTCCTTCACCGGACAATTCCTCCACGTAAAAGCCCTTTTTCGTCCATCAACCGAAACATTTTCTCATCTCGAGAAACAAAAATATCCGTTGTTTCATCTTCATTATCAATGACAATATATGGATCTTCCCAAAACGTAACACTTTCTTTTTATTTTTTTCTATAAAAAGCATCCTTATCTTTATCAGTATATAAGATGTAGTCGATACCTGTAATCATTTTTCACCTGTACCTGTAAAATATTCTATCTCAGTTTTTTTCTAATTTTTAGAATATATTATTCAGCATATCATGGATATATCTACGCAAGCCATCTTCTGTGTCTATTCCATATTTATTATTTGTCTGAATATAATAATTCATTATTTGATCTTTTGACAAAAAGCTCATTTGAAGGAATACTTTCACCATATCCTATTCGTGCTTCCTTCCAAGGGGACTCATTGTGTGTAATCTTCTCCAATACCTTTCCACTATATATTCCAAATGTATTTACAACAAGCTCTATTACTTTTCTTTTTCATTATCTTTCAAAGTGTCTTCCATTCCGCTTAAAAAGTGCAAAACGTGCATCGTCAATAGGATTATACTTAAAATCTCTAAACAGTTCATAAAACCTCAGGATATACAGGCCCATGTACCCACGCCCTACAATCCTCCACAAATATAGGCTTCCTATATAACGCTAAATATACTCCCTGAGTAAAATATAATAGTTTCTGTAACATTAGAGGTGTTACCTCTTCCAGCTTTTTAAAAATATATGCAATTACCCTAAGCATGTTATCAGAAACGGAAAATAACCTTTCCATACTTACAGCTGCATTATAGGCTTTTTCTATATGCTGTATCTGTTATTCTCTCTGTTTTTCAATAAGTTTCTTTTTCATATATTCAGGGGATGAAATTGCAGATTTAATTATATCCGAATATTCTTTTTGACGGCACCTGTCCTTCCAGATATCTGGGAATAGTTATCTCTCCAAATCCAATTGCTAAAGATAGAGGTCCTTTTCCTATATTATAAATTTTCATGAACCTTTCGATATCATCATTGACACCAATCCTCTGCTTCCCTATACTGCTCATCAATTTCTCGAATATTCTTATCTATAAGTCCCGGAACACTCATTTCCTCACCGCATTCCGTACATATGGCAACAGTAATTGAAAAATTATAATCTTTATCCTTTATATTTTTTTATAATATTCTTCTCTTTTGTAAAGTGTATTCCCTGTCTCTTCTACACTCGATACAGAAATCCCTCTCTCCTTTGACAAAATAGTCACCTCAAATTATTACTTGAAATAGTATGTAGCGGATACTTCTGCTCATGGAATGAAATAATAATCACAAAACAGTTCTCCAACTTATTAAATTTGATGTACAGTGATACTGTTTTCTCTTCTGTACCATTTCTTTCCAAAAGTGTAATATCCTTCCCGAATACATAAAGTTTCTCATGTTCAAAGCCTTTATGCTCATTCTGTAATATTGTTGAAAAAGTCCTCAGTGTTAAGATCAAGTATAACTTCCTTCACTTTTGCTTCATCAATAACATAATCCAAGAATAACTTAATGTTATCCTGTCGTCTTGAATTATGATCAAGCCTATACTTATCTTTTTTTACAGCTTCTTTTACCTCTAGCAAATATTGTTCTATACTCTCTCGTTCTATATTCAATACATTATCCCTCGGAGAATATGATTTTTTTAATTTATATAACCAAGATACACCTATGATTGCTTTTTGTCAATATCCTATCATTGATTATATTCTTAACTTTATATACTTATAAAAATACCTTTTACTTATATAATATATATTAGCAAAACAGCCACAAGTTTTTCTAAACTTATGACTGTTTTATTATTTAAATACACTAACTTATTAACCTAAACATCAATATCTCATCAAGGTCTACTGTTTCTATATCACAAGCATATCCTCCAAACAGAGAAACTTTTAACTTATAGAATAGTAGACAATGTTTTTATATATTGGACAATCAATGATGATCTCACGCTTATATCCATACCTTTCTAATAGTACTCTGAGCTTTATACTCACATAATCT
>BNJU01004178.1_pt1 | contig 14847 bp, 16 predicted proteins | sample 8539281 | NCBI WGS metagenome assembly BNJU01 (sample SAMD00202456, study PRJDB9452) | human saliva metagenome | isolation source: human saliva | place: Japan
AAGCAACTCGTTCAACTTTTTCCGTATGCTGGTCAACCCCTCTATCTTTTCTCGTCTTGTCAGACATGCCAACAGCAATATCACTCACCATCAGCATTAGCAAATGCCACGACGGTAATAGCTAATGCTTTTCGGATCAATTTGAATGCTTTTTGCAGTCAAAGGTTTGGTCTTCCTTGTGAGAGATAATATTCTGTATAACCATTGCTTGATCTTTTTATGCTAATATACAATATTTTCTATAATCTGACATCATAGAAATTTGGTATAAATTTATATATTCGTTTATATTTTTCTATATTAGGTTTTGTCGGATGTTATTGTCTCATCATTCTCTGCTCATCATTCTCATTATCCATTATTTTTATTTAATTCAGTTGCCTCTCTATATGTTATATTAGGAATACTTATTTCATACGGATTTCTTGTATTAATAAACTTAAAATCAAAGACATTCAGTTTATTTATGTCATAATCACTATTCAATATAATTCCGCCATAAGTAAACATTCTTGCGCCTCTGTACTCTTCATACTTTATATTATATAATGGATAAAAAGGATAAATTATCTTTACCCTCTCTATTCCTTTCTCTATAACTTTGTTACAATACGCTTCTAGCATTCTACGGATAGTTTGCGAAGCATTAATATCCGTACAACAATTATCTTCAATATCATATGGAACGAGATTGATGAATTTTTTTCATTTAACTCATCTCTGTATATGGGCGAATAGGATCTGCTTCATCATTACGTAATTGCCTATTACAAGACATCACAAAAATACTACCATGTGGTAGAGCATCAAAAAGAATTTTTATATCAGCAAAACAGGTCATAGATAAGACATTATCGTAGTCCAAACCAAATGATACTAGGAGTTGTTAAATCTATTTCTGCTAATATTCCCTGTTGAGTTTCCATGTTTAATCTCTATACATGAAAAAGGTTTATTAAAATTTAGTTTGTTTATATTGTACTTTTTCTTCAATGCTAAACATTGAATTTATATTCAGTTCCTTATGAAATAGTTTAAAATCCGTAAATGTTAAACCACCAAACCGACATATTGATATTTTTGTTTAAATACGCCTAGTATTCTTGCAAAAGATGCCAATAACATCTTTTCTTTCAGCAAATTTACACGGTCGAATTTCGTAATTTAAAAACACTAGGACTCTTCATCGGTGATATCCTCCATTTTTTAAATAATATTCAAACGAGGTATTACCCAATTCTTTTGTAGCTTTTTGCTTCCGCATGATGCTTTTGCTGCATCAGCAAGATCTTTATTTACATCATATGCAATGCGAACATTATCTGGGCAATTATATCAACATCCAAAGGAGGAGCTATGAATATTTTTTTCCGTATGGCTTGAAAAATCATATGTTTTTAATTCTACAGCAGAAACTTTTTTTCTAATGTATCGCAAAAGTGTTTGCTCTATAATTATTTGCCCTGATTCCCATCTGTGGTATTTTTCTTTAAAAACTCTAACACTTTTTACCATTCCGTTTTTTTCATTATCGGAAGTACAGATTTATATATCTCAGAAGTCGCATCTATACCTTTTTTAGTCGTTGTCAATGGTAAATATAGGGTCTCCTGAATCTAAAAAGAGAATTCTCGAAACATTACAAAATTAATATGCCATCTAGGGAATAGGAGCAACTCCCATCCTGTAATATTAGAGGTATCTGCTTCCACTACTAATCTATTGTTACAATAAATATACCAACCAGAGTTTTTAGGGCTCTCCTATTTCACCAAGTCCTGCTATTACATCGATATGAAACATCATTAATTTTTTTCCATTTGCATAATATAGGCAATGCAGATTCTGATATAAGTACATCTATACGATTACCTTTCAGAATCCTACCATTTAAAGTAATTTGTATTCCTTAAGTAAGTTGAAATTAAGTAATTTGAATATCATTGACAGTTCGTTTAAAAAGGTATCATCACAAAAAGATCTGTTACTCATGATTGAGATTTGAAACTTTGATAATAGTGCCATCGGTATCCAGTTTTTTATTATCTATTGATTGATAATTAAAATTCCCAATCATCAATTTCCAACCTCATTTCCATCATCAGCAGTCACTTTTTTGTTTTTCTTTACCCATTCATCTACATCCACAATAACTTTAAATGGTCAATCGTTAGACTGAGACTCTACAACAAACTCTTTTCCCAATTTTAAAGAGAGAACGTTTCATACCAATTCCGGAAACGTCCTACAGTACTATGAGCTGGTGCTTCATCTCAGTGTCCAAACTTAAAAAGCGTATTTTTGTGCAACTTCTAAAGAAAAAGCCTCACAATTGTCTTCTATTATGAATTCTGAATCATTTAGTGTAATATTTATTTTCAACCCTGTATAATCATTAGGATTTATTTTATTTGTCCCATCTATAGAATTATCAAGTAAATCAATAATAGCATCCTCTATAGAGATATCTCTAGTTATCATCTCTATAAAGAATTTCTTGGTAGGATTTCTACAATGACATTAGTTTCCATTTTATTTATCTTCTTCCCAATACTGTACAACCTTAAAAACTTCTGTCCTAGGGTATTCACTTATATTTGAAATGGCTTGACCATTCTGAAGCTTTTTCTAAGTTGCGTAAAGCAGTAGTCCCATCCTTTGAGTGAGTCCGAGGAACTTATTGATTGCCTTTTGTATTAGCCTATATCATTTATTGGCAACAAAACGAAGTTTCACATTCTGTGAAAAATCAAAGTTTGTTGTATTATATTCTGCAATTCCTCGTGATAGCAGAAAAACAGATACACCATAAGAACGAATTTTTCGAAGTATTACCTCTAAGATTTCTAATGATTTTTTCTCGCGGGAAAAGATCATGAGCTTTCATCTATCATTAGCACATAACGCATTTCTCATAATTATCGTTGACACTCAGTATCTCTATATTAGAGAATACATTAAAAATGTAATTTATAATCAGAATACAGAAGTAAATCTGATAGTATTATCAAGTTCACCAGATAATGATAAATAGTAATTGTTATTTAAGAATGCACTAGGATTCTTTACCTTAGAAGCAAACAACTCATACTCACCAAACGTCCCATTATTTCTGTTAGAGTGTCTCGATTTTCCCCGACTTGATCTATTATCAAATCATAAACTTTTTCATAGAAGGGTAAATTCCACTTGTTTGTTGGATGAATGCTCTTGCACTGCATCTTTTAATGTTTGTTGTTGTTTTCGCCAATGTTTGAATATTTAGCTATAATGTCAACAAATTTATTTATACCAACAAGTTTATTCCTATCATTTATATTGTCTATGAACGAAAGTGGGTTAAGTGGGAAAGGTTCATCTGGGGCATTGATACAAGTTGTATGAGTCTCTGTAAAGAAATCATGCATCTTATTTTTATCTTCTACTGATATTCCTTTAAAATCGAGGAAAAGGAAATTAACTTATCCCTGTGTTCTTAGATACTAATTGCCTTAAAAAAATTCCAAGGCAAATTGAGATTTTCCAGAACCGGATTTTCCTGCAACTGCAATATGTTGATTATTGTAGATTTTGGTGTTGTTAAAACAAAATATTACTGGCTCTTTTGTCTTAGGATTATATCCTACTTTAATATCAATAGCCCCTGTAAAACTCGTCTTGTTGATGTGCTGATTATTGTTTTTAACTGCATCTAACGAAACAGGTGCGTCTCGATTGCGTCAATACCTTTTTCCCAGATATTCAACCAGAAAAATCAAAAAGGTATATTGTGGACGATTCTCAAACAGATAATTAATCTGCTCAAGACCATGATCTATGCAATTTCACATATTTGGCAACTAGTTCATCATTCTTATTAATGCCATAGCTTGGCAAATAAGAGCGATATAAAAATCTCTGTAGCAGAATCAAATAAAATATGTTCTTTATATTCTTTGCCTCGTAGAGTCGTAAGTATTAAATTCATTTTGCTGAAATCTCTTCCCTCAAGACAAGGAATATCCCAAAGCAATACGTGCTATAATATTCTTTTGCACCACCAGGTAATTTTTGAGTCAAATTAGAGACTACGACTTGGTTTGCTGCGGAAGTTTTTATATTTATCTGCATATTATTGATGCTTATAAGTGTCAAACAATTCTTCTATTTTTTTATTTCCTTAAAACAAGATCCTTTTCTTTTGAATTTTTCAATGATAAGTTTTTACTTATATATCCATTAATCAAAGAATATTCTTCTCCGTTAATTCTTTTCAATAGAAGGGGAATAGTATTACTTGTTTAGAAACATTCGGATAAAATTTTGTCGGAATATTTTGACTATGATTTATATCAAATTTTTGCATCGGACTGTCTATGAATACAGGAAAAAGCCATTCCTGTTTCCTCAACAAGTGCACTAAGCAACGCAGAAGGAACATCTGACGCCTCCCATCGACAGAATCCCTTTGTCTATTTTTCTTGTTATTAGCATCAAATAAATTTATATCAACATCCTCACCATTACCTTGGATATCAACAACAACAGAACTTACAAGATCTTTTTATGTAAAAAAACTTGTAAGTTTATCTTTCAACTTTTTCTCAAGGGCTCTTCTCGTCCTTAAATTTTAATAAGAATTTTTGTATTGTCTGTATCAAGTGAGTTGCTTCGTCATCTACAGCTTTATGAGAAACATCAATTTTCTTAGATAGAATTTCTTTTTTTCTGCTTTTGATGTCTTTATTCTATCTTTTGGCTTTGTTCTATTTCAATATTCAAAGAAGCTTATTTTTTGATGCAAATCAGAAATAACATCCTCTTTCTCATTCTTCTTTCTACGCAAAAGATTGAATATATTCGCTTTTCGGCATTCTTTTTCTGCTTTCTCGTATTTTTTATCTATAGAATATAACTCCGCTTTTGCTTTTAGAATATTTTGTTGCAAGAGACTCAAATGAAGATTTACATTCCTTTAATTTTGATACCAAGTTTGAAAAATCATCATTTTGCAATTCTGTAAAATCGTGCAAGGTTTGAAAATTCTCATACCCATCCATATCACAGTCATTATAAAAATGTTTAAGGATCAACTTTCTAATCTCTGCTTCATAAAAGTCCCTTATTCTGATATCTATATGAGACTCAAAAATCATTTCTTGCCCTGTCAAGATCATTAAGAATATCTGTCTGTTTTCTTTTTACCCTTCAAGTTGCAACTTATTTTGTTTATATGCCCTTTCTTCCTTTAACTGCTGCTACAATAGAAACCACATTGCCTGCTAAACCAAAATGGAATATAATTATATAGTTCTTTTAGCCCTTCCCGAGCATCAGAAACTTCTAATTGACAACGCCCTGTTCTTTTTGAGCTCTGCAAGACGTTCGACGCCTCACTAAATCACCTTCACGAATAAGTTTCTCCTGTAACTCATTACATCTCATATCGAAGAATGGATATTTTTCCCTGCTTTTCCTCAATCTGATGTCCAAAGTCTGCAATACTGTCTTCATCATTCTTAATTGAAAGGATGAGTTCATTAAAATCCCTTTTATCTTGCGGTTGAGCAGACTCTTTCTATAGTCATCTTGTATTTTTCTAACTCAGATTTTAATTCTGCGTATTTGAATACCCAAAACCTGGGAATATGCTTGACTAAGTTCTACTCTTTGTTGTGGAGTATTTACTCGAGCAAATGATACATTTTTCAGCATCAAAGAAGAAGAATTTAGCTATTTCTATAGGCAATATATAATCCCTAATGAACATTTCTTCTTCATCTTTATCACTAAACTAAATCACTTTCACGTCCATCAATCAGTATTTTTCAATTCGTCAGATGTATTAGTAGCCCCTATCATACGAACGAACTATTGTAATCTCTGTACAAGTTGTATTTGGTATTTCTACATCAGTAAAAAGTAACACTCACGGAAAATCTGCTTTCTCCCTCTTGAGCTGCAATAGTATTCAGACTGTTTCTATATATTTGCTATAAGAGCCTTTTTCATCAATCTCTTTCTTTATACAGCTCATCAACTTTCTCCATATTCTTGCCATAGAGACACCACACAAGAGACATTAGAAAGTTGTTTTTCCATATCCATTGTTACCACTTACTATAATAATATTCCGTTCTCCATTAGGTGCCAAATCTATTTTTATTAACCCCACGATAGATACGAAAGTTATATAATTCTATAGACTTTATTATCATGCTTTTTAGAATTTATAAAATCTTTCAGTCGTGATTCTATTTCATTTTTAATCTCTCTACGCTGCATATAGGGATTTAGTTTTTGAAGAAGAAGTACTGTTCAATTAACTCACCTTCTTCTGGATTGTTGACACATACTCACGCATCAAATCGGCTTCTAATTTATTTTTACATTCTCTCCATAATGAAAAGATTCTTTATAAATTGAATTATATATTTCTGATACTTGATAACCAAAATTAAAGTCTCTATACCAATTAACCTGAATTGCAATTAATTCTTGGTCTGAGATTAATCTTATTTTAGGGTCCACTTGTTGTAATTCGTGCTGTACCTCAAGAAGTCTTTTTAAGATTTTAGCCCTGTATCTAAATACATATGGTCCCATATCATTAACAGCCTCCGTCCATCTCTGCGAAATGGCATACGATTATCTAAAATATTTTCGCCTGTGTCCAATTCCATTCTGAAATCATACAATGGTCTCATCCATTCTCGTCCATTCTTTATTAAAGAGCGCATAGATTTATCATCCTTCACAACGGTACAAACCCAACATCCAAAACGACTTTGTCCACAAGAACCATGGCTTTTATCTGTGACAACTGTAGGACATTCATAATCATCTGCACTTGCATCCATATATATATTAAAAAGTACAGAATTATCAAAGCCCCATGGACATGGAATCGCCATTAATTATATACCAAACTTTCTAACATCAGTTCTTAATAGGCATACATAGTATTATGTAACAGTGTATGAAAAAGTGCTTTTGACCATGTATTTTCATGCTTTTTATAGATCGTGCACGCGTAGCACTCTCTGCTTTCCGTGTCCCAATCAGTATAATAGCCTCCCCACATTCGTCCACTTGTTCCGTAATGAAACGAGCAGTCGGCTTTAATTCTTCATTTTATCAGCACACCATCGGAATGCTGTATTTGGAACAGGATACTTTTTCCTATAACATTGACCCAGAAAGAATCTTCTAATTTAGGAATGGTTTTCCCTAACAAATATTGGCAAATCTTTCTTCCTTGCTTGTTTTTTTCTATTTGACTCAAGTACATCATCAACATAAGAAGATATTATCGATTCTCTACTAATGTGTCATTGCAAACAACATACACAGGTCTTCTAAGCTGAAAAGGAACGAGAATATCCTCTTGATTTTTCTTCAATGCAAGCTGCAGACCAATGTTAGTAATACCGTTGAATCCTTTACCACCACTCAAAGCCTATAATCCACTTGGACGTAAGTATCATCAGCATACATATACTGATCTTTTATTTCATCTATGATATATTTCTATTCGTTTATTCATTATCTAAAGAAGTTAGATGAGACTTATTCAATAATTCATCTAATTCAACATCAAGTATTTTTAGCAATCTTAGAAATGTTTCCATAGGCGGCTGACAGGTATTTGTACACCATTTCGACACTGTAGTCAGAAGGCATCCTAATTGCTCAGAAAGCCACTGTTGGTCTTCTTCTTTCGACTAGTACAACCTTTTATACGATTAATATTCTTACCCTATAATATTTTTGATTTCATTATTGAGTACATATACAAAAATATATTTTATAATGCATATAAAATTTCTGCGTTATATTGCGTCAGAGTTAATTTGATTATCGAATATGTCACTTAATGAGATAAAAGCACTATAATCAATCTCTTCTTTTATAATATGAGATGTCTTTAAAACTTCCTTTACAGGAAGTTTTTAAGACATGCAACTTGTTGGTAATCAATAACGGGCACTATTAATAAATTGGCTTTGCTGAGGTTTCAATGCATGAAGATAATGATTTAGAGTCATTTATCCTGCCAATATTCATTATTGTATCTCATATAAACACCACTATAGCTTCAATTCTGGCAAACTATTGATTGCCTCTCGACTTCAATTTATCCACAGCACGAGTATATTTTCTGTGTGTTTCAACTGCTATGCCCTAATAGGCTGGCAACGGTCTTGATGTTAGCTCCATTATTGAGAATGTTCACGGCAAAGCTGTATGAGCACAATGCAGCTAATGTGTTTGTTGATGCCAGCACGTTTTTACCCATCGCTTTACGGATTTGCAACAACTCTCATATGAGGGAAGATTGAATATGGAGGAATTCAAATCGTCTGGAGCGTCACCTATCAATGACAATAGACCTTTCGTTCAGAGGAATAATCACATCACTATTGGCAGAATGCCCTTTGGTCCTATTCTGCTCAAACTTCAACAAGTGGTTGGTGTAGTCGATATTCTTATAGGTCGTCTCTTCACATCGCAGAAACGTAAACCGCAATACAGGTAGAGAATAAATGCTCGTCGCACATTTGGGTTCTTTTCTTTCGTAATGGCATTGGATTAAAGATTGGATTTCGGTCCATAGACACACATCCTTACGCAAGATCTGCTCGTCAACCTTGCACACAACACCTTTACATGGATCTTCTCAATCACTCATGGTCATAGCATAGCGCACCACTTTCTAAAACGCTGGTAAATGCTCTTGTAACTCTTCACCAACACTTCGCGATTGCAGATACCCACAAATCGTTCCATCATTTCTTTGGTTATCAGATCGGGCTTGATACTAAACTCATAGAGAGGATAGCGCTCTTCAGAAAGTCCTTAAACGATTCAAAGCAATCTTAATCATTCGTAGGTCTTCTTCGGTATAGCTATCAATGTAAGTTCGATAATAGTCTGACAGTTGATATTTCTATCTTTCTTCAAACGATAACCGAGCATACTTTCCTTAAACTGTTGTTCACGCCTGCACGAATCTTGGCAGCCAATTCGCGTTTCTTTATTTTTGCTGTCGCTCGGCAGGGAGTGCGGTTTGGCTATTAAATACAACTGCAGGTTTTCTTTTCGCCTGTTGTGTTTGATGTAACTTTGGGTTTGTCCCATCATCTTACCTGTTTCCATACAAAAACAGGATTGCCATATCATCCAAAACTGGTGCTTTTTCTTCACTGAGATAATACTCCAAATAGAGACTAATCCGACCATCAGCAAGCACATATTTGCTCCAATTTCGGGTTTTCCTTTACTTTTTCTCTAACTTTGCCATAATTGATAGTTAGTACCTAAATGCGTATCAAACTGAGTAAAATCATTAACTCGTTTATTTTCAGATGTTTTTCCTTTATTTTGCAAAGATACTAAAAAGTTTCGAATATCAAAGTGTACTAAAAAGTGTACTATCCAACCAAAAATAGGCATATAATTTATCAAAAATAAGAAAAATATAAATTGCTGATTATCAGCATTATATATTCTTTTCATTTTCTTGTTTTCACTACCTTTGTACCGGGTCTGGTATTTTATAAGAAAAGGAACAACTGAATACCAAATAGATACAGTTGTTTTCTTTTCTTTGGTGCAACATTTCGGAAAATATTTGATTTTCGCCAATGTTGAGGCTCTATTTTGACAGCCTGTTTCATAATAGCAATAAAGGATATATCTCGAGTTCAGTGAAATCTATAATACAACATCATTCAAAAATTCAACTCCACTCTCTTACTCCTGCGATGTCATTTCTGTCAAGTTCTTTCTTGATTTCTTCTTCCCGCTTGTTCTGTGGGTTTCCTTCTCCTGTCCACAACTTAGAGTATATCAACCAAGTCCAAGTCGAGAGTTAACATACTTTCATAGCTATTATATTTATGTCCTCACATCAGTACACATTGTATATAGTATTATTTGGCATCTACAACCCTCAAAACCTTTCCCTAACTCTTCCAAAAATTGTTTATAATCAGCCAACTGCCACAAAGGAAATAATGCTCTCATATGGTATATATCCCTCGTGATAATCAGCTGATATATAACTTTAATAATTTCACATAATGAGTCCAAAAGATACTTCCTTTCTGTCTCTACCTCCTAACTTCCACATTAATGTTTCTGCAACTCTTCACTAACTTTAATTTGTACCATAATATTTTGTATTTGATTAGTAATGCAAAGATAGCAAGCAAATCTATGAGAAATTAAATGATTGATTAAAAGATTTTTTGCAATTATTTGTTAATCAAATAACTCTTTTCTTTTTAACTCATTATTGAAATCGATGACTTAGTTATCTCCCAATTCCCGAGTTTAAGAAACGCTCTTTCATGAGTTTCTTAAACCGCACACGCATCCTTTCGGCCTTGATTCTAAAAACCGAGTATAATTGTTTCACGCAAATTATAGGTTAGAATAACGTGAGCTGTTTTACACCTTTGCTTTTTCTTCCCTCTCAAACTCCATATTGATGGAAGGTTTGGTCGTAGAACGCATATGCAGCAATGCCAGCTAAAAAGGTTAACGATGAAATTAGAGATATTTTCTATGGCGTGTGAACTATCTGTGCAACGTTCTTCAACATATCATTGATAGTCTCTATGATACTTCTCTTGCGAAGCATGATTTTATCATGCACATCCATTAATCTGTTCTTCATATTAGTTCGTATTCCTGTTACGATGTGTACACCTCTATCAAGGAGTGAAGCAAAAAGTGATTGAGAAATATAACCTTTATCGGCATATAATTTTCCAAATAAACCCTTCGTTAAATCGTTGAATACTTTGGCTACGGTCGTCTACATTGGCTCGGGTTAGAGCAAAATTGAGTAGTTCTCCTCGTTCATTACACAAAAGATGAAGTTTGAATCCATAGTACCATCCCATAGTACTTTTCCCTTTTGAGCATACCCTTTGAATACGCGATTACGGGATTGTCTCTTATTTTCGCACACTGGAATACGTGTAGAATCGATAAAGGTTATTCCTGTACATTCGCCCATTAATCCCAGTTTGAGAAATAGCAATAAGGGTATTGCAACACGAGGTATACGCTCAACAAAGCGTGTATAAGAGAGCAGGTCGGGAAACTCTTTTTAGTTCTCGGCAAACATAAAAGAGATAGAAATGTTTGAAATTCAGAAATGTATTGCTGTGGAACAAAATAAGAATTGTGATCATTTCGCATCACTCATCCGCCTCTTTCTCATGCGAGGTTTTGGACTATCGGTAGAGAGATTTGAGAGAGAAAGAGAGGTTTTGTTTAATTCTGAATGATATTCTTTGCAAAAATCATCTGCAATACAATATATTTCCGTAACTTTGCTGACAAGTTTCATGAGGATTGCTGTTTTGTTACATAATTGATTATCAACAGTAAATATACAAAAAACAATCCTCTTTTTAGGTTTTTATTGAAACTTTTTTGAGGAAAAAGAAGAACTGCTTATCCCGAATTGGGGTTAATAGCTTAATTCTTCTTATATGCCCCATTATCCGCAGGACGTGCCGTTTGAAGTACCTGAGAGGTGGGAGTGGTAAAATTAGACGACTTGGCTTTTTTATAAGAAGGCCATTTGGTAGCAGTCTCACGAAACCATGTTCGTACTCGACTCACCAGATGCTTATAAAGTTTATGAACAAAAATGCATAAGCAAAGATGCTACGTTAGGGCACTATTTTATTGACAAAGACAAGTATGAAGAACTCAAGGGTTTTACTGTTCAATCAGAAGACATAATTGTCAGTTGTGCTGGGACAATAGGAGAAACCTAGTGTATGTACACTAAATCTGAGGGATGGTATTTTCATGACTCAAGCTCTTATGCTCATTAGACTTTTGATAAGTCCATTTCGATTTTTATTTACTTACTTTGATTTCATGCTTAAAAAGTGACAGCAAAAGAGAGTAAGGGGACTGCCATCAAGAATATTCCACCTTTCGATATTCTAAAGAATTTCTACATTCCCCTCCCCCCTTTTGCAGAACAACAACGCATTGTAGCTGAAATTGAACGATGGTTTACTTTAATTGATACGGTTGAGCAAGGAAAGTCGGACTTACTAAATAGCCATCAAGCAGACAAAGAGTCAGATACTTTGACTCTTGCTCATTCACGGCAAGCTCGTAGCTACAAGACACCAATGACGAGCCAGCATCGTGAACTGCTCAAGCGCATCAATCCCAAGGCTGAAATCACTTGTGATAACGAGCATAGTAGGAAGTTGCCCTATAATTGGTCTTGTATTAGTCATAATTCTATAATTGAGTTATCAGGAGGTTCACAGCCGCCCAAAAGAAAGTTTATAAGCAAATCTACTAAAGGGTATATAAGGTTATTTCAAATTCGAGATTATGGAAAGAATCCATTACCAGTCTATATTCCAAATGTAGATGCGGTAAAACAAACACATAAGGGAGATATATTACTTGCTCGGTATGGAGGTTCTTTGAGCAAAGGTTTTTATAGCGGGAAAACGTTTATAATGTAGCAATGACTAAGGTAATCTTCAAGCAGCCGCAGTTGATTGACAAGATGTTTGCTTTTTATTATCATTCGAGGGTATATCAAGATAAATTGAAAGAAATATCACGAACTGCTCTAAGCTGGCTTTTAATAGTGGTGATTTTGAGGATTTATATTTTCCCTTCCGCCTCTCGCAGAACAAAAGCGCATCGTACGTAAAATCGAAGACTTGTTTACTTTGATTAATATAATAGAAATGGAATTGGCCGACTAAAAACAGCCAGAGAGAATTTAGTCTCTGGCACATCCTAAAGAATTACATCACCCACGAGGTGGGCATGGATCGTTACCATGCGAATCTCGTTCTCAATACGCCCGTCAGTACCATGAATAAATAGCTCAGACTGTTGATTTCTTGATATCTCACGAGCTTTTAGCACAGCTTCAGCTCGAGTATTAAAGGTTGAAGTCAGTTTAGTGTTGCTCTTCACCTTTTATTCCCCATCGTCCATTATTTGGAACTACATGCTGATTCTTTCCCATTTTTACACCTCCTTTCCGAAATATATTTTTGTCAGAAAATTACTTTCCAACATATTTCATCCCTGTTATTTGCAAAAAACATGCCATTGTTTTACCAATTCACCACTTTATCCACAATCTTCTGTTGCTCACTCGCAGTCCTACGTAGATAGATACGAGTAGTCTCTATGCTTCATGCCCCATAAGGTCGGCTAATAGCGCAAGGTCGTTGAAACGGTCGAGGAAATTTTTCGCAAAGAGGTGGCGGAAAGAATGGGGATAAACCACATCACGATTGATGCCATACTTTTCAGCAAAATGTTTAAGCTGTTGAGCAATACCACGTGCTGTGATTCGATTGCCAAAGCGATTGAGGAATATATACCCTGAACTTAATCCCTCTCTTTAATCCACTTATTCGCTTCTGTCCGTAAATTTTAGGAATATACAAACGCCTTATCTTTTCCACCTTTACTATAAAGATCGAGATACCCTACTTGTACATGCTCTGCTTTTAATTTGCAACAATTCACTGACACGTGCGCCCGTTGCTGCTATAAACCATATTGTGAAGTACCACTCATCAAAGCCATCAGCCTTGAGCCTTGTTTTTGTAGAACTTATAACTAGAATCACTGATTACATTCTCCAAGAAGTTCTTTTGTTGCACCTTCACAAACTTTACTTTTGAACTTATCCTGCTTTTGTAAACTCAAGATATTTATTGATACCTTGCAAAACGCAGGTTCACTGTCTGTGGTTTGAAGTTTTCACTAAATACCCTTTGTAAGCCAATAGGTTCTTCTTGTTCACTTTTGTAGTGATTAAGAAAAATAGCTCACCGTCCACACGTAAGAAGCGATGGTGTTTTTGCCAAATTTGTTTTGGCAAGATGTTTTTGAAATGTTGTTACCATATTACATTGATTTATAATGAATAAAAGTAACAATATAATAAAAGCATATCGAGCATTATCCGCAGTTGCCTAAGGGATGGAGCATTACTTCTATGCAGGAAGTGTGTGGTTTGTTTGATGGAGAAAGGCAAGAAGACAGGTTGCTGACCAACTTAGACGCAAAGTTTTTAAGAGGGTTTTCTGATGGGAAAGTTATAAAAGCTGGCAGATATGTTCCAGCCAACACATATATGATATTAGTTGATGGAGAGAACTCGGGAGAAGTGTTCCAAACTTCAACTGAGGGCTATCAAGGTAGTACTTTCAGGCAGCTAAATATCAATGAAAATATGAATGAAAAGTTTGTCTTACACATCATCAATTTGCATAGAAAGTCTTTGAGAGAGAATAAAGTAGGCTCTGCTATTCCACACTTGAACAAAAAACTGTTTAAGGCGATCCCTGTGCCGATACCGCCTTATGCAGAACAAGAAAGAATTATTGATGCAATAAATGCTGCGTATGCATTGCTTACTGTAATTGAGGAGAACTTATAAACTCTCCTCAATTACATCTAAAACCTCAAAGAGTAGACGCACTTTCCCTATAATCCGTTTCTGTTCTTCTTGTGGAGGAATAGGTATTTCCAACTTTGAATATTCTGAAATCCAATATCGTTTATGCGTGTCACCGACAAGTCTTGTTATGCTCATAAACAATGATACATATTCCACTTCGACGCCATAATGCACTTGTAATATTTTCATTGCAGACGATTTAACCTTAAAAGGGAAATCCACCAATCGAGAGTCAGTTGTAAAATCGTCGAAGATTATACAAGGTAGTCTGTTATAGATTCCTTCCGTCTCTTTCGTATGCCCAATAATAAATGATTTCCCTGCCGTTAGAACAGGAATAGGATAAGCATCACTATATGCAGTTGATTGTACAATATATG
>BNJU01003691.1_pt1 | contig 14813 bp, 20 predicted proteins | sample 8539281 | NCBI WGS metagenome assembly BNJU01 (sample SAMD00202456, study PRJDB9452) | human saliva metagenome | isolation source: human saliva | place: Japan
TAGACTTCTCAAGAGAATACAGATCTCTTGAAAAAGAAGCTGAAGCATGGATGGAAGGTGTAAAGTAGAATTTAGGCTGTTATTAAATTATAAATTTTAAAATTAAGAAAAATTATAGATATTTTTAGAAATACAGATTAGAAATACGGATAAACTCTAAGATTTTTTTCAGAAAGAGAAGAGGAAAGAAAAATGGATAATAATATAAGAAAAAAATTGAACAGGATTTAAGGGCGTATGCTAAAAAGAACGCCAGGAATGACTTACACAACAGGGAACATTGATGACATTCCTTATTGCAGGAATGCTTACATTGGGAAAATCCTGCTGTTAAAATGGATCAGTCGCTGGAAAAATACAATAAGGAAGTTACTTATTCAATGAAGGATATGGAGTCTTCAATTGAATGGGGAAGAAAAACAGAATCAGAAGCTTCTTTAAAAAATGCAAAATCTTGAACTGATACAGTTAATGGAACAAGGGATCAAGTTGTAAAATCTCCATGGAATTCATGGCAAGTTGGAGCAAAATACATATGTAGGATCTTGGAATTCTGCTTATAAAGGAAAAGGTGGAAAGACAGCTGATGTTGTATATGACAGAAATAATGGAAATCCTTATTCGAAATATAAGAAAAATACAAATAGTTTCAATATGGAATAACAGATTTGGAAATTGTTAATGAACCAAGTGCTGAAATAATAGTAAATGCAAGTATAAGACCTACTGCTATAGATAAGAAAGAACCTAAAGTGGATATACCTGAAGTAAAGGCTCCGGCAGAGCCTAAGCTTAACGTGTCCATAAAAACACCGGCTGCTATAAAGGAACCAACGGTGAATCCGCCTGTGATTAATGTAAACTTACCAAGTCCAAATACTAATCCTTTTAATGATTTTTGTTTTACTTGTGGAGGCAGAACAGATGCAACAGGAAGCATGGGAAATAAAATTTACTGGAATGGAATGACTAAGGAAGGTGTAGTTTCAAATGTCTGGGGAAATAGCGCTCTCCAAACAGAAACTAAAGGAAATCGTCCTCCAGCTATATTTTTACATTAACGAAGTAACTGGCTCAGGAAAATATTTTGGAGATGTGACGATTTATGCTGCAGGAAATGTAAATGGAAGTGGAGTGGGACTAGAAAATAAAAATGGAACTATTGCAATTCATACTGTTAAAGATAATACATTAAAAAGAATATAAAAGGTCATCTTGGAGGCAGAGCGAATTTTATATCTATAGAAACATGGCATGGTGGAAAATTGGATCTTACAGATGTATCTGTAGATGAAAAAGGAAATGAAAATACAATCTTTACATTTATCCTTCAAATTATAACCTGATAACAGGAGCTGGAGGTTCAAATGCAAAAATAAGCGTGGAGGAATAGAAGGAAAACTGAATGTAGACATAACATCTCAAAGAAATACGATTTATTCTGTTATGGGTGCTTCAGGAAGTTTTTGCAATAGAAAGTAAAGGAGAATACCAGCTTGAAGGAGCTAGTAATATAATATATTCTGGATTGGGATATTCTGCAAATTTTCAAAATCTTATAAATAAACCGGCAACTACGGGTTCGTACAGTTCTACTATTAAAGATGAAAGAGGAGAAGGGTTTACTCCATCTATAAAATTAGGAACAGGTGAACTTGCTGCAGGAGAAAAAAGGGTTGTGCCAAAATCCTATGGTGATGAAAATGTAATCATGTTCTTTAACAGTAAAACAGATTTAACTAATGTCAATAGTGGATATCCTCCATATGGTAATAATTCTAACTGGTACCAGTCAGGTGTAGGTATTTATCAGGGTGAAATAAGAGTAAAAGCTGACATTGGAGAAAAATTGAATATTAATGGAACTGATAGTCAGACTGATAAAGGTAACATAGTTTATAATGATGATGGTACTGTAAAGAAAACAGGGGATAACAAATATGTAGAAGGTAATGTAGGAATATTTGCTGTTTCAGGGCAAAGAACGGAATTAAACCATCTGATGATTTAGGGTGCATCATCAGGTGTTACTAATGGTGCAAATTTTTGATTCAGACCTTATTCATTCATTACAGGTAAATGACATAGACATTAATTTTTGGTAAATATTCTAAAAATAGCGTAATGATGGTGTCCAAAAATGGAACAGTACTGGACATAATGAAATCAACAAATTCTCATTCAACTGAAATTAGGGATAGCTCTACAGGCAATATTTCAACAAAAAGACACAACAACAGTTCCTGTAAAAATAACAAACGGTGTGACAGGAATAACTGTAAGTGGACAGACGCCTAACGAAGTAATAAAAGATTTCATTGGAACCGCAGGACTTGATGGGAAAAATTTCATTAGATAAGAATACAAATGAGGCTGCAACAGGAACGATTATAGCTTATTCTGAAGGAACATGGAATCCTGAAAAAAATAATCTGATGTCAGAACCTACAAAGAATAACCTTAAAGATAAACCAAGTGAGGTAAACATTGGTCGTGCTGTGGTATTATCAGCAAAAGCGGATGTAATGAATAATGGTCAACTGGCATCACGTCCGATTGCTTATGTTGCAAGTAATAAGGAATTATAACTGCTGAAAAAGGAAACCGAAGCCAAAGTTTGGCTCCATAATAGGATATGCTGAAAGTGGAGGTTCTATAACTGCCACAGGAAAAAGTAACAGCAGTAGATGCATGGGTAGCAACTGACCCTGCCAGTCAGAAACAGACATACAAAAATATAGGTGGATATGCAAAAGGAAATGGAAGTACAGTAACACTTACAGGTGGAGCCAACATTAATGGACTTGGAGCATTGGCAAATGGTTCAGGTGCTACAGTTACACTTGATACAGCTTCAAATACAATAAAAATCAGGGAAAAGAAGGAGCATTGGTAGCTGTAGACGGTGGAGAAGTAGTATTTAAAGGTGGTACAATAGAAAATAAAGATCTTTCATATGAGGCAAACAGTCATGATAATGTAACACCATTCTTTGCAAAAGGGTAACAATTCTAAAAATAAAAATTTGAAGGTGCTACAACTATTAATATGTATGATGGAATATTAGTAGCCGGAGAAAAAAAGTGATTATGAAGCAACTGTAACAGGAACTAAGAAGTACCAAGGAACAGGTAATGTAACAGTTGAGCTGAAAAAGATGGAGTAAATTTAGGGTATATTTAAGGGAATTAATGCAACATGGGATGGTAACTCAGGTGCATATTTAAATACACTGAAAAACAGTTCCTAAATTTGCTGCAATCAATAATCCTAATAACTATATTTATGATTCGGTACTTATGAACGGAACATTGACAGTAGATACTGATGTTAATTTAAATAGTGCCACAGATGGATTTAACCATATAACTATGGAAAGAGAATTAGTAACTATAAATACAGGTAAAACTATATCAGGTACAAATGGAAAAGGTCTTTCTATGGGATCAAACACAACTGCTGCATCAAATGCTGATTCAGGATATATAAATAATGGAACAGTAAGAATTACTGGAGGAACTTCTGCAGCAGGAGCGGCAGGAATAAACGTAAGCTACGGACAAATACATAATACAGCTACAGGTATTATAGAAGTAGAACAATGGTGCCGGAATGTACGGAACAAATGGAAGTCTTCTGAAAAATGAAGGAACTATAAATGTAACAGGAGCGGGACCTGGTAATGTTGGAATTGCAGGACTTGCAACAGGAACTGCTGTGGCAGGATATGGAACTGATGCAGGAGCGGCAGGAAAGAAAGTGGAAATAATAAATACAGGATCTGTAAATGTTACCGGAGATAAAGCAATCGCAATATTTGCAGATAATAATAAAGCTGGGACACCTAAGTCAGAAGTTACTATAGAAAATAGTCATCAACTGACTGTAGGAAACAGCGGAACAGGAATAGCATTAAAAAATAGTAAAGGTCTTGGAGATGGACAGGGTGGAATAATCACTGTTTCAGGAACAGGATCATCAGATATAGTTACAGGTACTGAGGGAACAGGAATATATGGAGAAGATGTAACTGTAAATCTGGCTTCAGATTATGAAGTTGAAACTCAGGATAAAGGTGTAGGAATTTATACAAAAGGAATTTCTGAAGTAAAAGGAGCAGGAAAAACTTTTGAATATAAATATTCAGGAAGTGCTACAGGAAATGGAACTGCCGTACTTTTTGAAGGGACAAATCCTGTAAATGAAGTAAATATCAACCTGGTAAACAGCACAGGTACAACAGGAGGAATTACTGGGATACTTGCAAAAGGAACAGGTACTCTTACAAATACAGGAAATATTACAGGAACATCATCAGCAAGTGAAATAGGAATTATTGCTGAAAAATGGAAATGTATTAAATAGTGGAAATATAACATTGGGAGATGCTTCAGATTCAGAAAAACCTAATGTTGGAATATATGTAAAAAAATTCAGCAAAAACTGTAACAAATTCAGGAGACATAACAGTTGGAAAAATTCTATAGGAATTTATGGATATGAAGTTACAGGAAATGGTGGAAATATAACAGTTGGAGACAACGGTACAGGAATATTCTCAAAAAGGTGGAAATGTAACACTTAATGGAGGAAAACTTACAGTAGGAAATGGAAAAGCTGCGGAGTACTTACTAATGGAAGTGGACAAACAATAATAAGTACAGCAGATGTTCAGCTTGGAAATAGTAAATCATATGGATTTGTAATAAAAGGTTCAGGAACTAATGCAGATATAAAACGATGCTGATGGAACTAAATTAAATAATGAATCTGATTTATGTATTCTTCAGATAAAACATCTAATGTAATAAACAGAACAGCTTTTAGAATCTACAGGAAATAAAAACTATGGACTATATTCTTCAGGAAATGTAAAAGAACCTTGCAGACATTAATTTTGGAATAGGATTAGGAAACGTAGGAATATTCAGTGTTGAAGATGGGACTGCAGTGAATGGTGATCCAGGACTGGCAACTCAGCCTGTAATTACTACAGGATTTAGTAATCCTGCAAATAAGGAATATTCAATAGGAATGGCTGCAGGATATCTGAATGAAACTACAGGAAAACCTGTAACGACAGGACATATTAAAAACTATGGTACAATAAATGTTCCTCAGGCAAATGGAATAGGGATGTATGCTGCAGGTCCAGGATCTACTGCTGACAACTATGGAATAATCGAACTTAGTGGAGAAAACAGTATCGGAATGTATCTGGATCAAGGAGCGGTAGGAGTAAACCATGCCGGAGCAGAAATAAGAACAGCGCCTAATAACAATAAAGATGGAATAATCGGTGTAGTTGCACTGAATAACGCATTGTTTAAAAACTATGGAAGAATAATAATTGATTCAGGTGAAGGAGTTGGAGTATACCACGCTAAAGACGGAAAATTTGATCCTGCCAGTGGAAGTATAACAGTTTCTGGAACTGGGTCAAAGACAACAGATACGGCAACTTTAGATCCAACAGGTAAAGGAGTTAAAGGAATAAAAATAAACTCTCCTGGAGGAGGAGTTACAACTGCTACTATCGAAAGAGATGGTAAAGCAATTACACCTGTGTATGTAGATACTACAACACCAACTCCAAATCCAACAGACATACAGATTGGAACTACTATTGTAAGCCTTCCTGAGTTTTATGCACAGGCAAATGAAACAAGTCCAGTAAATATGGGTGGAGGTTCTTCGGAACTTGGAATGTATGTAGATACTTCAGGAGTAAACTATACTAATCCTATAGAAGGACTTCAACACTTGAAAAACTTGAGAAAAGTAAATCTTGTGTTTGGTACTGAAGCGGCAAAATATACAAACAGTAAAGATATAGAAATAGGAAATAATATTATAGACCCTTACAATACAGCAATAACTACTGTTACAAGTACAGGAGGCGGAAAAACTAAATGGTTGTTAAACTCTTCAAGTTTAACTTGGATAGCTACTGCAACTCAGAATAAGGATGATACGCTTGCAAAAGTTTATATGTCAAAAATACTGTATACTTCATTTGCAAAAGACACAGATACTTATAACTTTATGGATGGAATGGAACAAAGATATGGTGTTGAAGGACTTGGAACAAGAGAAAAATTACTGTTTAATAAACTGAATGATTTAGGAAAGGGTGAGGGGCACATATTCACTCAGGCTGTAGATCAGATGAAGGGACAGCAGTATGCAAATACTCAAATGAGATTATATTCTACAGGAGCAATGCTTAATAAGGAATTTGACCATTTGAGAAAAGAGTGGGATAATAAGTCTAAGAGATCAAATAAAGTAAAAGCATTTGGAATGAAAGATGAATATAAAACTGATACTGCAGGAATAATCGACTATAAGGCAAATTCTTATGGAGTGGCTTATGTTCATGAAAAAGAAGATGAGATTAGGAGATACTTACGGATGGTATGCAGGAGTTATTCAGAACAGATTCAAGTTTAAAGATATGGGTGGTTCTAAAGAAAATACAACTATGCTTAAAGCTGGAGTATTTAAATCTATACCATTTGATTACAATAATAGCTTAAATGTAACTGTTTCAGCTGAAGGTTACGTTGCAAGAAGTGAAATGGATAGAAAATTCTGGATAGTTGATGAGGTATTTGGAGCAAAATCAACATATAATTCTTATGGTGCAGCGGTAAAGGCTGAAGTTTCAAAAGAATTCAGAGTAAAATGAAACAACAAGTGTCAGACCATACGCAAGCATTAAGGCTGAATACGGTAGATTTAACGACATTAAAGAAAAAACTGGTGAAATGAGACTTGATGTTGAAGGAAATGACTACTACTCAGTAAAACCTGAAGCAGGGGTTGAAGTTAAGTATAAAAAACATTTTGCAAAGAAAGCAACTTTTGTAACTACTGTAAGTTTAGGATATGAAAATGAACTTGGAAAAGTTGCAGATGTAAATCATAGAGCAAGAGTTGCCTTTACTGAAGCCGACTGGTTCAAGATGAGAAGCGAAAAGGATAACAGAAGAGGAAACTTTAAGGCTGATATCAATATAGGTATGAGAATCAGAGAGTAGGATTTACACTGAATGCAGGATATGACACAAAAGGTCAGAACATAAGAGGTGGAATAGGAATTAGAGTAATTTACTAAAATAATATGTTGACATACAAATAAAAAGAATATATAATTAGTAGAGTAATTATAAAAATTATAAAAAGATAAAAAAATTTTAGGAGGAAAAATATGGCTAAATTGAATATAATTTATTTTTAGTGGTACAGGAAATACTGAACAAATAGCATCATTCATAGAAGAAGGAGCAAAAGCTGCAGGAGCAGAAGTAGAAATAATCTCAGTAGATTCAGCTGACGAAAGTTCAGTAGATGCTGATTTCGTTGCATTTGGATCACCTGCAACAGGATCTGAAGAAGTTGCACCTGAAATGGTTGACTATATTGAAGGAGTAAAAAGAAAAAAATTAGCTGGAAAAAGAGTAGGACTTTTCGGTTCAAAATGACTGGGGAGAAGGAGACTTCATGAGTATGTGGATACAGGAATTAGACAACGCAGATGTATCTGTTGTTGGAGAAGGATGTATCATAAATCTTGCTCCAGATGATGATGAAAAAATCGAAAAATGTAAAGAATATGGAAAAGCAATAGTTAGCTAATAGTCAGAGATAAAAAGTTTCATTTCTAATGTTTATAGCATTTAGAGATGAAACTTTTTTTCTTATATTATTTCTACAACAGAGTAATCAGAATATACTGGTTCTCATTATCCAGCTTTTCTTAAGCTTTATTTTATTTTTCAAGAGGAAGATACTCAACATATATGTTTTTTTCAGTTCCTTAAAATCCTTCTTTTTCAAAGTGTTTTAAAAAGTAATATTTTCAGGTATTGAAATATTATTTTTAATGAATTCTGTCTGCAAATTAAAGGTGTTACTGATTTCAGATTTTTCTTCGTTTTTCTATTTTACTGTTTTCAAAAAAAGATCTGAAATAAATTTTTCTTTTGTTTCAGCATCAGTAAAAAACAAAATCTTGTATCGGTTCCATTGACTGCATTTAAAGATTTTTTCTGTTTCTGTAAATTCATTATTATCCTCTTTCACTTCAATCTCTTTTATTTTTCGTAAGAATAAAATCTTAGGAGATATTTTTTTATAGCCTGTTTAAATGCTGTATTGTAAAAACAGTATAAAAGGATAGTTTTTCTTCCTGCTCATTTTCATATTTTACAGCAATATCAAAAGTATGTTTTGATAAAAAGGAATGTTATATATAGAATTTTTACTGTTTTTTACAATAATAAGGCTCTTTTTCCCTGTCTTTTTCATGAAGAATATTCCCACAGTCAAAAGGAAATTTATCAGATTTTCAGGTTTTTATATACTTTTTCCGGGTTATTTTTTTGAAATTTTCTGAAGATTTATTTTCAAATGAAAGTATCAAACCTTATTCTGTCTGAAAAATAGTGACAGCAGATTTTTGTAAAACTGTCATATTCCATATTTCCATGAGGAAAATCTTTATTCTCTTGAAAATTCCAATATCAGTATAATCATAACATTCAAAATGAGAAACCCTTTTTAATCAGTATATCTACAATATTGTGAGTTGAAGATTTTACAATGTTTTCAACTTTGACAGTAAAGTTCCAGTTAAAATATTTTTTAGCTGAATAAGTAAATTGGAAATATTGTAATCCAATCTTCCTACAAATTTTTCTCCCTGAAAAAGGGAAATCTGGTCAAATTCATTTTTCAGGCTTAGGGAGTTTCCACATCAAGGTCAAGATGTGTGTAAAATATTGATTTAATAGGGAAGGAAGTATTGTAAAGGGAATGATAGTATAAAAGGGTATCATCCTTCAGTTCAGAAGCCTTCATATCTTCTATATAGGCTTTTTGTATAGTATCTGTCCTGAAATTCCTCTATCTTTCAGTTTGTATACAATGTCATAAAACAGATTTTCATTAAGCTCCTTAAAATATTCCCCTGATCCGAACCATACAGCATTTTTAATTACAAATCCCTTCTGTTTCAGGTCGAACATTATATGATTTTTATTTTTCCCCTATAAACTTTTATATTTTTCCAGAAGCACATTCTTAGTCTGAAAAGTAGGCATCGGATTTCCAAAACCAAACGGCTTCAGCAGTTCTATTGTCTTGAAAAAAATTCGTAGGACATTTTTGCATTGGAATCTGCTTATCAATATTTATAATTTTAACAAAAATCATCTTCCTTCAGAATTTTTGCATATTCATTAATTTTTTTCTTTTAAACAGTTCGATATTTTTTTATTGGAATTGTAAATCCAGCCGCTCCTGAATGGCCACCGAACTTAACAAATAATTCAGGCATACTCTGCAAAGCATTTAGAATATTGAAACCTTCGATACTTCTGCACGATCCGACTGCTATTCCTTCATCTTCTTTGACTTCCATAATAATAACAGGCTTATAGTATGTGTCTACTATTTTGGAAGCTGCAATTCCTATAATTCCATGATGATATTCAGGCGAATAGTCAATGATTACAAAGTCTTCATTGATTTTATTTTTTTCTCAATATTTTTCAATCATTTCCACAATTCTGTTCTGAAGTTCTTTTCTTTCAAAGTTTTTATTAATCAGTTCCTTTACTATAATTTCGATTTCACGGTTATTGTCAGAAGTCAGCAGTTTTACCACCATTTTTGCATCCTAAGCCTTCCGGCGGCATTAAATACAGGTGCAATTATAAAAACCTACATCATATGTTGAATATTCTGACTTTGGATTATTCCCTTTATTTTCACCGCTATTGAATAGTTTATAAAGCAAAAAGGCAAGTCCCCTGTTTTTAGTAAAGGGAAGTTTTTCCAGTCCAAATCTTGTAAGAATACGGTTTTCTGACAGAAGTGGAACGATGTCGGCGATAGTTCCTATGGATACAAGATCCAGATATTCAAAGGCTTCCTCTTTTTTGTCATAGCTTTCAAAAAGTGACAGGACAAGCATGAATACAGTTCCTACACCTGCAAGGGATTCAAATGTATATTCATTTTCAATCCTTTTAGGATTAATGACTGTCAGTGCTTCAGGAACTTTTTTTCCTTGAAGATTATGGTGGTCTGTTATTATAACTGGAAGATTTATGGAATTTGCAAATTTTATTTCTTCAAAAGCAGTAATTCCACAATCTACAGTAATGACAAGTTCTCCACCTGAATCCTTGATTTTTTTAAGTGCATCATTATTCAGGCCATACCCTTCATCCCTGATAGGAATATAGTAGCTGACATTTTCTGCCCCCAGTTCCTTTAGTGCCAGATACAAAACGGCAGTAGAAGTGATTCCGTCAACATCATAGTCGCCATATATCCACATATTTATATTTTTCCGGATAGCTCTCTTATAATTTTGACAGCTTTTTCCACATCATAAAAGCTTATTAGGATTCTGAAGATTTTCCAGTTTAGGATTTAAAAATCCCTTATTTCTCCAGGAGATTTTTATTCCTCTGGAAAATAGTATTTTCAATATATCTTTATCAACAGGAATATTATTTATTTTTTTATATCTTTATCTTTTGGAATATTTTTTTATATTCCATTTTGTATTTCGCATATTAACTCCTAGATTTTTAAAATATCATTTCATATTTATTTTTAACATATTATTAATATAAAAGAAATAGGTAAAGTCAAAAATCTTTTTAATATTAAAAAAACAAGGAATAATCAAATTTACTTAAAAATAAATTTTTAATAAAGTCTTGTTAAAAAAATATTAAAAATATAATATAATAAATAAATAATAGATTAAAAAAATTATTAAAAATATAGGGGGTTAATAAGGTGAAAAAAATTAAAAAGGTTAAAGGTTTTACACTTATTGAAGTTTTAGTTTATATAGTCAGTTGTAGCAGTTCTTTTTACAATTGTTTCTATAAGCGTGCAAAACCATAAAATGAAACAGAACTTTGCAGTGGAAAAAGAAATATAAGTATGTTCATAAGAAAAATTCAGCAGCATGCACAGCAGAACAGGAAGGAATATATACTGGATTTCCAGATATCTAAAAAAATACTGCATTTTTATGGAAGAAACAGCCGGGAAAAAAAGGATATAATTGATAAAAATGGCTATTTCAGGGGATATTTCATATATGACAAATAATACTGATAAGAATGCTGATTTTGTGAGAAGGACAACAGATGAAGGTAATTTTGAAAGGGATTTTCTGTTTACCTTTTAAATAAAAAGGGAGATAGGATTTATTACCGTATTTCAACAAATACAATAAATGCCGCAAAATATCCCATAATAAGCATTTACAGGGCAAAAACCTATAAATATAAAGGATGATTATACAAAAATCACAATTATGGGAGGAAGAACTTTAAATGAAAAAAATTCTGGAACAATGAGTATTTTCCTGTCAGATAAAACTGCAATAAGCAATATTTTTAAAACATCTGCAATAATAGCGGCAGGCATAGTTTTTCTTTTATATTTTACATTAACTTTGTAACTTATAAGGGAGAACTTTCAGGAGAACAGATTCTTCATGTGAAAAATGGATGGAAAGACAGGCTCTGTGCTCAAGGTAAATAACAAATACCTGAAACAGCAGGCTTCCATAAAAAATAGTAAAAACTTTGATTATGGATTTTACCTTATAAAATATAAAATAAGGAAGGTTACTGAAAAATGGTTCCCTCACAATTGAAGGGAAAATAGTGGGGTATAAAGGGTCAAAACTCAATGGGATGAGGAAATACATTTTAAATATATTTGATGAGCTTTTTATTACAGAGGATAATCTGTATGCTTTTTTTCACGTGCGGCAATTTTAGGTGAAAAGTCTGAAGTGGGAAAGGATATGAAGGACAGGTTTAAATATACAGGACTTGCACACCTTATTGTTATTTCAGGTTCACATATTGGTCTTGTAATAATGGGAATTGTGAAAATACTCGACACGTTGAATATTAAATATAGAATAAAGTATATAGCCGCCCTTGTGGTACTTTCCCTTTACTGTACACTTGTAGGAATGTCACCTGGAATACTTAGGGCGTATATAATGGGAGCAATGATGATATGTCCAAGAATTTTTTTTGAGCAGGAAGACAGTAAAAAGTCACTGTTTGTTTCACTAGTTATCATACTTGTGCTAAATCCATATGCAATATTTGATATATCTATGCAGCTGTCCTACTATGGCAGTAATTGCGATAATATTTGTTTATCCGCCAGTAGAAAAACTGTGCGAAATAAAGTTTTTAGGAAAAATGAAGGCGGGAATTGCCAAGGATACCTTTAAAAACTTCTGTTGCTGAGTTTAGCCATACAGGTTACAAGTATCCCTCTTTTCCTCTATTATTTTGATAAACTTCCGTTATTTTTCCTTTACTTAATATTGTAGGAGTGCCTCTTGGAACTGTTCTGATAGAAGTATTATTTTTTTATTACGTTATGTAATATTCTCATTTAAAGATACTGAATATTCTATTTGTTCCGCTGGCACAGATTCTTTATAATGGTTTTGAAGGATTTATTTTACTTGGAAACAAAAATTCCGCTTCTACAGGTTGGTATAAAAGGGAAAGGTGGATATATGGTCTGTTGCAGTTTATTATATTATTCTAGTTACAATTATTATATATATGAAAAAGCTATACTGTAATGGCTGAACAGAAGAAAATACAGGAAAAAGAAAGCCAAGCTTCAAAAAGAAATGATGTAAATGTCTGATATGGATTTCACATGAAAATAAAATGAAATTAAAAATGATAAAAGCTACACTATACTGTTATATTATATGAGAGGTGATGAGAATGCCGGTTAATTTAGAAAAATGTCAGAAAAACAGGGAAAAATAGTGTAGGAAATTTATGGAAATGCAAAAAGAAATTTTATACTTATTATGTTGGGAATTATATCGGTAGCAAATATTTCAATGTCTGAAAGTGTTCAAAAAGTCTAAAGAAAATTCTAAAAATATTGAAGCACAGTCAAAAATATTCAGGAAGATGAGGATTTATATTCATATAATCTTATCAGATCGGTTTTCAAGCCAAAGTCTAAGGAGCCTCAGCCTGATGCTTCGTCAGATGATAATGACAGAAGTATAGATGTAGGTCATCAGGAGAGACTTCTGAACAAAGTGAGGGAAGAACTGGCAGATTATTTTGTAAATCCTTCAAAAGAAGAAGCTGAAAGACATATGGTATGGGTGGAAGTACCAGTGTGGAGACTACAGGATGGGAAGAAGGTTTCTGATACGGAAAGAATACAGGTGTTAAATGTATTGGCATCTGATGTAAAGGAGATATTCAGGGAAATATATAATGGCCATGAGAAGTTTCCTATAAAGCGTCTTATTGGCTATACATGGAGAGGTCAAAATTCAATGAGCTTTCATAATACAGGGCGTGCCATAGATATAAATCCTGAAGAAAATCCTCAAATGGATATTGATGGAAGGGTGCTTGTAGGTAAAAAATGGGATCCACATGGGAATCCTTATTCCATAAAGCCTAATGGCGACGTTGTAAAGGCATTCAGAAAAAGAGGCTGGGTATGGGGTGAAAAGTTTAGGAAGAAAGATTATATGCATTTTGATTTAAGGAAATGTAAAAAAATCTAAAAATCATAAAGAAATGGTGTAAAAAAATATATTTATTCATTTATTGTACTCACTTATGTAAAAACAGTCATTTATTAAGAAAAATCAAAAACTCGCCTAAAGGCTCAGACATTGATTTTTTTCTAAATTCATTTTCTGTTTTACATTGTGAAATTATAAATAATTCATAAATATATTTTTTTACACTTTGTATATGTTTTTAGATAATCTTTTTACATTTTTACAATGTTTTCAATATCTTCAATACATTGTAAGTGATTCTCCTTTGAAAACATGTGTGAAAAATAGAAATTGAGATTTTCTTCAAAAATTTTCAGGTAAAATTTTACATTGTTTCTTACAAAGCTGTATCAATCTTTTTCTCCCGGATGAGTAAGACTGTTTATGGCAAAAATCATATCAAAATATGAAGCAAGAAATTCTGAAATTCTATGATTAATACTTACTGAATCCCTCTTGCTATAGCTTTTTTTATCTGATTAGGGTATGAAGGTAATGATGAATCAATAAGCTTCAGCTGATGATTTATAATGTTTTTTTCTTCAACTGTTCAGGGTAATCAAATGAATACTTTTCCTTGTATTTTTGTCAGATTTCCATTTTTTTATCGTATAAAAATCCTGCATGTACGTAAATTATGCCACATGCATGTAGTATATGAATTTCTGGCTTGACATTTTATAGCTACATTTTCAATATCCTGCATAAAATCTTTCATATTTCTATAAAGAATATCAATTTCTATTCCGTTATTCAAAAATACAATTGTCTTCATATTCCCAAAAATGATTTCTATTTCCATATATTTACAAAATTTATTTAAAAATATTTTTCTATTTTTTCATCGACAGGCGAATTTATATATACATATACATCGTAATCTGATTTTTTTCATCATAATTTTCTCCTGCTCTTGATCCACCAAGAGCTATTGCTTCAACTTCCTTTAGTTCAGATAATTCTTTGAATAGTAATTCTACCATTATTCGCTTCCTCCTGTTATTATTTCCTGAATTTATTTGTAAAAAAATTATAATATAAAAAAATAAAATTATCAAATGGAAACAGAGGTAAATTAAAAATTTACCGAGTGGGAAAATGAAACTTGACAAAACTTAAAAAGAAACTATAGAATAACCTTACTAAAAATAAAAATATACAGAAGAGGAGGTAGGAAAGATGAAAAATCATCCAC
>BNJU01004136.1_pt1 | contig 14809 bp, 19 predicted proteins | sample 8539281 | NCBI WGS metagenome assembly BNJU01 (sample SAMD00202456, study PRJDB9452) | human saliva metagenome | isolation source: human saliva | place: Japan
TTCGTCTGATCGCCTGCCCCACCCCTTCCGCATCGCCCCCTTCGACACGCCCCGGGGCGGAGGAAACGCACCTCCGCCCCGGGCAAAAAGACGCGGAACAATCGGCCGCAACCTCCCTCCTTTCTCTCGATTCCCTCCTCCTTTTTTTCGTCGCTCCTCGCGCCCGAATACGCGCGCACACGTTACGCGCGCATCAGGAGGTTTTCCGTTTTTCTCTTCACTCCTTCACCCACCCCTCACAACCATCTGTTGTTCTGCGAATTAGGGGTGAAGGCTTTGCTCGGGGAGCTTCACCTTTGCTTCACCCCGACTTCTGCACAAAAAGTCCCCTGCCGCAACGACCTGCATCGCACGTTTTCGCATGGTGAACTTTGTATGAATGTTAATGCTTCACCCTTTTGCCGACGTAGTACAGTGAGGTTCAACGGATTGGCGAGAGCGGGTGAAGGGTGAAGGCATTTTTCGAAAAACAGCTGACGCGCGCGCGCGAGGCACACCGCTTTTGTGCACTCCGAGGGCACCGTCCGCTCCGCTTCGGATACCTTCACCCCTCCACCGCTTCACAAAAACGCGCGGCAACACCGAAAGGCGTCGCCGCGCGCTGAGATAGCTGCAGCATTTTCAATCGAGAGGAACAAACTGCCGGAGGGCTTCAACATAGGTCGCGAAAGCCTCGCGACCCTGTTGGGTCATGCGACAAATGGTGCGCGGGCGTTTGGCAGATTGGAGTTTGAGAATTTCAATGTAGCCGGCTGTCGCCAATTTGTCAAGTTGCACACTCAGGTTGCCTGCCGTGGCCCCGGTGCGTTCGCGGAGGAAGGTGAAATCGGCCTCCTCCACATTCATCAGCACCGAAACCACCGCCAATCGGAGCCGAGAGTGAAGCAACGGATCGAGATCGGGAAGTGCGTTAGACATCAGTCGGGGTATTGTTTTGGGCACGGCGCTTGGTCTCAGCCTGAATGAGATGGCCGGGAATGACAAACATGGCCGCGTTGCTCGCGATGAAAAGTGGCATCGCCCACACACTGAGCAGTGAACTGTCGGCAATGGCAGCGGTGATGACAAAAGCACCGGCCAAGATGGAGAAGCCCCCGCCGTAGAGCATCGATCGGTAGTCGAGCAGCAGCCCAACGAAGGCGGTGCCCATGCCCACGACCAAGAAACTGTAGAAAAACATGAGCATCCACACGCCCGGATGACCGCCCAAGGAGAACAGCAGGCAGATGAGCGCGAAGGCGAAGGAGAGGAAGGTCACATAGCGCCACATGCTCGAGATCATGCGATCGGTATAACTGAGGGCATAGCCTTCGGTCGTGTTTTTGCGCGAAATCAAGCGACTCAAGGGCAGACCCAGCAGGGGAATCAGTGCCCAGAGCACGTTGGACATGGCACTTTGGGTGAAATAGCCCACGCCCCACACCAAGAGGGCAACGGCGATGTCGAGGTAGCCCCAAAAAAGATGGAGGCGTCCGTCCTCAAAATGGTAGCGCCGACGGGTGTCGACAATCATGGCAGAGATGAGTTCCAAAACTCTCTCGGCCGGTCATGGGTTGTTCGTACTTCATGGAGTTGTGATTTTGGTGTTTTCGCTGTGGCGTGTCCGCTCTGTCTGCGACCCGGCGGAGAATGCACTCGCAAAAACAGGTTTAAGCAATAAACTTCCTACATTCAGTTACTCAGAATTATCGCGAATCATCCTTTTCACACGGCAAATATAAGAAGGTTTACAACATAAACCAAACGAAACGGCAATTATTTGAGTCGACCTCGCAAAAATCGCGTCGACCGCCTTCGGTGCCGAAAAAGCGAGCCATTCGCCGCGCTCACTCTCACGGGGAACAGCGCAAAACACCAGCGGGCCCCGCACCACCTTTCGGTGGCGTGGGGCCGTTGGTCCTGCAGGGTAGGTCGGCCATCAAAGTTGTGCGATGGCTTCGGCCAATTGCCGCATCGCCTGTTCCAGCACGGCGCGGGGCGTACCGACATTGAGCCGCATGAAGCCTGCGCCGCCCGTGCCGAACATTTCGCCGTCGTTAAGCGCCAGATGGGCTTTGTCGACGAACAAATCGAGCAGCTGCTCGTGGTTCAAGCCCAAACGGCGACAATCGAGCCACACCAGGAAGCTGGCCTCGGGACGCACGGGGCGCACAGCGGGAAGATGGTCGCGGCAATAGGCTTCGACGAAACGAATGTTGTCTTCCACGTAGGCCAACATCTCGCGACGCCACGTTTCGCCGCGTCGGAAGGCCGCAATGGTGGCAATCGGCGCGAACATGGTGGGTTCGTTCAGTTCACGCGCGCGCAACCAGTCGAAAAAGCGCCGGCGCAAACCGGCGTCGGGCACGATGGCGTAGGAGCTGACCACGCCGGCAAGATTGAACGTCTTGGTGGGCGCGCCGAAGGTGATGCTGTTCGCCGCGGCACACTCGGCCACCTCCGCAAAGGGACAATGGCGCGCACCGAACAAGGCCATGTCGGCATGAATTTCGTCGCTGACCACCAAAATGTCGCGCGCCGCGCAGAACTCTGCCAAACGAACGAGTGTGGCCCGGTCCCAACAGCGCCCTCCCGGGTTGTGGGGATTGCACAAGACGAGGACTTTGCAGCCGTCGGCCACCGCAGCCAGTTGGTCAAAATCCATTTCGTATTGTCCGTCGTCGCGCAAACGCAGCGGATTGTCGACCACCGTTCGGCCGGCGCCCTCGATGGTGAGACGGAACATGTGATAGACGGGAGGTTGAATGAGAATTTTGTCGCCGGGTTGCGTGAAGGCATCGAGCACAAAGGCGATGCCTTTGACCACACCGGGCACGAAGCTGATCCACTCCGGCGCAATGGTCCAACCGTGGTGTTCGGCAATCCAATCGACAATGGCGGGACGATAATCGGCCGGTTCGGCTGTGTAGCCCAAAATGGGGTGTGCCAAACGCTCGCGCAAGGCTTCGAGAATGAAATCGGGGGTGGCGAAATCCATGTCGGCCACCCAAAGCGGAAGCAGATCGGTGCGTCCCCAGCGCGGGGCGAGGGCATCGACTTTGAGCGCGTCCGTGCCGTTGCGGTCAATGAGCGTGTCGAAAAAATATTGTGGCATGATGATAATTGTCTGGTAGGTTTTGTGTTGAGAAAACAGCGTCGGCCGACGGGTCAGTGGGCGGTGCGTGCCGCTGCCGCCAGTGCTTGTACGAAATCCTCACGCAGGTCGTCGAAATCTTCCAACCCGATGCTGAGGCGCACGGTGGTGTCGCGCACATCCATTGCAGCACGTGCTTCGGCGTCGAAAAGTCCGAAGATGGTGCTCGCCGGGTGAATGGCCAGCGTGCGATTGTCGAAAAGATTGGTGGCGCGGTGCACCAAGCGCAAGGCGTCGAGGAAACGGAACGCGGCGTCGCGATCGGCAAAATCGAGGGTGAGCATCGCGCCAAACGTTCCTCCATACTGCCGGGCGAAGAGCGCATGGGCAGGGTGCGAGGGCAAACCGGCATAAGTGACGCGCAGCACCTCCGGACGCGTCTCGAACCATTGTGCCAAAGCCAAGGCGGTGGTGGCCTGTCGGCGATAGCGCACTTCCAACGTTTCGAGACCGAGCGTTTGCAGATGCGCCACCTGCGGCGTCATGTAGGCGCCCAGATTGAAGAGGGCCTCGTGGGTGATGCGCTCAGTGAACTGCGGGAAATGCCCGTAGTCGATGACCACGCCGCCTAACGAGGTGGCGCCGCCGCTCACATATTTGGTGCTCGACACCACTTCGATGTCAAGACCCAGCTCCCGACCGTCGAATTCGGTGAAAGGAATCATCGTGGTGTCGGCCACGAGCGGGACACGATGGCGGCGTGCCACTGCGGCCAGCGCACGCATCGGCCACTTCGAGCTGTGGGTTAGTGAGAATCTCGAAAAAGAGACAGGCCGTGTGCTCGTCGATGGCCGTTTCGAGCGCGTCGGGGCGCGTGAGATCGCACAAACGCACTTCGACTCCGAAACGCGACAACGTTTCGGTGAGCAGCGAATAGGTGTTTCCAAAAAGATGGCAGGAAGTGACCACGTTGGCACCGGCGGCGGTGAGCGAAAGGAGCGTGGAACTGATGGCAGCCATGCCCGAATTGAAGGCAACGGCTCGTCGCGCTCCCGTGACGGCCGCCACGCGGTCCTCGAAATGGGTGACGGTGGGGTTCGCCACACGCGAATAGTCGGGGGCGGCGACGCGTTCGCAAAAGACATCGGCCATCGTCGCCGCGTTGTCGAATTCATACGCCACACTTTCATAGACCGGCATACTCAAGGCGTCGTAAGCATCGCGACGCGGATAAGCGCAGTGAATGGAACGGGTGTTTCTTTTCATGTGTCTTGTTCTGTTTTGATGTGCTGTGGTGGCATGCTGCCGGGAAGAAAGCACTCTCTTTTCCTTTAAGATGATAGTAAAATCAGGAAGAGCAATATAGCTATCGTCCGAAACGAGATATCCCATTACATAGTCTATTGTTGTCCTTACTACGTGTTTGATACTGCTATAATCATCGCTATTCAGAAATCCCAATTCAGTACTATCTTTTCCTTGCTACAGAGATTTATTACTCAGAAGCCTTTTTCAATAGGCTTTGTATCCTCCTCAATCTTGCAAAGGAGAAAATCACAGGTTTCTTCTGAAACACCCCTGTAAATATCCAGCATCATAGAACATTCTTACCAATTCAAATAGCCAGCGATCAACCAAATGGAACTGCCTTTTGTTTTTATATTCGACTATTTGAATGCTCTTTCTTAGTTCTTCTAATGGATGCAATCTTAGTTTTGTATATAGAGTCTCTTGTACTTCTAATAGAAGACATAAGGCCTCTTGAATAAGCTTATTCGATGTTTTTGAATCCATATTCTTCCGTACATTATTATTTCATTGTTATTTGCATATACTCTTCGAAAGTATATACTTTTCCGTCTTTAAATCTCTAATAGTTCGAATCCATTCTGAGGGATAATCTTTTGGAAGCAGTATTTAATCTGCTCCACCTTTGTAACTAGCTTGCTCTTCAATTCTTCCAACATAGAGTCTCGTATTTTGAGGAACTTCTTTCTCTGAGACGTGGTTCTCTACAAGAACCTTTCTTACTTTATATGCATTTTCTTTAACCGCCAGCAAGCAACCGTGCGCAATGCTAGTAATGTCAATGCCTAGACTCAGTGCATAGTAGGTTTTGACAAAATCTTCTCCCCAAGGCTGAGTCTCGATATAAGCCTTAAGAGTTGAATTTTCAAAGAATAGTCGAGTTGCATCATTTAGTAAAGATGCCCAAGCTATAGTGCGAGCAACTTTTCCCGTACTAGCCAAAAGTCTATAAGCAGAACCATACACGGACGTAGACATCAATGCCCAATCAAGAGCAAGCCTGAGTCTCTCGGACTCTTGTTGTTCCCGAAAACAATACACCACCGCGGCAGAAATACGAAATTTCTGCACGCGGGGGCATCTAAAAAGCGTTATCTGCGAGAGAGGAACCCCGTGGGGCGCTGCACAGACGAGGAAAAGCCGGCCTTACGTTTTGCTTCTTCATGTTGTACCAAGCCACATGGCGACGGTAGGTCTGGAAGGCGGCGAACGGGGTGTCGTAGTTTTCGAAGTATTCGAACGCGGCATTGCAGACCGCACGGATGTCGTAGGCGATGAAGTCCACATAGACATGGAAACGTCCCACGGCACGGCCGATGAAATCGACACAGTGGCCTTCGGCGTGGTTGCGGACGTAGTTCTCGAGGGCGGTGCAGGCCGCATTGACCGCCTCATCGCGCTCCGCTTCGGGCATTTCGTTCAGACCGGGCACGTCGAAGGCGAAGAAACCGCCCACGGAGCCGAAACGATGGAGGAGGTCTTCGAGTCCCGATTCGTCGCGCGCAAATTCGCCCACGAGCCGCGGTACGGTGGTGGTGCCGCGAATGATGTCGAAACGGAGATCTTCGGGTTCGATGTTTTTCTTGCTCTTTGAAACTATAGTTCATCGTGCCCTGCAAGATGACGTCGATGTTCTCCCATCGGGGATCGTCGCCGTAGCGTTCAGCAAGCACCTCACGCAGTTGGGCGAGTGAGATGCAGTCTTCGGGCGCCGGCGCTTCTTCCAGCACTTTGATCACCGAAACAAACTCGGTGTTCACCAGTTCGCCCACGGCATTGTCGACCAGCACCTCGGCGCGCCACCAAGCGGGGCTTTCGCCTTCGCGCAACAAGGGGTGGTAGACTTCGACACTCACGCTTTTCTCCGCCTTCATCCTCGGTGAGGACCACCTTCACCCTCTTCGGCCGGGACGGGGCCTTCGCCGAAATTGATGACGAGATCGCTGGCGTTGCGACCGATGGAGAATTTCAGTGCGCACGCACCGATTCGGGCATGCGGCTCAGGAAACAGCGGAAAAGCAAGTAGAGCATCCACGTGCCGCCGGCCGAAAGGATGATGTGATAGTTTTTGTGCCGATCTCGAACGAAAGATCGGGGAAAGCTGTTTGCAAGCTCGAGAAAGCCAAGTGCTGAATTTCTTCGCCGGGTGCGCCTTCGTCGACGAGACGACGCAACTCGGCTTCGTGCTCGGCAAAGGCGGTCCAGGTTTTCTCGACGCGTTCGGCAAACGAGCCTTTTGACATAACGGGGGAAGGCCAGGAACTTGTAGCAATCGTCGAGCGGCGCTTTCGTATCGTCGCGCAACGAATCGTAGGGATTGCCGTCGAGGGTGCGAAGGAAGTATTCGGCGGCTTCGCCTTCGCGGTCAAGATGATAGAGCGCAAAACCCATGCGGTGGTTCCAGAGTTCGTCTTTCTCGCTCTCTTCGTCGCGCACGCTCTCGAGCACACGAATGGCCGTTTCATAGTACTCGGGCTTGTCTTCTTCGCCAGCTAAGTTGTTGTAGGCTCGGGCCAACCAGCCCATGCGCTCGCGGGTGAGCGCGGGTTGCGGAAGGGATTCGAGTAACTCGATGATTTTGGCCGGCTCATTGTTCTCATGCCAGGCCGCAATTTGCTTATCGATGTCTTTAATCATGCCGTGTAAGGATTGAGTGATGAGCAAAGCTACAAATAAACTTTGATTTCGGGCGAAATGCAGCTATATTTTCGCCTTTTCGACCGCGCTCCCACCGGAGGAGCCGACGAAAACAACACGAGACGAGATAAAAATAAGGCGCGCCTTTGTATGATTGTTGAGATTTGTTACCTTTGTATGCGAGAAGCGATGAGGCCCCTCGACGGATCATGCTGCTTTCCTCTATTTTGTGAGTGAGGAAGGCCCCTATATATAAGGAGTGCGCTCAGCTTCCTCCATCCACTGTGTGCATCACACCATTCTCTTGACTTATGCAGCAAAAACGACAGCATTGTTATCATTCCCTACCTATAACGAGAAGGAAAATATTGAAGCCATCATTCGCGCGGTGACGGGTTTGCAAGAACACGCTTTCGACATTTTGATCATCGACGACGGCAGTCCCGACGGCACGGCCGATATCGTCAAGCGGCTCATGGCCGAAGAGTTCAAAGATCGTGTATTCCTTTGTGGAACGCCAAGGTAAACTCGGGCTGGGCACGGCCTACATTGCGGGTTTCAAATGGGCGCTCGAACACCACTATGAATATGTGTTTGAGATGGACGCCGATTTCAGCCACGACCCGAAGGATCTGCCGCGGCTCTACAAGGCTTGTGCCGAAGAAGGCTACGACGTGGCGGTCGGCAGTCGCTACGTTTCTGGGGTGAATGTGGTTAACTGGCCGATGGGCCGCGTACTGATGAGCTATTTCGCCTCGAAATACGTGCGCTTCGTCACCGGTTTCCCCATCAACGACACGACGGCGGGTTTCAAATGCTATCGCCGTCGGGTGCTCGAGACCATCGATCTCGATGCGATCCGCTTCAAAGGCTATGCCTTCCAAATTGAGATGAAATTCACGGCTTACAAGCTCGGTTTCCGCATCAAAGAGGTGCCGGTTGTCTTTGTCAATCGCCAACTGGGCACGAGCAAAATGAGCGGCGGCATCTTCGGCGAAGCCCTCTTCGGCGTGATGCGCCTACGCTGGGCCGCTCTCACCGGAAAGATCAAACCCCGCAAAGCCTGATATCTTTCGTGCCTCGGCACGCACACAGCAGTCTTAGGATCTTATGCACAACAGAACGCTTATCAAAAATGCCATCCTCGTCAACGAGGGGGGCAGTCAGCTCGGTAGCATCGTCATCGAAGACGATCGCATCGAAGAGATTCTCATCGGACGCGACGTCACTCCGGTACTTCCCACCGACTCTACCATCGACGCAGAAGGATGTTACCTCCTCCCCGGTGTGATCGACGAACATGTTCACTTCCGTGATCCTGGGTTGACGCACAAAGCCGATTTCGACAGCGAAAGTCGCGCAGCGGTAGCGGGCGGCGTGACCACCGTGCTCGACATGCCGAACACGATTCCCGCCACCGTGACGGCCGAGGCGCTACAAGAAAAGATCGAACGGGCACAAAACCTCTGTCACGTGAATTTCGGGTTCTTTGTCGGTGCCACCGCCGACAACGCCCACCGCTTGCGCCAAATCAATCCCAGCATTGTAGCGGGTGTAAAGTTGTTCATGGGCAGCAGCACGGGTTCGCTTCAAGTCGAAGATCCCGACGCACTGCTCACCGTGTTCGAAGAATCGCGACTGCCCATCATGGTGCACTGCGAAGACACCCCGATGATCACCGCCGCGATGAAAGAACATCAAGCGCGCTATGGGGCAGACCCGCACGTGCGCTATCATGCGACCATCCGTTCGGCCGAAGCCTGTTTCAAGAGCACACAACAAGCCATTGCACTGGCCAAAGCCACCCAAGCCCGTTTACACGTCGCTCACATTTCCACGGCCTGCGAATTGGATCTTTTCAGTCCGAACGATCCGCTCATCACGGCCGAAGCATGTCTTCCCCATCTACTCTTTACCGATGCCGACTACGAACGACTCGGCACACGCATCAAGTGTAACCCTTCGATCAAAACAGCGGCCGACCGCGATGCCTTGCGCGCAGCACTCACCGACGGACGCATTCGCTGCATCGGTACCGACCATGCACCGCACACTATCGCCGACAAAGAAGGCGGAGCCGCACGAGCTGCCAGCGGAATGCCGATGGTTCAATTCTCGCTCGTCGCCATGCTCGACCTCGTCGACGAAGGCGTATTAAGTATTGAGCGCATGGTCGAACTGATGTCGCACAATCCCGCTCGCACATTCGGCATCGAGAACCGCGGCTTCCTACGCGAAGGCTACATGGCCGACCTCGTACTCGTGAAGCGCCACTGCCCTTGGACGCTGACTCCCAACCACATTCTCTCCAAATGCAATTGGAGCCCACTCGAGGGACATACGTTCAACTGGAGAGTGATGCGCACTTTCGTCAACGGCTCTCTGGTCTACAACAAAGGGTGCATCACCAACGAAAACTACTGCGGTCGCCCCATCACCTACATGCCACGCCGCTACGGTCGCAATTGATCAGCCCCCTCCACATTTGCAATCGACGCACCGCTCGCGCTTACTCCGAATCGTCATGCAATTCCTCTATCGTCTCTATCAACTATTCGTCTTTTTCCCGATTTTCCTCCTCCTCACGATCATCACCGCGCTGGTGACCGCCGTAGGTTGTGCCGTGGGATTATCGCGCTGGTTTGCTTTCGCCCCCAGCCGGATTTGGGGATGGCTCACCATCCGTTTACTCTTCCTCCCCGTCAAAGTCGAAGGACGCGAACACCTGCAACGGCACCAGAGCTACGTCTTTGTGGCCAACCACCAAGGGGCGTTCGACATTTTCCTCCTCTCCGGCTTCCTCGGCCGTGAGTTCAAATGGATGATGAAAGCCTCTTTGCGCAAAATTCCCTTCGTGGGTTATGCCTGTGCCAAAGCCGGTTTCATCTTCGTAGACAAATCGAGTCGTCGCGCCATTGCCGAAACGATGGAAGCCGCACGCCAGCGCCTGGTCGGTGGCACCTCGCTCGCCGTCTTCCCCGAAGGCGCCCGCACCTTCACCGGCCACATGGGTCTTTTCCGTCGTGGCGCATTCCAACTCGCTGACGAACTCAACTCCTGTCGTGCCGATCACGATCAACGGCAGTTTCTGACGTCATGCCGCGCATGCGTCGATTTTCCATTTCGCCCACTTCGCCCCGCTACATCTCACGATCCACGCGCCGATTCATCCCACGTCGCAAGGACACGAGAACATCAAACGCCTGCTCGACGAAAGTTATCAGACCATCATGGACGGACTCCCGGAAGAACGCCGAGGCTACATTAAAAACGACGATCAATGGGCACACCGCCGGCATCGTCCCCTCATCTCCCTGTTGCGCATCCTGTTGCCCCTGGCAGCAGGCATTAGCAACGGGGATTTTTTACTCCCCACCTCGCACTCCCTCGACGAACCTCCTTCCTCTTCACCTCCTCGTCGGCCTCTCACAGCCTCCCTACTCTTTTTCCGCCGCACCCCTCCGGCCGCTCTCACCACCGTCGGCATCACCCTCACCACCTTCCTGCTCGGTCTCACCCTTCTCACCACGATCGCAGTCGCCTCAACTTCCCCGACGAACGCCAGCCCCGCACCCATTTCGCCGTGGTGAGCGATGCCTCCACGTTTCCTCCGGACAATGGTATGTCAAATGCCGACTCGTCGCTCCTGACGTGGACGAAGGTCGCCTCATCGAACTCTTCTGTCCGACTCCACCCTCCGTTCCTCCTCTCCGCTCCCCACCGATCGTCTTCCGGTTGGCGCTCATCTCCTCATCCACACGCGCATCACCTCTCCCACCGATGCGCGCAACCCCGGCGAGCCCGACCGCGCCGCCTACCTGCGCAGACAAGGCATCTCCGGCAGTGCCCACTGCTACCCCGGAGATTGGCAGGTCCTGCACCTCCCCCGCTGAACTCACCCTTCGCGAACAACTTCTCATCGCCCGCGCGCTCTCGTCGCCCAATACCATGAACACCTCGATCGGCACACCGCTGCTTTGCTCTCCCGCCACGACACTCGGCGATCGCACCGCACTCGACCGCTCCACCCGCCAACTCTACAGCGAAAGCGGAGCCGGTCATCTGCTCGCTCTCTCCGGTCTCCACCTCGCCATTCTCTATTCGCTCTACAATCTTTTCGTCAACCTCCCTGCCCGCCGAGCCGGTCGCCGGTATTTTTTTCTTTCCACTCTACTCTCTCTCGTTGGCATCTGGCTCTTCGCCCTCCTCGCCGGCCTTCCCATCTCCCTCATCCGTGCCGCCCTCATGTTCAGCCTGTCTGCGGTCATTTCACTCTTTCGCCGCGACGGGCACGGCCTCCACAGTCTCCTGCTCACCCTCCTCCTACTCCTCCTGTTCTTTCCGCAGTGGCTCTTCGACCTCGGCTTCCAACTCTCCAGCCTCGCCGTCGGCGGCATCCTACTCATCACCCCTCTCTTACCACCGCCAGCCGCACTGACGCCCCTCACGCACCGCGGTGCCGAACTCGCTCGGCGTTCACCCGATTCGCGCAGCATACGCCTTCTCAAGAAAATACTCCGTGCGGTTTGGAACCTCCTTGTCGTTTCGTTCGCCGCCCAACTCGCCACCACGCCCCTCGTCTGCTACGTCTTCTGTCGCCCACCCTGGAGTGGCATTTTCTCCTCCCTGCTCGTCATTCCCCTCGCCTACGTCCTGCTCAGCGGCAGTTTCCTCTTTCTCCTTATCGTTCCGCTCCGCACGCTCCTCGCCCCTCTACTCACCGCCACTCTGTCGGGGCTCGAACGCACGCTCAGCCTCTTCTCGCAAGGTCTCTTCGCCCCCTTCAGCTTCACCCCTCGCTGCTCACCACCCTCAGCGCCTACCTCCTGCTCTCCACTGCACTGTTTGTCGTCTATCGTCGCGACCAACTGCGCCTCCCCGTGCGCCGGTGGCCCTCTCCTCCCCTCGTTCTGCTTGGCGTCTCCACCCTGATCGACGACTATCGCCATCATCGCCCCGCCGACCGCCTCATCGTCTACCACACCTACTCCTGCAGCCATTCACCTCCAGCAAAACCGACGGCCACTCTTTTCTACTCTGCACCGATACAGCCCGCGCCCGCACCGCCCTACGCTCCACCGCGCTCCACGCTTGGGAAGCCCGCGAGCTCCGGCCCCTCTTTCTCCCTCTCCGCCCTGCGCGACACCACAGGCTGCGCCCTTCTCAGTCGCCGCACGCAACGTTCCGCCTTCGCACCGGGCGTGTTGCTCCACCATGGCGCCGCATCGCCGTGGTCGACCATCCCTCTCCCCACGCCTATCCCGCCGCCCCCTTTCTGTCGACCTCCTGCTCGTCACCCACCAAGTGCATCGTCCCCCCACCCATCTGTTTCGCTACTATCGCCCGGACACCCTCCTTCTCTCGGCCGATCTGAGTCCCTACTATCGCCGGCTCTACACGCACTACGCCCGCTGCCACCACCTCCCGCTCTACGACATCGCCGAGAAAGGCTTTTTCCAATTAGAGTAAAATTTCATTCCTCAGTTCACACAATCCGCTCAATTGTGCAGAAATGCCCAATTCGCTCCTCTATTTCACCGAAAACCGCTATCTCCACCTGACAATACGACAATACACACAGAAAATAGTCCCCTTCTTCGCACAGTTTACTTGTTTGTGTGCAATGACGTTGTAACTTTGCGTTCACAATCCAAACCAACTACCACGTTTTCACACACCCCATGAAGAAATTGTATTGTCGGCCGTGCTGTTCGGCAGCACCTTGAGCATGATGGCCGGTGGCTATCTCACCAACACCAACCAGAGCGTCGCCTTCCTGCGCAACCCCGCACAAGACGCCAACATCAACCTGAACGGTGTCTACTCCAATCCTGCCGGTGTCAACTTCCTCCAACCAGGCTTCCACTTCGGCATCAACCTCCAATCCGCCTACCAGACGCGCGAAATCCAATCCGCCTTCAAAGCCTTCGAATACGGCATACGCAATAATGATTCCGCCTCCAAGCCCTTCAAGGCCGAAGCCAAAGCCCCCGTCATCCCCTCGCTTCAGGGTGCCTGGGTCAACGGTCCCCTCAGCTCCAGGTCAACCTCGCTCTCGTAGGCGGTGGCGGTAAAGCCACCCTACCACAACGGCCTCAGCGGCTTCGAAAGCAAAGTCGCCCTCCTCGGTGCAATCGGCAACGCCAACCACGCCCCTCGGTTTTAACCGCTATGACGTCGACGCCTACATGCACGGCCGCCAATACTTCTACGGCCTCACCCTCGGTGCCGGTTACCGCATCGGCGAACACTTCTCCGTCTACGGTGGTGTGCGCGGTGTACTCGCCGCAGCCCACTACGATGGCTACCTCCGCAACATCCGCATCAACGGCGGCGATCGCAATGGCAACCAAATGACCTCCGCTCCCGAATGCACTTAAAGCAAAAAGAGCGATGAGTTTGCGGTGCAGCCGCAACCAACGGAAAGCTCGCACCGACGGCCGCCAACGCCGACGCAAGCCGCCGCCGCAGCACAAGCCGCCAGCGTCGTGGGCAACATCACTTTGGCACAATCCAAGAGCGCGGAAGCCAAAGAGCAAGCCCAATTGGCCCAATCCTACAATCAGAAACTCGGCGACTACCGCAAGCTCGCCTACACCACCGGCGCCCTCGCCCAAGCCACTCAAGACGTGAGCATCAACGTCCACCAACACGCCTTCGGCCTCGCCCCATCGTAGGTGCCCACTTCCACAACAGTTTCCTCGACGTGGCGGCCAAATATGAGTTCCGCACCCGCATAGCCTTCGCCAACGAGTCGAAGAACAGCGCCACCACGGCCGCTGCCGGCGAGCAGTTTGCAGCCTTCGCCGACAAGACCGAAGTGCGCGGCGACATCCCCGCTCTTCTCACCGTCGGTCTTCGCGTTCGTCCCGTCGAAAGTCTCCCGCCTCAACCCTCGGCTATCACTACTATTTCGACAAACAGGCTAAAGCCGGTGTGAAGAACGCCTACAAAAACGACCTCCTCGATCGTGGCACCCAAGAGTTCCTCGCCGGTGCCGAATACGACCTCACTCGTCAGTGGGAAATCAGCGCCGGTATGCGCTGCACCCTCTACCCCAACAACGACCGCATGATGAACGACGTTTCCTTCAACGTCAACTCCTACAGCGTCGGTGTCGGCATCGGTTATCGTCTCAACGATCACGTCAAACTCAACGCGGCCTACTTCCGCACCTTCTACGAAAACTACCTCAAAAATTCCGCCGACTACCACCAGACCCTCGCCACCGCCACCAAAATTGCTGCTGTCGGCAATGGTCTTCTCGAAACCCAAGATCCCAACGAGCAAGCCAACATTCTCCGCCAGTCCACCGGCGAAGTGACCGAAATGGTACGAAGTGGCCGCCTCAATCCCCAAGGTGCCGATCTCTTCACCCGCACCAACCAAGTCTTCGAGTATCAGTGCCGAATTCCGCTTCTGATACTTACCGTTTCTTCATACTCCGATTCCTCGATCGTCTCGCGACGGTCGGGGAATTTCGTTAAAAACAAGCTCTCACATTGCTGCATTCAAATAAAAAGATTAAATTTGCAGCAAATCACCCTTATGCAACAACATCATTAATAAATCTATTCTTTTTCCTTCTCGGTTTTGCTCTTTTGTCGTAAGCTGCACAGAGCAAAAATGATGTCACCGCCACATCAGGCTAAACCCAACTGACGTTCAGTACACTCTCTAACTCGCACTCCCCCAAGAAGCGCAAAACGAAGTCGCCGACGCTTCTCACCGCTATGGACAAGAAGATGCACAAAGCAAGAGCCCTTCCATTGCCAATGTAGAAACCCGAAA
>BNJU01005316.1_pt1 | contig 14809 bp, 12 predicted proteins | sample 8539281 | NCBI WGS metagenome assembly BNJU01 (sample SAMD00202456, study PRJDB9452) | human saliva metagenome | isolation source: human saliva | place: Japan
CACCGCCAGGTGGGTTCCGCGCTCGTCAAGTTCTCCGCAGGCGCGGCGCTGGGCGATCTGGTTGACGTAGTCGTGGTATCGGGCCCGCCTGGCCTGGGAGATGGTCTGCAGGTGAGCGACGCTGCCCTCGCGTGAGTGCCACCAGGCCCACAGACTGTACGCTACCCAGCCGAGGACGGCGAGGAGCAGTGCGACCCCCAAGATCCACATCCAGTGGGGGTATATGACGGGTTCTTGAAGGCCTTCAATGAGGTTACCGGACATTGCCGTACCTTTCGCCTGGGCGCGGGAGCGGGACGGTCCGGGCGCGATCGGTGCGAGGCACCGCCGTCGCTCGTCGTGTCATTGCACCCTCTTCCCCGTCGCCATCGGGGCGTCGGTCGACCGTGCATATTGCGGTCACACCGACGCCGCGTTCACCTGATTGTGCCACGCCGGGCGCGATAGTGCTAATGCCCGGCTCGGCGTCACCCTGCGGCGCGAGCGCCACCACGGGGCCTAATCGGCGATATTTTCTCTCATTTGTTCAGTGTTGGACGCCTCTTGGGGCGCGGCGGGTAACCGGATCGCCAGATGTACAGACCGATCAGTGAGACTCCCCCCCAGGAGACCGAGCGCCCACCAGGGGAAGCCGGGGATGTCGGGGGCAGCACCCGCAGCGTCAATGTCGCGTTGCGGCGTGGGGTAGACGCGCTCCCCGGTGACGAGGATGCGGTGCGTGTTGATGCCCAGGGGGGTACACGTCACGAGCGTGGCGAGGTCTCGGCCGGGTTCGGAGCGCAGGGCTTCGGTCTCCTCGGGGTTGACGACCTTCTTGTCGAAGACCCGGTAGGTGAGAACCTCCCCGAACACCTCGAAGGTGAAGGTGTCTCCGACCTGCACCTTGTCGAGGTCGGTAAACATGCGCGCCTCGGCCAGCCCACGGTGTCCGGTGACGACGGTGCGCTGCCCCTGCCCGCCGACGGGGAGCGACGTTCCCTCCAGGTGTCCGAGGCCGCGCAGGAGCGTCTCATCGTCGGTCCCGTGGTAGATGGGCAGGTCGATGTCGGCGGCGGGAACCTTGAGCCTGCCCATGAGCCCGGAGCTGTCGGCGGCGAGGATCGCGTTGTAGTCCAGGCTCGCGTCCCCGCTTGTCCCGTCGCCGGTGGGCACGTTCGAGTTGGCCTGGAGGACGGCCCCCGAGCTCAGGGCGTCGTTGTAGCGGTGGGCGAGGGCGAGCTGCTCCGCGGCGGAGGGATCGGCCTTGCTCACGGAGTCCTCGTACTGGGCGATGATCTGGGATTGGTTGTACTGAACGATCCACGCGGAGATCGACGGGTAGAGGAAGAGGAGCATTCCCGCCAGGGCGAGGAGGGAGGGAATCAGGGAGATCACGGAGAACCTCCACCGCCGCGCGTCGCGGGGAGCGGTCGAGGAGGTTGCGGAGGCACTCGGCGTTGCCGGTGCAGTGTCGGGAACTGGAGCCATAGCGCGCGTGCGCCGGGGGACCCGTCTCTCGGGTCCCCCGGGGCGCATCATGCCGTGCGGGCCTTACGGCGCCTGATGGCCGCGGCCGCGCCGGTGGCGCCTAGGCCAGCGACGATGCCGCCGATCACGTAGGCGTCAGCGCCAAATCCACCGGTAAGCGGGATGGCGGGAACACCCTGCTTGTCGTTGGTGATGGGTGCGAAAGCGTAGTCAAGCGCGTCCTTAGTGATGGTGAAGGGTCGCGGCGTCGCGTCGAGGCGGTAGCCGGCCGGGGCCTTCTTCTCCGTCAGAGCATACGCGGTGTCACTCCACGGCAGGCCCGTCACCGCGAAGGAACCCGCGGCAGGGTCGGAGTCGTAGTAGGTCGCGCCCGCCGGCTTGGGGCACTGGGCAGCCGAGGCGGCCTTGCAGTCCGTGATGGTCACGGCGCCCGGCAGCGCACCGCCGCTGATGGTCCACTCCGAGCCTTCCAGCGCGGTAGCCGTGTTCGATGCGTCGACCTTCTTCCAGGTGAGTGATCCGGTCTTGCGTTCGTTGACGACGGCGGCATTCAGGGTTGCCTCGAGGGAAGCGGGGGCGATCTGCGGGAAGGTGTATGCCTGCAGGTTCACCTGGTAGCCGACGGGGGCGCTGGTCTCACGCACGGTGTAGGTCCCCCACTTGAGGTCCTTGATCGCGAAGGATCCGGGGGCCGGATCCTGGTCCCTGTAGGGCTGGGTGGGGCACGGGCCGGCAGTGCAGTCCTCGACCGTGGCGTTGCGGGGCATACTCGGCCCGGTCAGGGTCCAGGTGGTGCCCGCCAGGGGCGTGATTCCGTCGGAGTCGACCTTATTCCAGGTCAGGGAGCCTGGCTTCGCGGTGTTCGTGATCGTGCACAGGACGCGGTCGGTGCCACGCACCTGGAGCTGCGCCCGTCCGTCCGTCGTGGCGCCGCTGAGGGACGAGGAGTAGTTTTCGCCCACGGTTCCGGGGGCCTGCTCGCAGCTCCACTGGCCCATCTCGTATCCCGCGCCGGCGGGGTTGGCGGTGGTCTCGGAGAGGTCGTTGTTGCCGGTGCGCACGACGGTGGGGCCTCCCGTAGTGCCGTTGCCCGTCGCGGTGTAGGCGCCCGCGCCGCCGGTGAGTGTCCACTGGTCGGCACCCAGGCCCGCGACCTCGGCGGTGGCGTACTTGTTGTCGACGTTCTTGACCAGCTGCAGGGTGGGAACGCGCACTGCGACGCGGTAGTCCTCGACCTCGCCGGTGGCGGTGCCGCCAACGGGCTTCTGGCCGTTGCCGTTCTTGTCGGCGGTGATGCGCAGGCGCATGTAGGTGGCGCTGCCGACTCCGTCCTCGCCGTCGACGGAACGCACGACGTCGGCGGGGACCGTCCACGACAGTTGCGCCTTGCCGGATGCGCAGGGGGCCTCGTTGGACTTCTCACCGGCATCAAAGGTGCCGTTGTGGTTCCAGTCGATCCAGCCGGCCACCTTGCCCGCGCCCGCGCACGTGGGGGACAGGTTGTAGGTGGCGCCGGGCTCGGTGCGGATACCGTCGGCGGGTAGGGTCACGGAGTCTTCGTCGTTCGTCGCATCGTCTGTATCGTCGCCGAGGGCGTCGGTGCTGAAGGGTTGGTTGGGCTCGGCATCGATGTAGGCGCCGAGGCGGGGGGACACCCTGTCCATGTTCATTCGGGCCTGGGGGGAGACCTTGAAGAGGTCGGTGGTCGAGCGAACCTCGCCGCCCTCCCAGGTGGGCTGGAAGACGGAGGAGGCGATGCCGTAGGAGTCAGGGGCGTCGCCGTAGTCGGTGGCGACCACGAGGCCGAGCGCGACGGCGGAGTAGCCCGCACCCTGCATGGTGATGGTGGCGGAGGTGGCGCCCTCCATGAACATGACGGCGTCGGGGCCGCCGTAGCCGTTCGGCTTGGAGTAGCTGCCGCCCGACTGGTAGACGCATTCCTCGTCGGAGGGCATGAGGCGCAGGGTACGCCCACCGTCGGAGACGATGCCGTCGGTGGTGACCTGCTTGCCGGTGTTCTTGCTGATGCAGGCGCTCGAGCGCATGGTGTCCAGGACCCTCCAGCGCGGGGGCCTGTTGCCGTCGGTCTTCTTCACGGTGGCCTGGACCCACTCGTCCTGCCGCTCGCTGGTGGCCCAGCTCTTGATGCCGTAGCGCCTGGAGGAGGCTTCGGCGTCGGCGAAGACGAGGCCCTGGATGGGAACGTTGGTGATCGTGCCGTCGCTGCCGTAGATCTCGGCCTTGCAGCTGTAGTCGACGCTCACCCGGGCGTTGTAGCCGGTGGGTCGGTGGTCGGTGGTCTGATCCCATTTCTTGCCGTCCCAGGCGTTGGCCCCGTTGTAGGCGTATCCGTTGGCCAGGCCGATCACCATCTGATTCTTGTTGACGTAGTCCTGGGGATAGGTGAGTCCGGAGTGCCACACCTCGGAGCCGTCCTTCCACGAGCCCGGGCCTCCGACGTTGTAGAGGTTGTCCAGGGCGTCGCCCGCCCAGGCGCCCGGGATGGTGGCGACCAGGGGTCCCTCGGTCTGCTGCTTGGACGTGCCGGGCGCGGGGGTGTCGTGGGTGAGGTTGGACAGGGTGCAGGTGGTCACCAGGGAGCCCGCGTCGCCCAGGTCGCGGTGGTTGATGAACTCCTTGGGCCCCTCCCCCACGCCGAGGACGGGGACGTTGGGCTTGTCTTTGCCCTTGAAGTCCTTGTCGTAGTCGGCCCACTGGAGCCACTGGATGGAGTCCTTGAAGCGTCCCATGCCTCCCGTGGCGAAGGTCGCGGGCAGAGACCCGCTGGGAACTCCCTCGGCCGCAGCCTGGGCAGGCTGGGCCGCGTTGGGCAGGATCGGCGCGGCGGTGACAGCCGCGCAGACCGCGAACGCGACCGCGAAGCGTGAGAACCGCGTGGCGCGGCGCTGTGTTCGGGCGTGCTGGGTCACTTCAACTCCAATGATTAGTTCGACGTAAATCGTTTTCGCACAAGTATTGACTGGGACGTGCCACGGGTCGGCACGACCCGAGAGCCATTCTCGCGGCCGCGCCGACCCGTGCGGGGCCCGGTTCTTCAGCGGAAGGAACCGCTGAAGAACCGGGGTATCAGGCTTCGCTGCGCTTGCGCGAGCGGATCACCATGGTGGAACCAACGGCGATGAGTCCCAGAGAGATGCCGCCGATGGTCATGAGCAGCTGGCCGTTGGCACCCGTGAGGGGCAGCTGGGGAACGGGCTGCTTGTTGTTGGCGATCTCCGCGCTGTACGTGGCAGCGGCGAGGGTGCCCTTGGAGACCGAGATGCCGGTCGTGGTCTTCTGCGGCAGGACGTAGCCCGCGGGGGCCTCGACCTCTTCGACGACGTAGCAGCGCTTGGTCGCGCCCTGGGAACCCTGGCCGGCGGAGCCAACGGAGTCGCCGACGTAGAGGCCGTCGATTGCCACGAGGCCCGCGTCATCGGAAACGAACTCGGTCTTGTTATTCACCGTGATCGCGTCGCCGGCCTTGGTAGCGACGGAGCAGTCGGCGGCGTAGGGCTCGGTGGCGTTGTAGACCTTGAACTTCGCACCCTTGATGCCGGTCTTGGCGGCACCGGAGTTAGCGTCGAACTTCAGGAGCTGGGCGTTGCCCCAGTCCGTGGAGACCTCGGGGGAAGTCGGCGGGTTGTTCGGCTCGGTCGGAGGAGTCGACGGCGGCTCGTTCGGAGGAATGGCACCGTAGTGCGTGTCCTGGACCAGAGTGGCCTTGTTCTTGATGGTGCCGTCGCCGATGGCAGAGACCGTGCCGGAGAAGATCGCCTCGACCTTCTTGTTGGGGTTCGCCTTCAGCTTGGCCAGGCCGGCGCGCGTGAAGGAGACGACGACCAGGCCGCCCGTGTTGGACTGCACGTAGTCGGTGTTCTCGGCCAGCGTGTCGGCACCCAGGGTAACCTTGTCCACCTTGCCGTCGGTGAGGCGGCTGTCCAGCTGATCGCGCAGGTAGAAGTAGGTGAAGTTCGTATCAGCGTCGAGGCTGGGGATCGTCGTGGAGACAGGGAAGGTCACGCGCGAGCCAATGCCCACACCGTTGACGGTCTGATCGGAGATGGTCTTGTCGATCTCGATTTTCTGGTTCTTGGGGTAGGCGTGCACGTCGTAGAGCCACTTGCCTTCGCCACCGTTGGTGGTGTTGGGGAAGGGGATCGTGACGACGAAGGGCCTGGCCTTCTCCACGATGTCGGCGGGAGCCTCGGTCTCACAGACCAGGTACGCCGCGACGGACAGGCCCGCCAGGGTGGTCGTGCCGCCACCCGCGGTCGTGCCCTCGGCGGAAGCCGCGGCTTCGACGGCGGGCGCGTTGTCGCCCAGGGTCGGATGGGCGGGATCCGCGCAGGCGTTGGACGGAATGTTGTCGGCCAGGGCGGCGAGCTTGTCCCAGTCGGTGGGCTTGGACAGGTCCAGGCCCGAGACCTTGTAGGCCTTGAAGGTGACGCCGTCGACGCCGTCGCCGCCGGAGTCGGCGGTGCCGTCAACCTTGCCCATGGTGCCCGTGGCATTCTTCAGGTGCTTGTGGACGACGATCGAACCCGTTGCGTCCTGGTTGATCGTGCCGTAGGCCGGATCCTCGGCAAAGGTGGCGACGCTGGTCGCAACGACCCCGGCGACTCCAAGGCTGAGAGCACCCGCGGCGGCGATCATTCGCCGCCCGAGAGGCGCGTACTTCCTGCTCACTGGTCTTCCTCTCATAACTTCCGCACTATGTGTGACGGGATGGATGGTTCAGCAACAAATATATGGGAGATGACCCGAGAAAACTATAATTACCGGGAAAATTGAATGCTATCTCACGGCCCTGTGTAAAATACCGGCAATTCTGTGCGCCAGCTCTCAGCTGACTACCACTCGCTAGAGAAGGGCGCGGTGACCACGGGGACCAACCCCTGTTTATCTACGGGCTCCCGAGCGCTGCAGCGCCCTGAGCAGCGCCCGCGGAACCTCCTCCGAGGAGCCCACGCTCACCTGGACGACGCCGCGCATGTCAAGCATGCGCGCGACAGCAGCACGCCTTTGCTCAACAACCATGCTCGCCTCGCGGGCCAGCTGTTCGTCCCTGCGCAGAAAGTCCGGAAGGGGCCCCTCGTTAACGTCGATAACGTTTATATCCTGGTCAATATCCGCCGGATTCATGTCGGCCACCGACACCTGGATGACCTGATGGCGCACGGACAGGGACTTGATGAGGTCATCGGACAGACGCGTCGGCTCGGGCTGGGTTGCGTCCGTGACGATGACGATGAGGCTGCGGCGTCGGGTCACCGTCCGCGCGCGCGCCAGGAGCTTGGGCACGTCCGAGTGCGGGGAGGACAGCGTGATGTCCTCCTCGATGCGGCGCATGATGGTTTCGGCGTGGGCGTTGCCGGATCGGGCGGGCATGAAGCGCACGCGCTCGGCGTCACCGGCGACGAGGCCGATCTGGTCTCCGCGCGCCACGCTCAGCCATGCGATCGCCTCGCATGCGGTGAGGGCGACCTCTTCCTTGGTCTCACCCGACGGGGCGAGAGCGCCCATTTCGCGGCCCGTGTCGACGACGAGCATAACCTGCAGGTTCGCCGTGGCCTCGTGCCTCTTGATGACCGGCGAACCGGTGCGTGCCGTCGCCGCCCAATCGATCTCGCGAACGTCGTCACCGGGCTGGTAGGGCGCCAGGTCCATGAACTCCCAGCCGCGGCCCCACCTCAGCGCCGAGTGCTGCCCCTCCATGACGGACAGCAGCTTGCGCAGGACGGGCAACTGGATGCGCGTCGACAGTGCGTGGATCTCACGCGACCTCACTGGCATGCTGGTTCTCCTGGTGATCGCCGGTCCACGAGCGCCCCCGTCACGGCACCGGAACCGCGTTGAACACCGCGTCGATGAGCCCCTCCACCGACACGTTGTCGGCGAGGGCATCGAAGGTACGAATGATGCGGTGCCGCAGGATGCCGTAGCGCAGCTTCTTGATGTCGTCGGGAACCACGTAGTTGCGCCCGTCCATGAGGGCCAGCGCCTGGGATATCTGCATGAGTGCGATGGCGCCTCGCGGCGAGGCGCCCACACGCACGTGCTTGGTCAACCCGGCAGCGGATTGGGTCCGGCGCCCCTCGTGGTGTTGATGATGTCGACGATGTACGCCTTGAGCGTGCTGTGCACGTAGATGCGTCGCGTCAGGTCTTGGAGCAGCAGCACGTCCGTGATGGACACGGGCTCGGAGGAGGTGGGCAGGCTCATCACTCCCGAGTCGATGCGTTCAAGGACCTCAAGCTCGTCGACGGGGGCCGGGTAGGTGATGATCTCCTTGAGCAGGAAACGGTCCATCTGCGCCTCGGGGAGGACGTACGTTCCCTCCTCTTCGATGGGGTTCTGGGTGGCCATCACCATGAACGGGCGGGGAAGGCGGTGGTTGACTCCGCCGATCGTCGTCTGCCCTTCCTGCATTGCCTCCAGCATCGCGGACTGAGTCTTCGCGCTGGAACGGTTGATCTCGTCCATCAGGACCAGGTTCGCATGGACAGGTCCCAGCTGGGTGACCATCTCACCCGAGGCCTGGTTCCAGATTTGAGATCCAACGATGTCGTTGGGCATGAGGTCCGGAGTGCACTGGATCCGGTGGAACGTTCCCGACACCGCCGAGGCCAAAGTCTGGGCTGCGGTGGTCTTGGCCAGACCGGGCACCGACTCGACCAGGACGTGACCGCCTGCCAGCAGGCATGCCGTCAGCGCCGTCCGCAGATCCTCCTGCCCGACAACTTTCGCCTGGTAGATCATGGTTATGCGGTTGAGCATGTCCTTCGCCTGGGCGAGTTCCGCATCTGTCAGGTATTCGGCCACGAAGTCTCCTAGTGGGCACGGGAAAAGTGGTGCTGTGGTTAGTTTAGTGCGCTCACTACGTTTTCGGGAACCCGTGGGACGGGCGCGCCCGCTCCCCTCGTCCAGTGTCTTGAATGCTACCGGGGACGGTGGGGACAAGCAGCGGGGGACCCGACCTCTCGGTCGGATCCCCCGCTGCGCCGCTTGAAGCGGACGATGCTGCGACTCAGGCCTTCGCGGCGGCGATGCGCTCGCGGAACTTCGCCAGCTGCTCGGTGATGGCGGCGGGGAGCTTATCGCCGAACTGCGAGAAGTACTCCTCCGTGTCGTCCATCTCGGCGGCCCACGCGTCGGGATCGATCGCGAAGAGCTTGGCCCACACGGCCTCGTCGATGTCCAGGCCGTCGAGGTTGAAGTCCTCGAACTTCGGGTAGCGGCCGGTCACGCCGTCGATCGCCTCGACCTCACCGGCCGCGCGACGAACGATCCAGTCCAGGACGCGGGCGTTGTCGCCGTAGCCCGGCCACATGAAGTTGCCGTCCTCGTCCTTGCGGAACCAGTTGACCTGGTAGACGCGCGGGAACTTGTCGCCCAGCTTGTCCTGCATCTCCAGCCAGTGACCCCAGTAGTCGGCCATGTTGTAGCCGCAGAAGGGGAGCATGGCGAAGGGGTCGTGACGCAGCGAACCGGCCTTGACGTCGGTCGCGGCCGCGGTGACCTCGGAGGCCACGGAGGCGCCGATGAACACGCCGTGGGCGGGCTCGTACTGCTCGGCGACCAGCGGGACGTTGGTGGCGCGACGGCCGCCGAAGAGGATGGCGTCAACCGCAACGCCCTCGGGGGCTTCCCAGTCGGGGCAGATGATCGGGCACTGCGAGGCCGGGAACGGTGAAGCGGCTGTTCGGGTGAGCAGCCTTCTCGCCGGACTCAGGCGTCCAGTCGTTGCCATGCCAGTCGATCAGGTGCGCCGGGACCTCGCCGTCGATGCCTTCCCACCACACGTCGCCGTCGTCGGTCAGGGCGACGTTCGTGAAGATGGAGTTCGCCTTGCCGGTCTCCATGGCCATGGGGTTGGTCTTGTAGGAGGTGCCGGGGGCGACGCCGAAGAAGCCCGCCTCGGGGTTGATGGCGCGCAGGCGGCCATCCGGGCCGGGGCGCATCCACGCGATGTCGTCGCCGACGGTCTCGACCTTGTAGCCGGGGATCGTGGGCTGGAGCATAGCGAGGTTGGTCTTGCCGCAGGCGCTCGGGAAGGCGGCGGTGACGTGGAACTGCTGGCCCGTGGACTCCCGCGTCAGGCGCAGGACGAGCATGTGCTCGGCCATCCAGCCGTCGCGGCGGGCCATCGTCGAGGCGATACGCAGCGCGAAGCACTTCTTGCCGAGCAGGGCGTTGCCGCCGTAGCCCGAACCGAAGGACCAGATCTCGTTGGTCTCGGGGAAGTGGGTGATGTACTTCTCGTCGTTGCAGGGCCAGGTGTCGTCTTCCTGACCGGGCTCGAGGGGAGCGCCGACCGAGTGAACGGCGGGAACCCACACGCGGCCCTCGTTGATGAGGTCCATGGCAGCAGCACCCATGCGGGTCATGATGCGCATGTTGACGACAACGTAGGGGGAGTCGGTGATCTCAATACCGAGCTGGGAGATGGGGCCGCCCAGGGGGCCCATGGAGAAGGGCACCACGTACATGGTGCGGCCCTTCATGGCAGCCCGTGAACTTCTCACGCAGGATGGCCTTCATTTCCTTGGGGTCGGCCCAGTGGTTCGTCGGGCCAGCGTCCTCTTCCTTCTCACAGCAGATGAAGGTACGGGACTCAACACGCGCAACGTCGGACGGCTTGGAGCGAGCCAGGAACGAGTTGGGGCGCTTCTCCTCGTTGAGCTTGGTGAACATGCCACTCTCGACCATCTGAGAGGTCAGGCGATCCCACTCCTCCTGGGAGCCGTCGGAGAACTCGATGGCGTCAGGCGTGGTCAGCTCAGCAATTTCAGCAACCCACTTGATGACATCTTCGGGAGCGTTCGCCGGAGCGGCTGCACGCACGTCCTGTTCGGTCACGGACATTTTGCCTCCTGAGGCATTTCGGATTGTCGAGGCCGCAGTTGCGTCCTCGATTGACAGAATCAATCATGCCGGACCCCTCACCCGCGCTTGCGGGAGCTTGGTCCCGGTCACACCTCAATCGTAGTCGAACACGTCACACACCGCCCGACCGATAGGGACCTTCAACCCACCCACAAGGGTCTTTACGAAGGCCACACCTCCGCCCCGACCTCGTGAATGCGACGGAAGTCATCCAATCACCCATCGTCGTGAGATAGAACACCGAATATGGGGTCGCAATTCCATCTCTGAACTTGAAGTCTCACCACCCCATGACCGACGATTACACGTAGCACAACAGTGCTGTTCACCATTGGAAGGACCGAATACACCATGGGACTCCGTTCTAAGACCCAAGGCCCTGACTTTTTTGAAGATCTGACCTCTCAGGCCCGCCAGCTCGTGCAGGCCGTCGAGTTCCTCTCGCACATCTACGCCGCCTCCCCCGAAGAGCGCATCGCCCTGCGCGATCAGCTCCACGAGGTTGAGCACCGCGGCGACGAGCTGAACCATGCGATCGTTCAGCGCATTAACTCCTCGTTCATCACGCCTTTCGACCGCGAGGATCTGCAGTCGCTGGCGTCGCACCTGGACGACTGCCTCGACTTCATCGACGAGGCCGGCGACCTCCTGGTCGTCTACGGCATTGCCGACATCCCCTCCTCCCTGGTCTCCCTGCTCAACGAGCAGATCGCGGTCATCAAGCACTGCGCGGACCTGACCGCCGAGAACATGCCCAAGCTCAAGTCGCCCGTGGACATGCGCGACTACTGGATCGAGGTCAACCGCCTCGAGAACGAGGGCGACCTGGCCTACCGCCGCACCCTGACGGCCCTGTTCGACTCGGGCCTCGACCCGGTCACGATCATCAAGCTCAAGGACATCGTCCAGGGCCTCGAGTCCTGCGCCGACGCGTTCGAGGAGCTGGCCAACGTCATCGAGTCCCTCGCACTGAAGGAATCCTGAGCCGTGGATCTGAATCTGATCCTCGTCTGCGTCGTCATCGCCGTCGCGCTGTTCTTCAGCTACACCAACGGCTTCCACGACGCGGCGAACGCGATCGCGACCTCCGTGTCGACGCGCGCGTGGACTCCTCGCGCGGCGCTCCTCATGGCCGCAGCGATGAACGTCATCGGCGCCATGATGGGCACGGCCGTCGCAAAGACGGTCGGCAAAGGCATTATTTCGATCAGCGACTATGCCGAGTCTCCCCATGCCGGAGATGCAGCAAAAGGGCCTGGTCATCATCCTGGCCGCCCTGCTGGGCGCCTGTATCTGGAACCTGATCACCTGGTGGTTCGGACTCCCCTCGTCCTCCTCGCACGCCCTCATCGGCGGCATGGTGGGCGCTGGCCTCATGAGCGGCACTGTCGTGCACTGGTGGGGCATCATGAGCCACGTCGTGATCCCGATGTTCGCCTCCCCCATCATCGGTTTCGTCATCGGCTACATCGCCATGAAGATCGTGCTGTGGGCGCTACGCAAGGCGCAGTATCACCGCACGATGCGCCGCTTCCGCGCCGCTCAGCGTTTCTCCTCGGCGGCCATGGCTCTGGGCCACGGCATCCAGGACGCGCAGAAAACGATGGGCATCATCGTCATGGCGCTACTGGCCGGCGGCTACGGCGAGCACCACAACATCCTCGATCCCATCACGGGCGAGATGAACGTGCCGCTGTGGGTCAAGGTGTCGGGCGCTCTGGCGATTTCGCTGGGCACGATGGCCGGCGGCGGACGCATCATGCGTACGATCGGCCGTAAGATCATCGACCTGGATCCGGCTCGCGGCTTCACGGCCGAGGCCGTGTCCTCCTCGATCCTGTACCTGTGCTCCTACGTCATTCACGCCCCCATCTCGACGACGCAGGTCGTGTCGACGGCGATCATGGGTGTGGGTTGCACGAAGCGTTTCTCGGCGGTTCGCTGGGGCGTCGCGGGCAACATCGTCATCGCGTGGTTCCTCACCCTGCCGGCCGCCGCCCTGGTGTCGGGCATCGTGTACCTCGTCGTGGCGCTGCCTCTGGGAGTTCACTGATGCGTGGTCGCTTCGTCGTGACAGCTGCGGTAGTGGCTCTTGCCACCGCCCCGCTCGCGGCATGCTCGGATTCGTCCGTCATGCACATGCGAGTCGGGCAGTGCATCCTCCTGCCGGAGGATAAGAGCGCGACCACGGCGACGACGATCGATAAGACCAGCTGCACGCGCGAGCACGATGCTGAGGTCTTCGCCTTGGCGTCCGCACCGGACGGGGATTTCCCGGGCGCCGAGGCGCTCAACCGGCAGGCCGAGACCGAGTGCATTTCCGCGTTCGACGCGTACGTGGGGTCGGATTACCTGACCTCGTCGCTCGACGCGACGTGGATGATCCCGACGAAGGATTCGTGGGCGCAAAACGATCGATCGATCGTGTGCCTGGCGCGTCCGTTGGATCATTCGAAGCTCACCTCGTCGGTGAAGGAGTCGGGCCTGTAGGGTCCGTCGACCCTCCGAACGTCATCGGGTGGTGTGTGACCTTAGGTCGCACACCACCCGATACTTTTACGTTCTATCTACTGCGAATGCGACCGATGCGGATCACTCTTTATCGAAGGCCGCTCTTCCACACCGCTGCCTCGCGGATGGAGAGGAGGCGGCTCTGCTTTATGCCGGGCCGCCTCAGTGCTTCTTGGAGGCCTTGCGCGCGCGGGCGGCGGGGTCCTTCGTGGTGACGCCGTGCGTTTCGAGGGCGGCGACCGTCAGGGAATCACCGGCGTGTTCGACGTGGGCGACGAGGACCTGGCCGTGCCTCAGGCACGGCGCCTCGCCGCCGGCGACGGGAGCCGACGCGTAGGCGCGGATTTCCTCGATGATGGCGTCGCGAGCCGTTCCCGCGACCGACAGGACCGTGGGGGACGCGTGCTCGCGCAGGCGCTCGGCCGCGAAGGCGCGGACGCGTCCGAGGCGCGCCTCGCCGTCGATCTGTGCGTCCGGACCGGAGACGGCCAAGTCGAGGGACTCGACGAGCGTCACCGAGCCCCCGCCCATCGACGCCCACGGGGTGAGGCTCTGGCGCGAGCGGGCTGCCGGCGACGCGAAGGCGCGGGCCACGCCGAAGCTCGAGAGCAGGTCGATGAGGTCGAAGGCCTGGCGCACGCCGAATCGGCTGAGCGGCGGGTCGACGGGTTCCGGCGCGGTCTCAACCTTCTTCGCCGAGCCCTGCTCCACCTGGGGGGCCCTCCTGGCCGCGGCCGACGCCACCATCGCTGGGGTCGGCGCGGGGCGAGGCTTGGAAGGAGCCGCTGCCTCAGCAGGTGTCGCGGAACCGCCGGCAGAAGCGGAAGGAGAGGCGGTCGCGCGGGCGCCCCCGGCCTCGTCGAGGCGCGGAGTAAGGCCCTGCCCCGGACGCAGGACGAGGAGCGTGGTTGTCACGAGGCGGCCCTCGCGGGCGCGGGCGACGATGTCGGCGAGGAGGCGGCGGTCGCCTCGGCGCGTGAGCATGTCGGCGGCACGCTCGGGCGAGGTCCACGCAGTCTGGTCGATTTCGGTGCGCGGGGCGCGCGCGACGGGGGCTCGCAGGCGCTCGGACGCGTGACCGGCAGGGACGGGGGTGCCCACCCAGTAGTGGACTTCCTTGGTCTGTCCGCCACCCAGGCGGTAGCGCTGGGTCGTTAGAGGCGCGCCGAGCGTGATGATCTGGCCGGTTTCCTCCTCGACTTCACGCACGGCGGCGGCGACGAGGTTTTCACCGTTCTCGGTCTTGCCCTTGGGCCAGGACCAGTCGTGGTAGCGCGGCCGATGAACCATGAGGACTTCGATGTCCGCTGGGTCGATGGACTCGCCGGGGACAGCGACGCGCTCGGGGTCCGTGAAGCGCCAGACAAGCGCGCCCGCAGAGCGAACGAGTCGCTGGGGGCGGGGGCTGGCATCGGACGCATAGGGACAAGGGTAGTCGCCCGCGCGCGCCCGTGCCCTGGTGGGCGCGCCACGTCACCCCGGTTCGGGCCTTCCACGAGGCCGTCCAGGGTACGCCGAGATCAGCAACGACGCTGCGAACGCGGGGTCAGTCGAGGGTGCCGACGGCCGCCTCGCGCGCGGCGACATCGAGTTCGTCGGCAGTGACCAGCAGCGCGGGTGACGCATGGTGACGCGGTGGGCGAGCGGGTCGGCGGGGTCTTCGATCCACAGGGCCCCGGCCTCGCCGGCGGCGAGCACGCGCATGGCGCGCGAGGCCTCGCCCAGCACGTAGTCCAGGTCGTCGTCGGTCAGGTCGCCGCGCAGCAGCGAGTCGACTTCCTCCATGATGAGGCTCAGGGGACGCAGCTCAGCAGGGGCTGAGGGCCCTGGATGATGGGCGCACGAGCCCCTCGGCGTAGCGCTCGGCCCACCAGGAGAGGTCGCGGTGGTACCACTCGTGCAGCAGGTGAGACGCGCACAGCGCGCCGGGAGGAATGAACTC